>WNFW01000952.1_pt1 | contig 19263 bp, 15 predicted proteins | sample 5400131 | NCBI WGS metagenome assembly WNFW01 (sample SAMN13153362, study PRJNA577476) | soil metagenome | isolation source: 20 cm soil or saprolite under grassland replicate 1 | place: USA:California | collected 2016-06-15 | reverse complement strand
GCACGTAGCCGCCGACCCGCAGCAGGTTGGAGGCCGGTCCGGGGCGCTGCGCGCGCACCGTGGCCGCGGTCAGAAGCAGGGAGAAGGCGATGAACAGCAGAACGGCGGCGGCGATGAGCTTACCCATGGGAGCTCCGGTAGGGGATGGGAGAACATGCCCCCTACGCGGGATTACGAAAAGAGGTTCGGTCCTCCGCTCCCCGGCTTGCCGTAGCCCGGTCCTTTGGTCTCCGCCCGGGCGCGCGTGTAGCCGAGCTCTTCGCTGCGCGAGATGCGCTTCTCGGCGACGAGACCCTCGAGCACGAGCTCGCACGCCGCGACCATCGTCCCCGGGTCTTTTTTCGCCGCCAGGCCGACCTGATCCACCAGGTCGAGCAGCCCCGGCACCACGCTGAATCCCTTGAGACACGCCTCCGAGCGCTCGTCGCTGGAGATCTTGAGCGCCCCGCCCTCGTCGAACCAGTGGACGATGTCGTCCACGTTGGCCCCGCCCACGCGGGCTTCGAACGTCTTGCCCGCGGCCCGCCGGATCAGGTCTTTCGCGATCACTTCGGGTCCCTGCAGCTCACCCTCGTATTCGAGCTCGAGCTTGCCGGTGATGGCGGGGAGCGCGGCGTAGATGTCGGACACGCGCGGGACCACCGTTTTCTCCTTCGTGGCGATGGTGCGCCGCTCCGCGCTCGACACCACGTTCTCGAGGACGCTGATCGGCAGCCGCTGCGACACACCGGAGCGGCGGTCCACCCGCTTGTCCTCGCGGGCCTCGAACGCCACGCGCTCGATCAGCTCCGCGACAAAGGGCGGCAGTTTGAGGGGGCGCCCATCGCGCTCCAGCCAGGCCTCCTGACCCGTAATCGCCGTCCCCAGATCGACCGTGTGGGGATAGTGCGTGGCGACCTCGGAGCCGATGCGGTCCTTCAGCGGCGTGATGATCTTGCCGCGCGCCGTGTAATCCTCGGGATTGGCCGTGAACACCAGCGCCACGTCGAGGTTCAGCCGCACCGGATAGCCTTTGATCTGGACGTCCCCTTCCTGCATGATATTGAACAGTCCCACCTGGATTTTGCCGGAGAGGTCGGGGAGCTCGTTGATCGCGAAGATGCCCCGGTTGGCCCGCGGCAACAGTCCGAAGTGCATGGTGAGCTCGTCCGACAGGAGGTGGCCCCCGCGCGCCGCCTTGATGGGGTCCACGTCTCCGATGATGTCGGCGATGGTCACGTCGGGTGTGGCGAGCTTCTCCACGTAGCGCATCTCGCGGGGCAGCCAGGTGATCGGCGTACGATCGCCGTGCTCCGCCACCAGCTCGCGGCCGAACTTGGAAATCGGCGCGAACGGGCTGTCGTTCACCTCGCTCCCCGCGAGGATGGGGATCTCCTCGTCGAGCAGCGTGACGAGCTGGCGCAGGATGCGGCTCTTCGCCTGGCCCCGCAGCCCGAGCAGGATGAAGTTGTGGCGCGACAAGAGCGCGTTGACGAGCTGCGGGATGACCGTATCCTCGTACCCCACGATGCCCGGGAACAGGGCGGAGCCGTTCTCGAGCAGGCAGATGAGGTTCTGCCGCAGCTCGTCCTTCACCGTGCGGTTGATGCGGGCGGGACTCGCCCATTCGGTCTGTTGCAGTTCGCCCAGTGTGGCTGGCTTGGTCATATGGCGATAGTTAACCGACCGGCTGCTTCGGTGTAAAGAGTCGCAGCGCGCCGGTGCCCCACGCGGGGAGCTCCAGCGCGGCGTGGCCGTCGGGCGCGATCGGCAGCGCATCGCCGGTCATCTCGACGAAGTTCGCGCGGCGCGCGGCGCGAAACGTGTAGGCCGCGGGCCCCACACCCACCGTCCGGGCCGAGCCCGCCACGTCGACGAGCTTCACGAGCGCGCCCGTGCCGTCGTCGGCCGGCTTCGCGCCCACTACCGCCACGCCCGGATCCGCGACGACGAGCGCCGAATCGGTGCGGGGCAGCGATCCCACCCCCGCGCTCGTGTAACGGGCGCTGACGTACAGCGGGTCGCACGCGGCCCAGCCGCGCCGCACCGGCTCGGCGCGATCGCCCCCGCGCGCCAGCGCCGAGAGACGATACCGGAACGCGAAGTCACCACCCTGGCGCGCCGCGAAGTTGGTCGGCCAGTAATTGTGCATCACGTACGCGAACAGCGTTCCGTCCGGCTCGAGCGTGCGGCGCCACTGGCCGCGGAAAATGTCGTTCAGCGTCACGAGCGGCGTGTCCGGCCCGCTCCACAACATCCCGTCCGCGGCGTCGTGCAGCCAGACCCAGTGGGCGTGACAGTACCAGTCCCGGCCACTGCCGGCCTGCTGGTCGCGCTCCACGGTCATCCGGCCGAGCGGGACCTCGACCTCGACGGCGGGTTTCGCGAGGGCGAAGGGGAAGGCGACGTACAGTGCCTCCTTCTCGAGCGTGGGCGGCTTGGTGATGCGGTTCTCGATGTCGAGCCAGGGGAGTTCATCGTACAGCGTGACCACCGTCGCCACGCTGGTGCAGCCTTGCAGCCGTCGCTCGATCAGCAGGCGAACGCCGATGCCGGGCAGTCGCTCGCGCCGGGCCGACTCGAGCTCGGCCTGGCTCAGGGTGAGATCGGCGGCGGTGCGCAGTCCGTCGGGCGTCGGATCGGTCCAGAGGGCGCTGTGCGCGCCGCCGCGCACGTACACGAGCTGGTTCAGCCCCGACCAGACGGCGGGTCGCACGCGCTCTTTGCCGTCCCCCGTGGTGAGCGAGCGGATGGCTCCGCTCGCCGGGTCGAGCACCACGTGGAAACGGCCCGCCTGCGCCTCGAGCGTGGCGCCCTCGTCCTGAGGCGGGTTCGCCGCCCGCTCGCTTTCCGCCGGCACCACGTAGCCCAGGGCTGGAACGTCGCGGGCCACGACCAGCGCCGAGCCATCGGGCAGGTCCACGGCGGGCCAGTCACTGCCGTCGCGGCCGAGCCGCCGTCCCGCGCCATCGGGCACGCGGAGCACGTCGCTCCGCATCCAGCTCGACGCGTTGAACACGACGCGCCCGGCACCCGCGGGGGCGTTCAGGCCGATGCGCAGCAGGGCATCCGCGACCTGGGTGTCGGCCGCGCCGCCGGCGCGTTCCAGCACGCGCCGCTTGGACTGCCACTGGGCCGCCGTCTGCTCGCCGTCGGGATCCGACACGCTCGTCGCCGCGCCCCACGTGTGCTCCCCGAACACGAGCAGGTCGCGCCACATCTGGCGGCGCTGCTCGGCCCGGCGCTCGATCCCCTCGGCGGCGCCGCTCCCCGCGGGCTCGGTTCTCTCGTCCCACAGCGCCAGCAGCTCGGCCGCCCGGGCGGCGAGCTGGGCGGCGCGGTAGTGGGCGAGCTCTCGGGCGGTGGAGGCCGCGCCGTCCTCGCGGTAACAGCCGGTATCGCCACGGCGCACCGGCAGCTTCGGACCGTAGCGGTGCTCCACATCGCGGAAGAAATCCTCCGGGCGCGCCGCCAGCAGCCGAGGATACGCGTAGCGCTGATTGAACTCTGTGACGTTCGCGATCACGCGCTCGTCCACGAGCCCGTTGGCGGGCACCGCGCCCCACAGGAGCGCCACGTCGTACGGGTAGCCCGGCGCGGCCAGTACGGGGTCCGAGAGCAGCCAATCGGTGAGATGGTGCGCCATCTCCGCCGCCCCGACGTCGAAGCCGAAGCGCGGCCCGTCGGCGTAACGATCGCTGCGCCAATGCAGCACGCGGCTGCCGTCGGGCCCCTCCCACCAGTACAGCTGGGGGTACGCCGTCCACTCGCCCGTGAGCTGCGCGGCCGCCGCGGCGGCGGGAGAGAGCAGCGGCAGGGCGCGCTCCGGGTTCACGCCGCTCGCGAGGTAGCGGACGCCGCTGGCGGCGAGCAGGGTCGGGAACGTGAGCGTCTGTCCGGGTACGTCCGCGATGAGCGCCGCCGCATAACCCAACCCGTGCTCGCGCGCGAACAGACCGGCGGGCCAGGCGGCACGCGCCATCGTCTCGTGGTCGAGCAGTCCCGTCAGCAGATTCGCGAACAGCGCCGTGAACCCGATCTTGCCGTCGCGGATCGCTCGCACCAGCGCGTCGCCCGCCCCCGGCGCGCGATTGTCCCCGTAGGACACGGCCGGGAGAGCGCACTCCGCCGTCCAGCGGAATTCGGGATTGGTCGGCAGGCGGGCCAGCGCCGCGTCCAGGTTGCGGCGATGCAGCTCGACGCAGCGCTCGCGCAGGTCGGTGAGTCCGAGGTCGGTATGGCTCGAGGCGATCCAGTACAACGTCCAGCGGCGTGGCGGCACCAGCCGCACGCGCTGGCGGACGACGCGCTGCTTGCCCACTTCCAGGTCGATCTGGAACGGCGTCGGCTCGGCAAGGGTACCCACACCTCACCGGCGAGCCGGGTGCCTCCCTCGTCCGGCAGCAGCCCCGCGGTCCCGACCAGCGTGCCTCGCCGATCGGTGACGCGCGCCCGGGCCGCGGGCGCGTCGAGTCCGGTGACCGTGATGCGTATCAGGTTGTTGCGCCCGTCGGGCTGCCGATACAGCGCCGTCGGCAGGGCCCGGAGGATGGGCCCCGGGGCCTCCGGGGAGGCGGCGGCCGCGCGGGGCCGCTGCAGCGCCGCGGTGAGGGTTCCGAGCCAGGCGACGAAGCTGCGCCGATCCGTCATGGTTGGGGCACGGTGGGCATGGTTGGGCTAGTATACCCCGCGGGTTCCGCGCCCTTGACTCCGGGGGGCTGACCGCTAGGTTTTCCCCCGCCGAGCTCCCCCTGTCAGCTACTTTCTATCAGGAGTACGCATGAAGCGTCTCGCAATGGTCCTCGCCGTGGTGGCGATGGGCGCGTGTCAAAAGGCCGAGCAGAAGCCTGCCGCGGCCGCCGCCGACACCTCCCACAACACGATGCAGATGAGCAGCGACACGTCGAAGATGCAGATGCCGATGGCGGATACTTCCAAGCACATGATGATGGCCGACACGGCGAAGAAGATGGCCGCTCCGGCCGCCAAGCCCGCAGCCAAGCCGGCGGCGAAGAAGAAGAAGCCGTAGGCAGCTCCCGCTCGGTGTAGTGACGATGCCCGGGACTAGTGCCCGGGCTTTTCGTTTGCCACGAACCAGGCGACGGTGCGCGCGATCGCGGCCGGAGCGGATATGACGGGACGCCAGCCCAGCTCCGCGCGGATGCGGCCGTCGTCGTAGGGATTGTCCCCCCGGAGAAACGAGACAGCGGCGCGGCCGAGCCGGCGGGCGGTGAACAGCCCGGCCACGCCCGCGGCGAGCGGGGCGGGAATCGGGAGCGGCCGGTAAGGGCGGCCCAGGGCCGCCGCGCAGGCGGCGAAGAACTCCCGCTGCGACAGGGCGGGGGGCGCGTCGCTGGTGACGTTGTACGCGCGGAATCCCCGCTCCCGTGCGGCCAGCGCCGCGAGCGCGGCCGCGGCCACGTTGCCCGCGTACACACACGCGAGGCGGTTCGTCCCGGCCCCGATCCGCGGCACGAGCGGCAGCCGGAGGACGCGGATCACCCGGGGCGTGAACAACCGGTCCCGCTCCCCGTAGATCACGTTGGGTCGCAACGCGATGGCGTCGACCTCGCGCCGCTCCCCCGCCTGACGCACGACCGCTTCGGCCATCCGCTTGCTGCGACCGTAGAAATCAGACTCGGGAATCGGCTGGAACGGATGGTCTTCACCGCGCCATTCGCGCGTGACGGGATAGGCCGCGGTGCCGCCGTATACCGCCACGGACGAGATATGCACCAGGCGCGCGCCGTTGGCTCGAGCGGCGGCGACGGCGAGCCGGGTGGCGTCCACGTTCGCGGCGACGTACTGGTCCCAGGACGCGCGCCGCTGAACGATTGCGGCGGCGTGCACGATCGCGCGGACACCGCGCCCGGCGGATTCCCACGCGGCGGCGTCGGTCACGTCTCCTGCCACCGCCTCGGCGCCGAGCCGCACGACCGCCTCCCGGCTCGCGGGGCGCACCAGTGCACGCACCCGCTCGCCCCCGCTCACCAGCGCCTGGAGCACGTGACTGCCCACGAGGCCGCTGGCACCGGTGACGAGCACGGTCATGCCGGCGCGGCGCCGGGGAAGGCGAAGGGGAGATCGACGACGCGCGCGTCGCGGCCCGCCGCGCGCACCATCGCGCCCGGTGCGACCTCGCGGCGGATCACCGCCAAGCCGATCCAGCGTCCCGCGCCCGACACGCCCGACTCCGGCACGAAGGCCAGGCTCGTCACCCGGCCGACTTCGCGGTCGAGATGCATGACGGCGGTCCACCCCTGGGCCGGAGCGGCCGGGGGCTCCGGATCGAACAGCAGGCCCCGCAGCTGGCGGTTCGCGTGCCCGCGAAAGTGCAGCCGCGCGACGGTCTCCTGCCCGGTGTAGCACCCTTTCGTGTACGAGACGCCCCCGATTTCGTCGAAGCGGACTTCCTGCGGGATCGTCTTGTCGTCTACTTCGGCGCCGAGCCGCGGCCACCCCGCCAGGATCCGCGCCAGCTCGAGCATGGCAGGCTCGGCCTCGACCGCTCCCGCGGCCGCGAGCCGGCCGGCGAGCCGCTCGCCTTGCGCCGCGGGGAGGCTGACCTGGAGGGCGAACGGCGCCGGCTCCGTGCCGCGGGCCGTCACGACGTCGCCCGCGCTCTGGACGACGCGCCCGGGCGCGGACGGCACCTCCAGGCCCGCGGCCGTTGCCGCCGCGAATGCGCGCGGGCCCACCAGCCGGTAGATCGCCACATCCGCCCCGTGATCATGCAGTCGGGCCAGGCGTGGAGGCACGGAGCGCGTGAAGATCGCTACGGCGCGATCGCGGCCATCGCCCGGCACCGTGAAACCGACCGTGGCGCCCAGGCGCGCCGCCCAGGCGTCCACCACGATCATCCCCTTGGGGGTCAGCAGCGCGCCGTACACGAACGCGCCCTCCCCCGCCTGCTCGAGGTCGTTCGTGAGGAGCCCCTGGGCGCACGTCACGGCTCCGGGGCCCGTGAGCGTGAGCAGGGCGGCATCGGCGCGCGACAGCACGGCGCCGGCGTAGAGCGCCGTCACGAGCGAGGGTGAGACGCTGCCGGGCTCGAGGCGGGCGACGAGAGGCGTTGGAGGGGGAGGGGGAGGGGGGGGAGCGGCCGGTCCGGTCACGCGTCACCCCCCCCGAGCGCGGCGAGCTCGGCCGGATCGTGCCCGGCGAACGAAGACCACACCAGATCGGCGGCGGCGAGGGCTGCGGCGGGATGGCTCGTGGTGAGCATCACGCAGCGCATGCCGGCGGAGCGCGCGGCCCGCAGACCGGCGAGCGAATCTTCGATTGCCACGCAGCGGCGGGGCTCGAGCGACCCGCCCCGGGCCAGGGCCGCGCGGGCGGCGAGATAGCCGCCGGGGTCCGGCTTGCAGCGGGGCACGTCCTCCCCTGCGACGATCACCTCGAAGCAGTCGGCCAGTCCGGCGGCGGCGAGCGCCGGCTCGATCTCGCGCCGCTGTGCGCCCGACACGAGTCCCATCCGAAACCGCTCGCTCGCGGCACGCACGAACGCCGCCGCTCCCGGCACCAGCGCGGGAGCCGTTCCGGTCAGCCGTGCGTAGGCCTGGGATTTCCGGGCAACGAGCGCTTCCAGCGTGGCGGGATCGAGCGGCTTGCCGGCGCTACGGAACGCCTGCACGAACGAGGTGCGGTCGTCGCACCCTAGATAGTCGGCGTAGTACCGCTCGCGGCTGAGCGCGATCCCCGCCTCGGCGAGCAGCTCGGCGAACGTCGCCCGGTGCTGCTCCTCATCGTCCGTGATCACGCCGTTGTAGTCGAACAGCAGTGCTTCCGTCATCGTCCTTCAAGCATAATACCCCGCGGCGCCGTACGACTCGTCGAGCAGCTCGACCGGGTGGCGCGCCACGGCGGGAACGCCGGCGGCCGCGAGCCCGGCGCCGAGCTGCATCAGACACCCGGGATTGCCGGTCGCGACCACCTGGGGCCTGGCCTCGGCGAGCGTCTCGAGCTTGGGCGCCAGCACCGCGCGCGACATCGCCGGCTCGACCAGCGTGAACAATCCCGCGCTACCGCAACACTGCGCCGCGTCCGGCAGCTTGACGAGCCGCAGCACGGGGATCGCCCGCAGCACGCGCTCGGGCGGGTCGGCGATGCGCTGCGCGTGCAGCAGGTGGCAGGGCGGATCGTAGGCGACGGTGGCGTCGATCGGCGCGCCCGGTCTGGGGCCCCGGGCGGCGAGCAGCTCGGTGACGTCCTTCACCCGCGCAGCGAAGCGGGCGCCGCCGGCATCGAGCAGGTGGCCGTATTCCTTGAGCATCGCGCCGCATCCGGCACTGTTGACGACGATCGGCTCGTCCCCATCCCCGAAGGCGGCGACGTTCAGCCGGGCGAGCCGACGCGCGTCGTGTTCGAGCCCGGCGTGTTCGTGCAACGCGCCGCAGCACACCTGCTCGGGGACCTCACGCACCGCGTACCCGTTCACTTCGAGCGTGCGGATGGTGGCGTCGTGAACATGGGCGAAGAGGCCCTCCATAACACAGCCTCGGAACAACGTGACGGTGGTTAGTGCGGAATGCGGAGTGCGAAATGCGGAATTGACGCCCGAACTTCGATTCCGCATTCCGAATTCCGCACTCCGCACTGGCTTTGTCGCCGCCAGCATCCCCATCGCGAATCGGACGCGCCCCCAGCCCGCGAGCCAGCGAGGGATTCCCGTCGCGCGCAACGCCCGCGCCAGGGCGTACACCACGCGCGACACGCCCGCGCCCGTCATGGCCCCGAGGGCGAGGCGCACGAGCGCCGGCACGCCTCGGTGGCCAGCGATCAGGGCACGGGCTGCCGCGAGGCCGTGGCCGTAGCCCACGCCGGAGGGACACACGGGCTCGCAGCCGCGGCAGCCGAGGCAACGATCGAGGTGCAGCGCGAGGGCGGGGTCGTCCGGGGCGAGCTCGCCCGCCTCGAGCGCGCGCATCAGCTCGATGCGCCCGCGCGGGCTGTCGGCTTCGTCGCCGGTCGCGAGAAAGGTGGGGCACGCCTGGAGGCAAAAGCCGCAATGCACGCAGGGGTCCAGCGCGGCGAACCCCCCGCGATCCGTCATTCAGCTCCTTCGGCCGCCACGACGAACGCTTCGCCGGGATCGAACGTGCGCCGCAGCCCGGCCACGAGCGGGCCCACTCCCTCGCGGTACGCGCCGAAATGGCCGACGGCCGAGCGCACGGGCCAGGGGGCGCGCTCCAGCGTGAGCGGCACCTCGAGGCCGGCAAGCGTGCGCCGCAGCCGCTTGAGCCGATCGATCGAGGCGTCGCCCCCCCAGCGGATCGCCCCGATCGCCGGGCTCGCCGAGATCCACTCGTCTCCCACCTGGTGCTGCAGCAGGTCGAGCAGCTCGTCGCTCGAGTCGGGGAGGCCGCCGATGCGGAACGCCACGGGCCGGGTGGCGAAGCTCTCGGCGGCGCGCATCCACAGGCTGTGACCCTCGTCGGCCCGGAGCGGCGCAAACCGTCCGCCCGCCGCGGCGCGCAGCCCCGCCTCCTCCGCCGCCACGAGGGCCGCCGAGCCCGCGAACCGCACGGCGAGCAGCCAGCGCTCGCGTCGGGCCAGCGCGGGCGACATGAGCTCGTGCGCGGCGGGCTGGATGCCGGCGGCGGCGATGTCTTCGGCCACCTGGGTGAGATCCTCGCGCGATCCCTCGAGCACGAGCGTCTGATCGGCGCGGGGCAGCGCGCGCAGCCGCAGATGGATCAGCACGATCACCCCGAACGCGCCGAACGCGCCCGCCTCGAGCCGGGTGAGATCGTAGCCCGCGACGTTCTTCACGACGCGGCCGCCGCTGTGCACCAGCCGGCCGTCCCCGGTGACGAACGTGACCCCGAGCAGATGGTCGCGCACGGGCCCGAATCCCTGCCGCATCGGCCCCGCGGTAGCCGTCGCGACGATCGAGCCCAGGGTGCGGCCCGCGAGCCCCGGGGGATCGAGCGCGAGCCAGGTGCCCCGGTCGGCGAGCTGTTGACGCAGCAGGTCGCATCCGATCCCCGCCTCGGCCGTGGCGGACAGGTCCTGGGGCTCGATGGCGGGGATCTTGTCGAGGCGGCGCGTGGTGAGGGCCAGGTCGGCCGGCGCGTCGGCGGGCAGCCATGTCCCGGCGCCCTCGATGCGCACGTGCCACCCCTCTTCGCGGGCGGTGCCGAGCAGCAGGGCCACGGCGTCGGGTGAGGCGGGGGCGACGCGCGGCACGCCGTCCGGGGTCGCGGCGACCTCGACGGCGTCGTCGCCCAACAGGGCGCGGACGCGATCCAGCAGGCTCATGACTTCAACACTCCTGACCATTCACGACAGGCATGGATTGGCACCACCTTCCCGGGGTTCACCCGCTCCTCCGGATCCCACACGCGCCGCACCGCGCGCATGGCGGCGAGCGAATCGCCGTCGAACAGCAAGGGCATGTAGCGGAGCTTGTCGAGCCCGATGCCGTGCTCGCCCGTGATGGTGCCGCCCGCGGCGATGCAGGTGGCCATGATTGCCGCGCTCGCCGCTTCCACCCGCTCGCGCAGGCCGGGGGTGCGGCCGTCGAACGAGATGTTGGGGTGCAGATTGCCGTCCCCCGCGTGGAACACGTTGCTGACCGTGAGCCCGTACTCGCCCGCGATCCGGGAGATCGTCTCCAGCACGTCGGGGAGCGTGGAGCGGGGGACCACGGCGTCCTGCACCACGAGATCGCGCGACAGCCGGCCCATCGCCCCGAAGGCTTTCTTGCGGCCGAGCCAGAGCCGCTCGCGCTGCTGCGCGTCCGCGGCCACGAGCACCGATCGGGCTCCGTGCGCGCGCAGCACGGCTTCGATCGTTGCTCCGTCCGCCGCGACGGCGGCTTCGTGTGCGCCGTCGAGCTCGGCGAGCAGCACCGCCGCGGCATCGCGCGGGTACCCGGCGGCGTACACCGAGTCCTCGACCGCCCGGATGCACGACTGGTCCATCATTTCGAGCGCGGCGGGCACGATCCCGCTGGCGATCACCGCGGACACGGCCTCGCCGGCGGTGCGCAGCGAGGTGAAGTCCGCCAGCAGCGTGCGCACCGCCCGCGCGACGGGCAGCAGCCGCACGGTGATGCGCGTCGCGACGCCGAAGTTGCCCTCCGAGCCGACGAACAGCCCGACCAGGTCCGGCCCCCACGGCTCGCCGCCGGGGCTGCCGAGCTCCACGACGCGTCCGTCCGCGAGGACCACCTCCAGCGCGAGCACGTGCGTCGCGGTCACCCCGTACTTGAGGCAGTGGGGGCCGCCCGCGTTTTCGGCCACGTTGCCGCCGATCGTGCAGGCGGTCTGACTCGACGGGTCGGGCGTATACTGCAACCCGTGCGGCGCGGCGGCGACGGAGAGTCGGACGTTGACGACGCCCGGCTCCACGACGGCCAGCCGGTTGCGGGCGTCGATCTTGAGAATGCGATTCAGCCGGGTCAGCACGATCAGCACGGCGTCGCCGTCGGCGAGCGCCCCGCCCGAGAGGCCGGTGCCCGCGCCGCGTGGCACGAACGGCAGGCCGAGCGCGCTGAGCAGCCGCACGATCGCGATCACCTCGTCCCGACTGCCGGGCAGCACGACCACGCCGGGCACGCGCCGGAGCGTGGGCAGCCCGTCCTTCGCGTACGTCACACGCTCCGGGAGCGCCGTGCGCACGTGACGGGGGCCGACGATCTCGGCGAGGGTCTCGACTAACGACGCGACGGTTTGGGACACGGGCATCAGTAATAGTATACCGGAGAGGCATAGGCTAGACGCGCAGACGCACAGGGGAGAACAGCAAAGAGGGGCCAGGACAAGTCTTCCTGACCCCTCGTGCTGTTTACCGCTGTGCGTCTGTGCGTCTAGTAGTTGCCGGTTCTAGGCCGCTCTCCAGAAGCCCTTGAGCGCCCGTCCGTCCGGCGACTCCCGCAGCTTCTCGAACGCCCGCTCCCGTATCTGCCTGATGCGCTCCCGCGTCACGCCCATCAGCGCCCCGATTTTCTCCAGCGTCATGGCCTCGCTGCCCTCTTCGAGACCGTAGTAGAGATACAGGATTTTGCGCTCGCGGGGAGTCAGATACTTCTGGAAGATGCGGTCGATGAATTCGCGCATCAACTTCCCGTCGGTCTTCTCCTCGATCTCGCCGCCCTCCTGGCCGGCGAAGCGCTCGCCCAACGTGGCCGCGTCCTTGTCGCTCCGGTCCACCGGTGCGTCGAGCGACAGCTCCGCCGCCGTCATGCGACGCGCGGTGCGGACGTTCTCGACGGTGTCCTGGAGCGCCATCGCGATCTCGTCGTCGGTCGGCTCGCGCCCGAGCTCCTGCGACAGATAGGTCTCCGTGCGGCTCATCCGAATCAGCTGGGAGTTCTGATTCAGCGGGATCCGTACGCTGCGGGTCTGCTCGGCCAGCGCCTTCAACACCGCCTGGCGCACCCACCACACCGCGTACGAGATGAACTTCACGCCTTGATCCGGATCGAACTTCTTGACCGCCTTGAGGAGCCCCTCGTTCCCGATGGCTACCAGCTCGGACAGGTCGAGCCCGTGCCCTTGATACTTCTTGACGTAGGAGATGACGAAGCGGAGGTTGGCGGTGACGAGCCGCTCCGCGGCCTTTTCGTCGCCGCGTTGCACGCGGCGCGCGAGTCTGCGTTCTTCAGCGGGATCTTTGATGAGGGGGAGCTTCTGGATGTCCTGCAGGTACTGGTCGAACGCGCCGGAAGGATTGGCTCGAAAGAAGGCCTTGGCCTTGCCTCCGTTGGATCGCACCATGCTAGGGCTCCGACGGTGAAGACTTATGTTGAGCCAGTGGAAAACTCTTCGAACGGCGCCCAATATAGGAATCGCCGGCGAATGGTGCAAATATACCCATTTTTCCACATCACAAATTGTTCGTGCGTCGCAGGACTCCCCCGTTTGTCCACTATCCACATCACATGTGGAGAAATAGATGTTGATGGGGCGTTGACGCTGAGTTGCACACCATGTGGAGACGTGCAGAGTCATGTGGGAAGTTGTTGACGCACTTGTAATTAGTCTCGAGCTCCGACTAGCCCGCCGCCAGCACCTCCCGCACGATGCCCTCCGGCGCTGCCACGGTCCAGCTGCTGCCGTCGGCATGCATGCGCCCCACGGTCTCCGGCAGGGCGAACCGCACGGTTCCGGCCCGCGCCTTCTTGTCGAGCCGCATCGTCGCGAGCAACTGCTCCGCGGTCGCGCCCTCGGGCAGTGCGAGTGGGAGACCGTAGCGCTCCAGCAGCCGGCCGATCCGCTGGGCGGTTCCCGCAGCGGCGATCCCGAGCAGCTCGGCGAGCCTCGCCTCGTACGCCATGCCGATCGCCACCGCTTCGCCATGCAGCACCGCGAACCTCACCGTCGCCTCGACCGCGTGCGCCACCGTATGGCCGAAATTGAGGATTGCGCGACGCCCGGTCTCGCGCTCGTCCGCGGCGACCACGTCGGCTTTGATTTCCACGGAGCGGCGCACCAGCCGCTCCAGGGCTTCGGGCTGCCTGGTCGTCACGGCGTCGTGCTCGTGCTCCAGGAACGCGAAGTAGTCGGCGTCGGCGATCGCGCCGTGCTTGACCGCCTCGGCGATCCCGGCGGCGAGCTGCGGCGCCGGCAGGGTACGGAGCAGGTCCAGGTCCGCGACCACGAGACGGGGTTGGTGAAAGGCGCCCAGCAGATTCTTGCCGGCCGGCACATCCACGCCCGTCTTGCCACCGATCGACGAGTCGATCATCGCGAGCAGCGTGGTGGGCACCTGGATGTAGGGGATGCCCCGCAGGTATGTCGCCGCGACGAACCCCGCCACGTCGCCCACGACGCCGCCGCCCAGCGCGATGACCCCGCAGTCGCGACCGAACTGCCGCTGCAGCAGCCGATCCGACAGGGATGCCCACGTTTCGCGTGTCTTGCTCGCCTCTCCCGCGGGAAACGCAAACAACTCCGCGTGCAACGTGGCGTCGTGGCATCGTGCCACGAGCTTCTCGCCGTACAGCGTCGCGACGTCCGAGTCGGTGATCACCGCATACCGGGCGGCGGGGCAGGCGGCTTGCATCAGGCCGGGCAGCTCCGCGAACAGGCCGCGGCCGATGAGAATGTCGTACGAGGCGCTGCGCTGCTCCGCGGTGGCGACGCGGATCGTCACCACTTGACGTCGGGGCGTCCGGCGTGCGCGTTGGCGGCGCGCGCCAGGACGAACAGCAGATCGGAGAGGCGGTTCAGGTATCGCAGGATCGCGGGGCTGATCCGCTCGTGCCGCGCCACGGCGACAACGGCGCGCTCGGCCCGGCGGCACACGGTGCGGCTCAGGTGCAGCGCCGCGGCCTGGGGCGTCCCGCCCGGCAGGATGAAGTGCTTGAGCGGCTCGAGCCGCGATTCCTGCTCGTCGATGGCCTGCTCGAGCGCGGCTACTCCCGAGTCGCCGATGGCGGCGCGCCCGTGGGCGAAGACCTTGTGCAGCTTGTCGGGGTCGGGCGTGGCGAGCTCCGCCCCGATCGTGAAGAGATCGCGCTGAATACTCTCGAGGAGGCTGTCGGCGAACTGCTCGGGCCCGAGCGCGCGCGCCACGCCCAGCGCCGCGTTCAACTCGTCCACCTCTCCGTACGCCGCGACGCGGGGACTGTCTTTGGGCGTCCGGCCCCCGCCGAACAGCCCCGTTTCTCCAGCGTCTCCCGTCTTGGTGTAGATCTTCAACCGCTCCCCTCCCTTCTCTCCGGGGCTTCCGTTACGATTGAAGCCCATGCAGGACGTCAAAGATATCACCATAATCGGCGCCGGCCCGACCGGGCTGTTCGGCGCGTTTTACGCGGGGATGCGCGGGGCGTCCTGCCGGCTGATCGACAACCTCGACCAGGTCGGCGGGCAGCTCACGGCGCTGTATCCCGAGAAGTACATCTTCGATGTGGCGGGCTTTCCCAAGGTCCTCTCAAAAGACCTCGTGAAGGGGATGGCCGAGCAGGCGTTCCAGTTCAAGCAGCCGGTGCACCTGGGCGAGAACGTGACAGGCCTGAAGCGCGACTCGGAAAACGGCAAGCCCGCCTTCACGGTCGTGACGGACAAGGACGAGTACCCGTCGCACACCGTGCTGATCGCGGGCGGCATCGGCGCCTTCACCCCCCGCAAATTGCCCATCAAGGATGTGGATCGCTGGTACGGGAAAGGGCTGCACGACCGCGTGCTCGACCCGAAGGCATTCAGCGGCAAGCGCGTCCTGCTGGTGGGCGGCGGCGACTCGGCGTTCGACTGGGCCGTGAACCTGCAGGGGATCGCCATGTCGATCGTGATGATTCACCGCCGCGACGGCTTCCGCGCGCACGCCGCGACCGTCCGTCAGGTGCAGGAGCTGTGCGCGGCGGGCAAGATGGAGCTGCGCACGTTCTGGGAGCTGAAGATGATCCACGGCGACGAGCACATCGACGCCGTGACGATCTACAACAGCAAGACCAAGGTCGAGGAGCGTCTCGCCGTCGACAGTGTGATCCCGCAGCTCGGCTTCATCTCATCGCTCGGCGCGATCGCGCAGTGGGGGCTCGACATCGAGAAGGGCGAGATCAAGGTCTCGCAGACCATGGCGACCAATCTCCCCGGCGTGTTCGCCGCCGGGGACATCACCACCTATCCGGGCAAGCTCAAGCTGATCGCGACCGGCGCCGCCGAGGCGGCCATCGCCGTCAACCATGCGGTGCACTTCATCAATCCCGCGGCGAAGGTCGCGCCCGGGCATTCCTCCAACATGGCGTTGTTCGGGCAGACGGAAGACTGACGGTACCGCCCTCTACCGTCTTCTACCGCCCTATTTCGTTTTCCCGATTTCCACGACGACCGAATCGATCTGCGCCAGCATCTGCGCATACGGCACGGCGTGCCCATTCGCCTGGACGCTGAAGGTGACGGTCCGCCCGTTGGGCTGCTCGATGTAACCCGACAGGCTGTTGACGCGATCGATGCTGCCGGTCTTGGCGATCACCCGGCCTTCCAGCGGCGTGCCCGCGAAGCGCTTGAGCAGCGAACCCGGCTGGCCCGCGTGCGGCAGCGCGGCCACGAACGCGGCTCCTTTGGGGTGGCGATGCATGTACGCCAGGAGCTGCGCGAACGCGTGCGGGGTGACCAGGTTGCCGGCCGCGAGCCCCGACCCGTCCTCGAGCGCGAAGGCGGTCGAGTCGATCTTCACCGAATCGGTCAGGAAGCGGCGCTCCACGTCGAGCCCCGCCGTCCAGCTGCCCTCTCCTTTGACCTCGCGGCCCAGCACCTTGAGCAGCATCTCGGCGAACCAGTTCTGGCTGGTGTTGAGGATCGGGAAGATGACGTCGGGCAACGGGCGCCCGCGGTACTCGACCAGCGGAGAGCCGCAGCAGCGCGCCGCCCGGTAGGCGAGCGAATCCGTGGTGCTCATGGCCCCGCCCGCCACCGCCACCCCTTTGCGCGCGAGCGACGTCGCCAGGGCGCGCGCGGCGTAGAGATTCGGGTCCGGGACCGCTACGCTCTCCACCCACGGTTTCCGGCCGAGCGCGACCGTCCCCTCCGCGCGGATGCTCCAGCCTCCGCCGCTCCGGAAAAAGTTGTCGCCGATGGTCGAGCTCGAGTCCGGCGGCACGGTACGGGCGCGGTTCTCGAACGTGATGAGGCCCAGGTCCGGTGACCAGGTGATCACGGGCGGCGCGTCCAGGCCCGGCCCGGGCGCGATGTGGAAGTCCACGCTGTTGTCGTGGAATCCGAGCCCGGACACGGGCGCCGCGTACCACCAAGTCAGGTCCCATGCATTCCAGCCGTAATGAATCAGGGTCGGCTCGAAGTACGATCCGTCGCCCACCAGCTTTCCCGTAATGCGCCGGATGCCGCGCGCGCGCACGGAGTCCGCGATGGCGTCGATGGCGGTGAATGCCGAATCGCACGCGCCCGGCGCGAGCGTGTCGACCGAGAAGCAGCGCTCCGACCAGGTGGGATCGCCCCGGCCGTACAGGATCAGGTCGCCGTACAGCACGCCGGCCTCCACCCGCCCGTTCACGTACAGGCTCGTCGTCACGCGGTAATCCGCCGGCAGCAGCACCGCCCCGGCCGCGGTGACGACGAGCTTGGTGTTGCTCGCCGGCACGGAGAAATGATCGGCGTTGCGTCGGTACAGCACGCGGCCGCGGTCGTCCACCACGTACATCCCCCACGTGGCGCGGTCGAACGGCGGCGCGTCCACCAGCTGCGCCAGGCGGTGCTCCAGCGAGCCGCGCAGCGCCGCGGTGCGCGGTCGCGTGGCGGGCGACGACTGCGCCGCGAGGCCCGAGCTAATCGTAAGCGATGCGAGGATCAGCTTTCGCATAGAGCACGTCCGTCACGAGGTTCACCAGCACGAATACGAGCGACATGAACAGCATACTGCCCTGGATCGCCGGCAGGTCGCGCTTCTCGATCGCGGTGAGCACGTAGCGCCCCAGACCCGGCCAGCCGAAGATAGTCTCCGTGAGAATGCTGCCGGTCAGATAGCTCCCGGTGTCGAGCCCCAGCACCGTGATCACCGGGATCAGCGCGTTGCGGAGCCCGTGGCGCAGCACCACCGCCGCCTCGCTCAAGCCCTTCGCCCGCGCGGTGCGCACGAAGTCGCTCGACAGCACGTCGAGCATGGCCGCGCGCGTGATCCGCGACAGGAACGCGATGGAGCGCATGCCCAGCGTCAGCGCCGGCAACACGAGATACGCGAGGCCGCCCGAGCCCGAAGGCGGCAGCCAGTGGAGCTCCAGCGCGAACACGAGGATCAGCAGGAGCCCCACCCAGTACACGGGGAACGACACGCCAAGATACGACACCAGCATGGCGAGCCGGTCGAACGCGCCCCCCGGCCGGACCGCCGCCACCGCTCCCACGCTGATGCCGCACAGCGCGGCCAGGAGCATGGCGGCCAGCGCGAGCTGGACGGTCTTGGGAAAGCGCTCTTCCAGGTCCTGCACGATCGGCCGCTGGGTGATGTAGGAGCGTCCCAGGTCGCCGCGCAGCACGCCCCACACATAGTGCCCGAACTGCGCGGGCAGGGGATCGTCGAGGTGCAGCTCGGCCCGCAGCCGCGCGATCGTGGCCGAGTCGGCGCGCTCGCCCACCATCGCGGCGACGGGATCGCCCGGGGCGACATTCAGCAGCAGGAAGGCGACCACCAGCACGCCGAACAGCGTCGGCAGCGTCATGACCAGGCGGCGAGCCACGAGCCGCATCAGCGACCCCCCCCGGTGCGGGCGCGGGTCCAGCGCTGACCGTTGAAGATCACCGGCAGGTCCCACCCGCTCACGTCGGGCCGGTGGGCCCACAGGTCCTTGGGGAACCAGAGGTACAGCCACGGCGCGGCGGCGTACACGCGATCGTCGATGCGCCGGTACAGCGCCGTGCGGGCGGCCTCGTCGGTGGTGCGGCGGGCGGCGAGGATGAGCGAGTCGGTCCCGGCGTCCGCGTAGAACGCGTAGTTCCCGCCCGGCCCGGCGCTGCCCGAATAGAACAATGGATACAGGAAGTTGTCGGCGTCGGGGTAGTCGGCCCACCAGTCGAGAATCACCATGTCGGCCTGACCCTTGCGGGCGGCCTCGCGCTGGCTCGAGGCGTCGCGCTCCACCAGCTCCACCCGCACCCCCACCGCGGCCAGCTGGGATTGGATCGCCTGGGCCGCCCGCGACAGCTCGACGTTCGCCGCCGTGCGCCACAGCTGCAGGTCGACGCCCCCGGCGTGTCCCGCGTCGGCGAGCAGCCGCCGCGCCGCGGCGGGATCGTATCCGTAGGCCCGCCGCGTGGTGTCGCTCCCGGCCAGCGCCGGTGGGATGGCGCCGCGCGCCAGGATACCGCGCGCGCCGTACACGGTGGCCAGGATCTCCGGGACGTTCACGGCCTGATTGATGGCCCGGCGGACGCGCACGTCGGAGAGCGGCCCGCGCCGGTTGTTGAGCGCCACGTACACCACTCGCAGCGCCGGCTTCTCGACCAGCCAGCCGGGGTGTTGCGCCCGCCAGCGCCCCGTCTCGGCGAACGGCACTTCGATCACGCTCAACCGGCCCGCCTCAAACTCCGCGGCCCGCGTGAGCGGTTCGGGGACGATGCGCACGGTCAGCGTATCGGCGAGCGGGGCGCCAGCCCAGTAGTCGGGGTTGCGCGCGAACGTGAGGGCATCGTCGTGCTGCCACGTCACGAACCGCCAGGGACCGGTGCCGATCGGTGGCTGCCCTGCATCCACAGGGACCACGCTCGCGACCGGCATGGCGAGAAACTTCGGAAAAATGGCGAGCGGCTCGGTGAGCGCGAACGCCACCCCTGAGTCGCCCTCGAGCGTGATGCCGCTGACGTCGCCGGCGCGCCCCGCCGCGTA
>WNFW01000950.1_pt1 | contig 19272 bp, 13 predicted proteins | sample 5400131 | NCBI WGS metagenome assembly WNFW01 (sample SAMN13153362, study PRJNA577476) | soil metagenome | isolation source: 20 cm soil or saprolite under grassland replicate 1 | place: USA:California | collected 2016-06-15 | reverse complement strand
CGCGGTCCGGCATGGTGCGAAAATGGGCATCAATGAACGGAATGAGGTCAGCGGAAATGACATTGTCGAACAACGAGTACAGCTCGTCCATGAAGAAGCGGGGCACCGACCCCGACGGGGGTCGATTCGAAGGTGACCCAGGTCGAGGTGGCGGCCGAGGCACAAAATGCACACCGGTCAATCCGTTCTCGTTGACGATGATCATGGGTTTAGCTTTGTGAGCCGCAATCAGATTGTCCAAAATGAAATTCTCGTGACCTTGGTCGCTCCAACCGGCTTCGTCTTCGCCGTATCCGTGCTGAAGAAATAGGACGGGGTAACGTTCGTGGTCTCGGTCATACCCAGAAGGCGTGTAGACAAAGATTCGTCTGGTTTCGTGCGTTGCTTGAGAGAAATACCACTCGGTTCGGATAGTGTCGTGCGGTACATCTTTGATCGCAAAAAACTCCGATTCCGGAGCCGGAATTTCAATGCCGCTAACTTCTTTCCGAGCGGCGAAAAAGGTTCGACTACCCGGGTCTGCGGAACCAAATCCGTTGACGGAAATCAGATAGTAGTGCAAGCCCGGCAAGAGAGGCGTTGTCGTGACTTCCCAAGACCCATCTGCACCCTTGACCATGTCATAAGGCGACTGCCCCAATTTCATGAGCAATTGCACTTTCTGTGCCTGATCGGCTTGAACGCGGAAGGTGGCGCTGAGATCGCTCTGCAGCCGCGGATATTCTGCGCCGGGAATATTTGTCGGTGCCGGCCGTGAGTCGCCTTCCTGAGCGGAGCGCAACATGCACAGTGCCAAAATGACGAACACAACGTGTTTGCTCTTCACGCCGACCTCCTTTGCCTTTGCGTTATTGCCACGAAGGCGCCAAACGCAGTCCGCAGAATCATTTCTTCTTCCCGGTCCCCGCCGCACCCCTCAGAAGCGAGAGGTCGATCGCATCGACCATCGCTTTGTAGCCGGCCGCGCTGGGGTGAAGGTGGTCGCCAGAGTGGTAGCTGTCGCGAAACTGACTTGGGTGATTCGGATCACGCACGGCAGCATCGAAGTCGAAAACACCGTCAAAAGCTCCGCTGGTTCGGATCCATTGATTGACGGCCTGACGTGTAGCTTCTCCATCGGCGGTGTAGTAGCCGGCGCCTTCATACGGAGTCAATGTCGCGCCGAATACCCTGATCCCCTGCTCATGCGCACGTTCAATGATTTGCTGCAAACCCATAATGAGGTCCGGTGCGCTCGCCACCTCGTGAGCGAAAGGCATCTCCGGAGGTGCAGCACCATCTTTCGATGGCGGCTTGAGGTGAGGCCATCCGATGTCGTTGATCCCCTCCAGTACGATCAGGTTCGTGACACGAGGCTGTGCTAATACATCATGATCGAGGCGCGCCAGTGCGCTAATCCCGGCACCGTCGCGCAGTATCCGATTTCCGCCGATCCCCTCGTTGAGCACGGCCACGCTGGCGGCGTTCTTCTGGCTCGCCAAACGACCTGCCAACAAATCCGGCCAGTCGCTGTATTCCCCCTGCTTTGCCCCGACTCCATCGGTAATCGAATCGCCGAATGCCACGGTCGCCGCGGTTCGATCGGAAGCCCAGACCTCCACGTCTGCCAGCCAGTACCACGACGTTTTCACAGTGGCGTCCGGGATGTCCGCTTTCGCCGTGAAGTCTCCTGGCCCCGAGATGTACGTTTCGTGCTGTGCCCAGAAATGAACGGTGGAAGCAGGCGTCTTCTCTGGTAAGTAAATGCTCACCGCAACTTCGGTAAAAGGAAGCACGTTCAAGCTAACGGGATCACTCAACAAAGGCGCTTCCCGTGGAATGCTAATAGATCCTTTGCGGCCGAACGTAAGGGTATGATCGGATTCTGGAACAATCTTTGCGCCCTGTGAGACAAGCGCAATGTGCGCCGCACCGATTGCAAGCGCACCACTTCCAAATGCATTCGAGAGCCTGATTCGCACTCGTTCACCGCCGATGGTTGGCCGCACAATCATGCGAATTGTCTGATTCTCAAATTCGGGTGAAGGGGGAACTCCCGGAAATTGTAGTGGAGCGTGCACGGCTGTGCTCCAGGCACTTACCCAATGTCCTCCAGGCTCGGAACCGCGACCTATGGGGTTCACAGCCAAGACAGGCAGCAATGCGGTGAAGAAAACAAATTTTGCAAATCTCGTTTTCAGACTGCTTCTCCTTAAAACACAATCTACGCCGGGATCCAAAAAGGATCGCCCGATCGAATGAACTTGATTGGCACTTCGCTCACGAATGTCTGCAGCCAACGGGCGCATTCGTCCATACCCGCTTCTTCGCCTCCCTCGTGGGCGAGCTGGATTAGCGCTTTTTTCTCGCCGGCCGCAATCGCATCTCTCACGAATTCCGCTGCTTCCCACTCTCGCGATTCGAAGACGAGCAAAACATCCACCTTGGGCAGCTGCGGCATGCACTGCAAGATGTAGTGGCCGCCGTTCCCGATCCGGCTGACCCGCAGTTTCGGATCCCCGACAAGGCGCATGCTGGTCGCTTTCAGCTTGCTTTGCATGTCTCGCGCCAACTCTTCAAAACTTGTTTCCGGTACCACATACTCGATGGAGAAGGGATTTGCTCCTTTGACGGCGTAGTTCTCCCAACCCATCGTCCGATTCCAGCCGGTGAAGATTCCATCCGGACGCCGCGCGTGCCAGTGGTCATGAAACCTCCAAACCACCATCTTGTTCTTTTCGATGAAGTTCAACTTGAAGCGGTAAAGAGGATCGTCTCTCAGGTCTGAGACGACGTCTGCGGCACTCCAAAAAGTAGGCTCGTGGGTAATTACAAAGTTATTTCCCGCAGCCACAGAGCGCTCAAGCAGGTCCAGTGTGGACATGAAGGTGGTGGTAATTCCTGTGATGGGTGCATCCGGGTCGCCGATCTTGAACTCGTCCGCGGTGGGCGTCCGCCATGTCACGCCGATGTTCTTCTTTATTCGCGCCACGACCTCACGAGCGGTCAACTTTGACGAAGACTGCCCTTGAGCCCGCATCAGGGCCGGCGCCATAAGCAGACCACTGCTGGCAAGCTGGCAGAATCGGCGGCGGGATATTATTCGTTCGCTCATTGGGACCATCATGTTTGACTCAGAATCCAGAATGGTTCTCCAGCGGGAATCCATTCAATCGGAACATCAGTGACAAAGCCTTTCAGCCATGCGGCCACTTCTCCGCTACCCGGATCCTCTGACGCTTCGTCTCCTAACAGAACCAACCCTTTCACTTTTCCTGCGGTAACAAGATCTTGGAAATAAGGACCGGCTTCCCACTCCACAACATCTCCTGCGACCACTACATCAACCTTAGGCTCACGAAGAATCCGTTCTGCATCCGCGACCAGGAGAAGTCCGTGGGTCAGGGCGACCTTGCTCACCCTCGACGCTGGATTCCCGATGACGCGCGCGGCGTTAATCTTCAGCTTCTGTTTGAGGTTTTGAGCGAGGTTATTCAGTGAAGTCTGCGGGAACTGAAAGTAAACATTTCGGGGATCGTAGGCGTCTGCGCCGTTGGTTGCAGAAACATGAAACCGGTCCCAACGCAGTGTTCGGGCAAGACCGTGAAGTTGGCCGTCTGTAGCGCGCGCATCCCAATTGTCGAAGAAACGGATGATTACGAGCTTGTTTTGTGAAATAAACTCCTGTTTGGCACGACAGACCGGATCATTATCTATTACTTCCTTCGGGGGTGCGGGACTATTCCGCCAAAAGAGCGGGGCCCGCTCGCCACGGCTATAAAAAGGAGCTTCGCGGCAGATAATCGTGTTTTTGCCCGAGGCGACCGCTTGCCGAAGAACCCCCAGCGTCGGCGTGAACGTTGTCACAATCCCTGTGACGGTTGTTTCAGGGCTCCCCAGGAGAATGCCGTCTGAGAAACCATCAGAATGCTGACTCTGCCACGGAACTCCGAGATTCTTTTGAATGCTATCGATCAACTCTTGGCTGCTAATCATGGTCGAACCGCGGATCCCTTTTTTGTGCCGCCATAAAATTGATGAATTGTCCTTGCTACTCCTGGCCCAGGTGGCGATCAAAGAACTTAACAATTACATTGAACGCGTCCTTGGATTCCGGAACATCTACGTTGTAAAAGAATCCGTGAAAGAGACCTTCCCAAACGTGAAGCTCGGCATCGACGCCTGCTTTCACTAATTCCGTGTGTGTATTTACGGCGGCGCTAAATTCGAATGACCGCGTTCCGGTGACGATGAGTGTCGGCGGGAACTTGGCGATGATCTCGGGCGAATTGAGTGGAGCAATCAACGGGTCCTTCGGATCCGTGCCGCTGAAATAGCCGAGACGAGCGGTACTCGGCGGCATAGGGAAGGGCATTCGGGCCTCGCCTAGTGGCGAGGCAATAAAGGAGGAGTCGCCACCAAATACACCACCCGCAGATGCACATAGGATCCCAATCGCTCCAGGCGTGGGCAGTGAGTGTGTTTGAAACCAGGCTACAGACATGGCAGTTTGCATGCCTCCAGCCGAGCATCCATAGATTCCAATGTCTTTCGGCTTGTGGGTCTTCAGCAATTCCTGGTAAACAACGGCAACATCCTCACTGGCAGCCGGAAACTTATAGTCCGGACCTTCTCGATAATCGACGCTGACCACTTCAATCTTTCCCAACGCAGAAACTGGGATCGATTCGAGTTCAGCGCAACCCGGCCAACATCCCATAAATCCTCCACCGTGAAGGTTGATGAGTACCCGGTGTTTGTTGCGCTCAACGATTCCTGCATTCGGCGTGTAAATGTACACGTGCACTCCAGCAAGTTTCTGATCCCTGCGGTCCACGGCGAAAACAGCCCTGTCTCTCTCCAAATACGGCTGCAAAAGCGGGGGCACACCGTTACCGGGCTTCAGGAGTTCCGGGTTTTGCATGTCCTTCAAATGCTGCGTAACGTATGCTTTGCCTTCCGGACTGAGAAAAGTGGACATGGGAACCGCTTGAGCTGGTACTTCGACTGTACCGTCAGCTCGCACAACCACCTTCGGCGGTTCGGGAGGACGATCTTGAGCAAAGCCCGATATCGGGACAACGAGAACTAGACAAGCTGAACACAGCAAGGACAAGATCCAACTGTGCTTCGACATGATTACGAGCTCCTGGCGATTTTGATAAGGATCGGGATTAGAAGTGCGGCACCGCCCATTTCTGGGCGGTACCGCTGAATGGATCGTTAGAATCCGAGTCGCAGCCCAAACTGAATGGCCCGGGGCTGGTTCGCTTGCGTGCTTACAGTCCCGAAGAGCGTTCCGTCACCGACGTTGATATCTGGCAATCCAAATCGCGGATGATTGAACATATTGAAGAACTCCGCGGTGAACTCCAGATTGACGTGCTCGGTGATCCCGGTGCGCTTGACAATCGAGAAGTCCCAATTGTCGATTGCATCGGTACGCAGGTTGGAAAGATTTCGGGGCATATTGCCGAATCTCACCACATTGGCTGCGTCTACGGCCTGGAAACATGCAGTGTTAAACCAGCCAGTAGCTGCTCGGTGTTCACGTGAGCCGGACGTGTGCAGGTCGCAACCGGGCACGAGATCCGGGCGCATAAACAGACCGCCTGCCCCGAAATATCCTTGCCCACCGCCGAACTTACTGAGCGTGGAACCCGCAAAGACTTGCCACGCGCTAATGGGAACTCCGCTGCGCAGGTTAGTAATTCCATTGACTCGCCATCCCGAGACAATAGCGTTAGCTGCTCCGTGAGCGTCGCCCATGAAGTGCTTGCCACGCCCTAAAGGCAAGGCGACCCCGTAACCGACCGTCAGGTTGTGCGGAACGTCGTAAGAACTTAATGAGTACTCCCTTTCAGGATGGTTGTTATCCTGCGTCGCCCCACCGAAAAGAAACCCTTCATCCAGGAATGCGGTGACGCTGTCAGTGTTCGACTTCAACTGCGACCAGGTGTACGCAACACTGAGAATGCCGTTGCCACGAAACCGTTTCATGAACGAAGCCTGCAAGGATCTGTAATTTGACGTACCAACGTACGGATCCAGCGCAAGAATCCGGTCAAACTGCGGAAATGGCCTCAACAGCTGTCCACGAGTTATCGTCGGCCCCGAGACCGGTGAGCCTGGAGTGGTGATGATCCCAAAGAACGGATTCGGAAGCAGCTCATTCAACCCCCCCGAACCCGCTGCCGCCGACGTCCCCAGCGAGAAGTACTTTTCGTCGAGTTGATTGATTCCTATGTTCGAGAGGGTGGCCCATCCCTGCGCAAGAAGATGGGTCCCTCTTGAGCCGGCGTACGCCAACGTGAGCGACGCGTCCTTACCGATCTGCCGCTCCACGGCCACATTCCACTGTTGGACATATGGAATGCTAAAGCCAGGGTTGCGCATCGCAAAGCTCTTGCCGTAGAAAAAGCTCGGTGGCGCGTTGTGCCCAGGCGGCAGAATAAGACCGTTCGGAAGCGGATTGGAGGCGGTAGCCTGAACGATGTTGGTGCTTGGGTTACTTGGGGTGTAACTGTTGACCACCGTCGTTCCCGCGGCATTGATAGGCGAGATATTCGGCCCATCCTGCGACAGTGTCGTTGGGGGATAAGAAATCCCGTACGCTGCGCGAACCACCGTACGATCGGTCACGCGGTACGCTAAGCCAAGGCGGGGCGAAAACAGCTTCCAGTGCAGTTCATCTTCCCTGTGAGAGGGCCACGCAGAGGTGCCCACTAGGGCCACATTTCCCATCAATTGCTGCGTCTGCCCCGTTGCCGGATTCAAGAACGATCCAAGCGGGCTGGGCTGGCCTTTAAGGAACACAGTGTCATTGTTGTTGACTTCTGAGAAAGCACTCGGCTGATCCCAGCGCAGGCCCGCGGTGACTGTCAGTTTCTTCGTTGCCTGGAAGGTATCCTCCCCAAAGAAGCCGTAAGCTGTGTAGTACGCCCTGGAGCCAGCATTAATGCCGCTGGCAGTGCTCAGGGGCAGTCCGAGGAGGGCCGATGCCAATGCGCTTCCACCGGCTCCCGACGTATTCTGGGTTGCGAGAGGGTCAAATGTTAGGGTGACTAAACCGTGTTGCTGACCTGATATCCACTGAACACGGCGGCCCATTGCGCCAAACTTGATTTGGTGGCGTCCGACGAGTTTGGTTATATTGCCTGAGAGGGTGTATATGTTCTGGTACCAATAGAGCTGTGAACCAGTGCCACTGGTGTTTGTAACAGCAGAGGTGCCGGCATTTCCGTTAAAGCTCAACCCTGGGTAGTTTCCACCATTTGGAAACAGCCCAGCCCAACCGGGGCCGAACTGCGAGAGGTCGATACCGCTGCTGACGGGAAATTCGTGTTCAAAAACCCTCAGGAAAGAGAGCCGCACATCTGCCACCGTGGAAGCGCTGAAGGCATGAGTATCGCCCAAAATTGCCTCATGAGTAAATACTCCGGTAGGGCCTTGCCCTTGCGTCTTTGTCCCAAAAGCATCGTAGGCATTACTCTCGCCCTTCCAGTAGGTGTACCGCGCAAGGAGGTTGTCCTTATCCCCAAGACGGAAATCGGCGCGGGCGTTGTATTGTTCGTTGACGCCTCCGACAGCCTCCTGCACGATGAAGTTTTGTGCTCCGTTTGTACCCGGCCTATTGGGCGCCGGGAACTCCTTTGTCAGAAGCGCTAACCCTGACGCGTTGATTCTATTGGAGCAGATTACGTTTAGCACTCCGTTGCATTGAAACTGAGGGCTGCCAGGCTGACTTTGATCGTAGATCGCAGGTAGACCAGGGGCCGAAAAATCACCCGCTAATTCTGCCGCTGTGGGAACCGTAAATGGCGCAGGCGAGACCGCATTCTTCTGGACTTGACGCTCGTAGCCAAAGAAAAAGAATGCTTTATCCTTTACGATCGGCCCGCCGATTGTCCCACCAAATTGGTTTTGTATTAGTGGCGGACGCGGAAGCGCCGTACCACCGACTCCGTTATGATTTGCAAAGTAGTCGTTCGCATTCAGGACTTTGTTGCGCAAATACTCGTAGGCGGTGCCGTGAAAGCTGTTCGTCCCTGATTTGGTCGTTACGTTGATCACTCCGCCCGCGTAATTGCCATATTCTGCGCTAACGTTGTTGGTCACCGCGCGAAATTCTTGCACCACGTCCTGCGCCGGGATGTAGGAGGTCAGATTGTTGGCCGGTGCATTGGAGGGAACGCCGTCTACGTAGAACTGGCTCTGATTTCCGAAGCCTCCTCCAATCGCGTAGTTTCCAAAACCGATCGAATTCGTTCTCGATCCGCCGTTTTGGTTCCCAACAGCATTGCCGTATGTGCCTCCTTGGGCAACTACGCCAGGCGAAAGCGTCAGCATGTTGTACACGTTTCTACCGCTTAGAGGGATGCTCGCGACCTCTTCCTGAGTGATGGTCGTTCCCAGAGCCGCGTTGTCGGTCTGCAGGGGCGGCGCCTCGGATGTCACCAGCACGCTCTCGGTCGCACTCCCCACCTGCAGGTTCGCGTCAACGCGCGTCGAAACGTCTACCTGGACCTCTACTCGATCTTGAGTGAAGTGCTTAAAACCCGCCGCTTCAACCTCGACGCGGTACAATCCCGCAATGAGATTTGGGAACGTGTACGTCCCCGAGCCCCCAGTCGTTACGACCCGCGTTTCGTTCGTGCCGAGATTGGTGAGCTTCACGGTAGCTGCTGTAAGGCTGGCTCCGCTGGAATCGTTAACGGAGCCCAAAATGGTGCCAAACCTAACTTGTGCGCTCAACTGAACGCACAACACTGCCATGGCGAAGAGAACAAAAAGCGTGGACAGCAACGACGCAATAACGCGCCGCTGACTCGACCCGGCACCGACGTGTGGGAAGAACGACGTGGCACGCTCGGATGAAAAGTTGTCGTTATACTGAGAGAATTGAGCAACGGCAGCGGCTAGAACCTTAGGCATTTCATCTCCCCTTCGACGTGCAAAGCGACTGATTGAATTCGTCAAGTGATTCGCGACTCGCGGACCAGATCAATTGCTGGCGCTCACCCGTGTAATCCGTACAACCCTGAAACGCACTCGAAAACCCGCGGCGCACTACCACGACTGCAGCGAGCTTGTAGCTCCTGCTGTTTCATGTTGTCAAGAATATTTGGTATACAACTACGACAAAGTTCCCTATACCATCAAGCAGTTCGGTGTTTCGCCCATGTGCGAATACTCCAGCAGGACGGTTTTGCAAATGACTGGCACCTGGTCCACCTCGGCAGTCGGAAGGAGCAAGGCGCAGACCTGATCGACGTGTCCACGAGAGGAAATCACCCTGCACAGCAAATTCCGTTAGGTCTTGGGTATCAGGTTAACCATGCGAGGCAATTCGCCGTAAGGCAAAGATCGCAACTGCTGAGGTTGGGATGATTACCAAACCCACGCAGGCCGATCAGATTGTGCGCTCCGGGTCAAGCCGACCTGGTGTTGTTGGCGAGGGAGTTTCTCCGCGATCCCTACTGGCCTCTCCACGCTGCCGCTTCTCTTGGCCAACGTGTTAGCTGGCCCGTTCAGTACTCACGCGCCGCAAAGGAGCCGACGGAACGGCGTCAACCGGTTGCCATACCACACGATGACTGAGGGCCAAGCTGCCCAGACGGGAGTCCTGTTAGATTGCGCAGATACGTCCTAACAAAGCGGTGGCCTTCAACCCTGGTGGCCATTATTCTTAGACGGTACCCCACACGATTTGCGGACGACCAGCTCACATGCTAAGAGCACATCCCGTGAAGGCAGATCTGGATTGGCAATCCTGTCTAGCATTACGGTCATTGCAATTCTCCCAATGTCCCGGCACGGCTGATGCAAAGTCGTAAGCGGAACTGGCAACAAGCGCGCATATTTCACATCGTCGATCCCAACGATGCGAATGTCGTCCGGAATGCGTTGGCCGAGCGACATCAGCGTGTGCATGAGGTTCCCGGCAGTCAGGTCGTTGGCGCAAACGAACGCATCGGGGCGCTGCTTTTTCAAAATCGATTTGACGAACCTTGCATCAGACACATCGCCAATGTTGACCAGGTCACGCACTAGGGGTTCGGATTGCAGCAAAAGGGCCTCGCGATAACCCGCAATACGTGCGTCCACCGTGGGCGCAGAGTTCGGCCGCGCCAGAAAAGCAACGCGTTTGGCGCCGAGTCTAATCACGTGTTCGGTGGCAAGATAACCTGTGCGTCGATTGTCGATTCCAACTAGATCGTATTTGCTGCGCTGGGGATAGGGTTCGAGACATCGATCAAGAAGGACAACTGGAATGCGTGCTCGGTCAAGAGCAGCGACAATGCGATGGTTCGCCTGGACTCTGTTGGTGCTGAACTCCACCGGCGCAAAGAAGACACCTGAGACGTTGCGCGAGATATACTGTTGGCACAGCTGTTCTGCCGCTTGCTCCTTCTCTTGATCTTGCGAAATCGAGTTGCCCCAAAGCAGAGAGTGATGCATAGCCTCTTGTGCCTCCATCATTCCCTGGCAGATTGCCTCGAAGATTTCGGTCTGCCCCAGTTCCGGAATCAGGAGCCCAAACACATGACTTCCAGAGTTTGACTTAGGAGAAACGAAGGTACCAGAACCAACACGTCGCGTCACAAGTCCCAACGATTGCAACTCGTGCATTGCTCTAAACACCGTCATGCGGGAGGCGCCAAATCGCCTGACGAGTTCAGCCTCACTGGGCAAACGTTTGCCAGGCTTGTAGCGACCCGAAGAGATGTCGTCTTGAAGTTTTTCGAAGATCTGGCGGTACTTATGCTTTGCCATCCTTGGCTCCCCGGGCACGGTAACATGGGCGCCCAAACCAAAAACAACCTACCGCCGGAATATTAGCATAGACAACTTTAAGGGCAGCTATGGAGCAATCTCCTTGACACTTTCGGCTAGTAGCTCTAAAGGTGTTGTTGCTTCATGGCCTCGCCAAAACGGTTTGGCTGTTGTGGTGAGAGGGGCGGGTCACCGCCCCTGCGTTCTTATGGCAGGGCAAACGTCAACTTTGAAGAACGAACTCCAACTCATCACGTACGTTGATCGACTCGCTGGTACCCTCAAGCAGCTCAAAAGCCTCATGAACAGCTCATTGGCCGGGCTTTTTGGTGGTGTGCACCTGCTGCCGTTTTTCACTCCCATTGACGGAGCCGATGCTGGCTTCGATCCGGTCGATCACTCGGAAGTCGACCCACGGCTCGGTGATTGGGACGACGTGCGTGCGTTAGGTGGACACTTTGAAGTTGTCGCAGACTTGATCGTCAATCACACATCGAGCGATTCTCCCCAGTTCAAGGACTTCTCGGACCGCGGAACTGACTCACCCTTTGCCGGAATGTTTTTGACGTATGGCCGCGTTTTCCCTTCTGGCGCTTGCGAGGAGGATCTCCTTCGAATCTACCGCCCACGCCCCGGCCTGCCCTTCAGCAATGTGACGCTGAAATGCGGCGAGAAACGTCTCCTGTGGACAACGTTTAGTCCTCATCAATTGGATATCGACGTGACACATCCCGCAGGGGCGGCTTACCTGAAAAGGATCCTTGGCCGCTTCCGAGATGCCGGAGTACGCCTGATTAGGCTCGATGCCGTCGGCTACGCTATCAAGAAGGCCGGAACGAGCTGCTTCATGATTCCGGAGACTTTTAGCTTCATTACTGAGCTGACTTCCCAAGCTCACGCTCTTGGAATGGAAGTGCTAGTCGAGATTCACAGCCACTATCTGCAGCAAGTACAAATCGCGCGCCAGGTAGATTGGGTGTATGATTTCGCACTTCCTCCTCTCGTTTTGCATTCGCTTTTCACGCGTGACGCAAAGCCGCTCGCTCATTGGCTCGCAGTTCGACCGCAGAACTGCATCACTGTGCTGGACACGCATGACGGTATTGGAGTCATTGATGTTGGTACGGGCAGCAACGGCGAACCGGGTCTCCTTACCCCACAGGAAATAGACGGGCTCGTTGAGGCGATCCACTCGCGCAGTAATGGCGAGAGCCGAAAAGCCACCGGCGCGGCGGCAAACAACCTTGACCTGTATCAGGTGAATTGCACCTTCTACGACGCCTTGGGGCAGCGCGAAAATGAATACTTGATCGCCCGCGCAGTTCAATTCTTCGTACCTGGTATTCCGCAAATCTATTACGTCGGGCTACTCGCTGGAACTAATGACATGGAGCTCCTCGCTGGAACCGCAGTCGGTCGCGACATCAATCGTCACTACTACACCCCATCAGAAGTGGAGGCTTCGCTTGGAAACCCCGTCGTCCAGCACCTCATGGAACTCATGCGCCTCCGCAACAGCCATCCCTCTTTTGCCGGGCACGTGTCCATTGAGACTCCATCTGGCCGACAACTGGTGATCATATGGAAAAACAACGGACAATGGGCAAAGCTTGACGTGGATTTCGCAAGTCTCGAAGCCGTGGTGACCTACTCCAGGCAGAACGGGCAACAGGAGCCCCGCATCGGAAGATGGGAATCTCACACTGGCGCCGGCTGTTCTGAGGCAACCCGATGAAAGACGCCCCAACCATTCAGCAAAATTTGTCGGTAATCAAATGGCTCACATTCTTTATGTTTATGATGTTCGCCATGACGACAGATTCGGTCGGCGTTATTATTCCTGAGGTCATCAAAGAATTCCATTTGAGTATGACCGTCGGTGGAGCCTTCCACTACGCTGCCATGTCGGGCCTTGCGTTTGCTGGCTTTTTCCTCGGGTATTTGGCCGACAAGATCGGACGAAAGAGAACGATCATCTTGGGGTTGGTGCTGTTCGCGTTGAATTCTTACTTGTTCGCCGTGGGTGCGTCTTTCGTCTCCTTCTTGATTCTGTTGGTAATTTCTGGAGCGGCGATCGGGATTTTTAAGACGGGCGCGCTCGCCCTAATCGGCGATATCAGCACATCCACAACTGAACATACCGCAACCATGAACACCGTAGAGGGATTCTTTGCGGTCGGCGCCATTATCGGGCCTGCAATTGTGGCGCGCCTCCTGCTGATGGGCACGTCATGGAAGTGGCTGTACGTTATTGCCGGAACCATTTGCGTTCTTCTCATCGTTACGGCTTCGTTTGTGAAATATCCGCAAACCGCGGCAACGACCGAATCTGTCGACCTCAGGCGCACCATGCACATGATGAAAAATCCTTATGCGCTCGGTTTTTCTGTAGCGATATTCCTTTATGTCGCAGTCGAAAGCGCGATCTACGTATGGATGCCTACACTGCTGACGGGATACCACGGATCGGCAATGTGGATGGTAGTCTACGCGATTTCCATCTTCTTCATCCTTCGCGCCGCGGGAAGATTCGTTGGCTCTTGGATGCTCGCACGATTGAACTGGGCGGCAGTCGTAGCCGTATTCAGCCTGGCAATATTTGTCTGTTTCGTCGTCAGCACGATTGGTGGAGTGGGAGTCGCTGTATTTTTCCTGCCGTTCTCCGGCCTGTTCATGTCAGTCATCTATCCCACGATCAACTCCAAGGGCATCAGCTGCTTCCGCAAACCGGAACATGGCGCTGTATCCGGCGTGATCTTGTTCTTCACCTGCCTCTCGGCAGTTATCGGACCGTTAGCAATGGGCGCGATCAGCGACTCCTTGGGCGATCCGAAATATGGATTCGTCTTGGCGACTGCGTTTGCAGCCCTGCTCTGCGCCGGACTCCTCCTTAATTGGATCTTCAACCCTGCTCGCGATCTTCTGAAACGTTTGGACCGTACGGAATACGAAGTGGCTGCGACACAGTTGGTCGTCGCGCAAAAGCAGAGCTAACGCCTCGGTCCACATTTCAAGCAAGGGCATAAGGTGAGATGAAGAAAAGGAACGCGTCAACCCGACCCACGATCGATATCACACGACGGGAGTTCATCGCAACCGCAAGCGCCTCGCTTGCTACGACTGCCCTCATCGGCCAAGGGGGCCGCAAATCGCTTGCCGACGATAGGCATCGCCCACGGTTTCATCTCATGCCCCCTTCCGCGTGGATGAACGATCCCAATGGTCCGCTCTACTGGAAGGGCCGATACCACATGTTCTATCAATACTCGCCTGTTGTCTCGATCATGGGACCGAAGTATTGGGGACATGCCGTTTCCACTGATCTTGTTCACTGGAGCAATCTCGGCATCGCGCTCGCTCCAAGCCCAGACGGACCTGACAAGAACGGCTGCTGGTCAGGCTCCGCTGTCATCAACGACGGGGTACCGACTTTCGTGTACACCGGCGTGACTTGGTCTGCGCCGGGCGAAGAACCTGAGCGAGCCAGGGGCCTTGTACCAGAGCGCCAGATGGTAGCAGTTGCCGCAGATCCGAATGATGTGAACCTGATGAAGTGGATCAAAGTTCCTGAGAATCCGGTTCTCGCCGCACCACCTGTGTCAATGAAGGTGGTGGGCTGGCGCGATCCTGCTCCGTGGAAAGAAGGCGACACGTGGTACATGGTGATTGGTTCCGGCCAGGTCGGAAAAGGGGGGATGGCCCTGCTCTACAGTTCCAAGGACCTCCTAAAGTGGAAGTACTTGCACCCTCTGGCCGTGGCAGAATCTGAACCTGGAGTGGACGATGCCCGACGTCCTTGGCTCTCCATGTGGGAGTGCCCCGATTTCTTCTTTCTCAGCGGAAAACCTGTACTGCTCGTTGCGCGTGGCAACGTATATCTGACTGGAACATATTCTGATCACAAATTTCAGCAGACCTCGCGTGGTCAAATCGACTACGGTTCTACCGCGTATGCGCAAAAGACGACGAAAGACGATAAAGGCAGGAGGATTTGGTGGGCATGGATCCACGAAAAGCGGAGCACCGAAGCTCAAGCGTCGGCGGGCTGGGCTGGTGTCATGTCGCTACCCAAGCTTCTTACTCTCCGTTCCGACGGGAGGTTGGCGGTTGAACCAGTTCCGGAGTTGACGGCCCTTCGCCGCCGAGAGAAGCGAATATCAAATCACAAAATCGTTCCGAATGACCCGCTGCTCTTGAAGGGTTTCGAAAGTGACTGCGCAGAAATTGAAGCAGAGATTGAGCTAGGTGACTCTCATCAGGCGGGTGTGTGCATTCGTTCAACTGCCGACGGAAGTGAGCAAACTCTCGTCGGCTATGATCGCGACTCGCAGAAGTTGTTTTGTGATACAAGTTCTTCCAGCACTGATCCGCAGACGCAGGGACTTCGCCCGCCCGTTGTCGGGCGAGGTGTGGAGAGCGGCGCCTTACAGATCGAGAAACCCGAGCTCTTACGATTGCGCATTTACATTGATGCGTCTGTGATCGAGATCTTCGCGAATGGAACAGTCTCACTGACCGACCGCGTTTATCCGGCAAGTCCCTCAAGCTTGGGTATCGGTCTCTTCGCTAAAGGTGGCACAGCTCACCTCCGGTCCTTGACTCTGTGGGAACTGGCTCCAATCTCCAATGACCGCCTGACATCCGGCGCTGAACGATTCAGAGTCTAGCCATGAATGTTCGCATTTTCTTCTGGTCACTCACCGCAGCACTGGCGGGATTCTTGTTTGGCTTCGATACCGTCGTGATCTCCGGAGCGGAGAAGACGATTCAGTCGCTTTGGGGGCTGAGCCCGGGAGTACACGGAATTGCAATGGCATCAGCCCTCTACGGAACAGTGGTTGGCTCCCTGTTGGGTGCCTGGCCCGCTGATCGGTTTGGACGGAAGGCCACGCTCCTGTGGATCGGAGTGCTTTACGTCGTCGGTGCGGTGGGATCGGCCGTAGCCCAGAATGTCGGCCTTTTTATTGTCGCGCGTTTCATTGGCGGGTTAGGAATCGGCATTTCTACCGTGATTGCGCCCATGTACATCGCCGAGATCGCACCCCCGAAAAGCCGAGGTCGCCTGGCCGGCATGTTCCAGTTCAACATCGTTTTCGGCATCCTGATCGCTTTCGTTTCTAATGCGCTTCTCGCGGGGATTGGCGAAAGTGCGTGGCGCTGGATGCTCGGGGTCGCCTCGTTTCCGTCGTTGCTCTATGCAATTTCTTGTTTCGCTCTGCCTGAGAGTCCTCGCTGGCTTCTGAGCAGGAAGCGTGATCGCGAGGCGGGGATGCAGATCCTGCAGCGACTTGATCCGGCAGCATCGAAGTTGGAAATCGCTGGCAAAGCTGACGAGATTCTCGCAGCCTCCGAGGAGAGAGCATCATCCGGGCACTTCTGGACACGTCAGCTTCGCAAACCGATCCTGCTAGCCATCTCGATTGCGTTCTTCAACCAGATGTCCGGTATCAATGCGATCTTGTACTTTGCGCCCCGTATCTTCGAATTGACGGGGCTTGGCGTGAAAGCTGCGCTGCTGCAATCCGTCGGGATTGGCCTTACGAACTTGGTCTTCACGTTCGCTGGCCTTTGGCTCATAGACCGTCTCGGCCGCCGCACTCTGCTCTACATAGGGTCATTCGGATACATCGCTTCCCTTAGCCTCGTCGCATGGGGATTTTTCAAAGGACATTATTCGATTGTTCCCGCATGCATTTTTGCTTTCATCGCCGCGCACGCGATCGGGCAAGGCGCCGTGATCTGGGTCTTCATTTCCGAGATCTTCCCTAACCGGCATCGCGCCGAAGGACAGAGTCTTGGCAGTTTCACGCATTGGATCTTTGCCGCGCTGCTCACAACCTTTTTCCCAAAGATGGTCTCAGCGATACCTCCAGGTTACGTATTCCTATTCTTCGCGGGAATGATGTGCCTTCAACTCCTATGGGTGAAGTTGACGGTTCCCGAAACCAAGAACGTGCCATTGGAGCAATTACAGAAAGAATTGGCACTAGGGTGATAGAAGAATAATTCGTCTCGTCGGGATCTATTTTTGATGCGTATTCAAACGTAGCCGTGTCCTTTTCTGAACGACCCTCACCTGATATAAGACAAAGTCACGGTCTTTTGGAAGAGGTAGTTTCCTTGGGAAAAGAAAATACCAGCACGTCGGTAATCCGTCGACGGAATGTCCTCGATGGTAGGCCTGGTTTTCAACTCCAGAGCAAATGGGGCCATGTTTCAGTTCTGGAAGGCGGAGGGCACATTTGTGAATTGGTTCTGAATGCATCCAAAGGGATCAACCCACTTTGGAAGCCGTCCTGGAAAACAATCGAGCCTACAACGTACAAACAGGGCAAGCACCTTCGAGTCTACGGTCCGTTGCCAGAAGGTAGGCTACTCGCCGGTATTGCGGGCCACAGCATCAGCTTTGACTATTTTGGACCCCCTTCAACGGAGGAGATTGCAGCAGGGCACAGCACGCACGGTGAAGCTCCTGTCGTTAGGTGGCGCAGGCAAGCGCAGCGATCATCATCCAAAGCCGGATTGGCTTACTCGGCTGACCTGCGGCAAGCGCAGATGCAGTTGCAACGGGCGATCTCCCTTGACCCTGACAATCCAGTCGTCTACTGCGAAGAAACGGCCGTCAATCTCGCGTCGTTCGATCGGCCTATCTCCTGGAATCATCACGTGACATTTGGCCCGCCGTTTCATGAAGCAAACGTGACGCAATTCGATATGCCGGCGACTCGGAGTAAGAACTGCCCTGCAAGCTTCAGTAGCAAGATGTCAATTGAGCCAGACTCTGAATTCGAGTGGCCGAACGCGCCTACAAGGGATGGTGCGGTACTTAACCTCCGCACCAGCAAAACAGGCCGATACGGTCACTACACAGCTCATCTGCTCGATCCGTCGCTCGAGACCGCTTTCATTGCGGTTAGCAACCCCCGTCTGAAGTTGCTCGTGCTATACGTTTTCAAGCGTGATGACTATCCCTGGGTCGGCAACTGGGAGGAATCCTGCAGTCGCGTTCATGTACCATGGAAAGGGCGCGAGTTTTGCCGGGGCTTTGAGTTCAGCACCACTCCATTTCCCATTTCCCGACGCGCAACAGTCACGAATGGTGCGCTATTTGGAGAGTCTACTTATAGGTGGTTGCCAGCACGATGCACTGCGAAATCGAAATACATGATCGTCTTATCCGAGGTCCCGCTGGACTTTGCAGGAGTCAATTCGGTGAAAATCGGGCGTAACTTACTGGCGGTGCGTGAGAACTCTAGTGGGCGTACCCTACACATACCAGCCAGGCCGTTCCTCTGAACCGCCAATTGCAATCTGTCTCTCATTCGCCCTTGCGTAGTCGGGGAGAGGTGAGTAGTCGACCTGATAGCCGAATCCGGTCGCAATTCGGAAAAGCAATGGCGGGAGCGACAGCGGCTGAACTGGGCCTGAAGTCGGCGTGGAGCGAATGTAATGGACCGTCGAGCCGACTGCGCAATAACCGACAGTATAGGACCGGTCTGCTATAATAGAGGCTTACGATTGCACGCTTTGCCCACTCGGGAGGTAGGCCGATGAGGGTGTTACGGTCCCAGTCGGTTGTCGAACAGAAACAAGAAGGCCGCGCCTGGCGCGAGCGCTTTGTTCAGAACGCAGTGGCCAACGTTCGTCTCGAAGGACTAGAGCCAAGTCCGAAGGCGCTAGAAATTTGGCAGAGCTATATTGAGGGTGAAATCTCTGTTCAAGAGGCGGGGAAACTGATTCGAGCCCTCCCGACAGGGTACTAGTTTCCTCGATGAGTTCCGACCCGTACGTTTATCCGGGTGCGACAGTCCTCAAGAATATTCCTGGGATTCGCAATCAGAAAACGCTGGATGGCTTTGAAGCCGACCGAGTAGGGCAACGGTCTTTAGAGCTTATAGAACATCCGCTCTCTGGTGTCTTTGATGTAGGCCGCCTGCAGCGTATTCATCGGCATCTTTTCCAGGACGTTTACGAGTGGGCAGGACACTTTCGCACGGTAGATATCGCAAAGGGGAATTCATATTTTGCACATGTGCCGTACATCCGTTCCACGTTGGATGGTTTGTTTGAGACATTATCTGAAGAACAGGATCTTCTTGGGGTAAATCTAGAAGCATTCGCGCGCCGCGGAGCAGAGATTCTGGGAACATTGAACGCTGTACACCCATTTCGAGAAGGGAATGGGAGGGCCCAGCGAGAATTTGTCCGAGAGCTCGCGCACAAGAACGGCTACTGGGTTGATTGGAGCAAAGTGTCACGCGAGGAGCTGTGCAAAGCAAGTGATGCAAGTTTCATGCGGGGCGAGAACGCCCCTTTCGAGGAAATGCTTAGGAAGGTGATCGAACCGATTGCCTGAGAGAGTGAATTGCGTCTGACGCGCCGTGACAGTGTAGGATTCTAACCAACGACAGGGCAGCGTTCTAACCAACTGAACTACGTCCCCAGCCGTGGAATCAACAACTTGCCGTAAAGCCTTAAGGAATAAGGCCTTTGCAAGTTTCGCATACAGCGCACCGT
>WNFW01001236.1_pt1 | contig 19276 bp, 19 predicted proteins | sample 5400131 | NCBI WGS metagenome assembly WNFW01 (sample SAMN13153362, study PRJNA577476) | soil metagenome | isolation source: 20 cm soil or saprolite under grassland replicate 1 | place: USA:California | collected 2016-06-15 | reverse complement strand
ATCGAAGATAGGGTATTCAGCCGCCTCATAAACGACTGCCGGATGAGTGCCATCATAGTACTGGCATAAATATTCTGTCAACACATGAAGACCACGCGTGCCATATGGTTCCAGGCTGAAAGTCGGGTCTCCAATACAGCCTATTTGCCACAGAATCAACGCGCATCCTGTATCGAACTTGCGTTTGTGGATTAAGAAATTGGTCGCTTCGAAACTCTGGCATCCGGTCCTGGCAGGATCAACACCCAGGTCAGCAAATAGACAGTCTTCCGCAGAAATACCTGGCAACATCTTTGCGCTATATCCCTCGAGTCGCGCTTGCTTAATCGCTTCATGCGACGGGTAAACAAAGACTCCCGGATGTCCATAAAAGGCCGCGCATACTCTCAAACCCTTTCGAACCTCACAAAGAATGCGTTCGATCATTCCCTCGTAAGCAATCATACGGGACTCACCCAGTTGATAGCAAGGATAAAGTGACTCGGCTGATGGATTGATGTCTTTGATCCAGTCAGCCGCTATAGGATCAAAAACGAGAAACAATACTTTCTCTGCTTGAGTAATGTGCGCACGCGCCTCAATCGTCAGTTGACCCGCAAATTGTATACCTGTTCCTACAACAATAAGTGAGCCTTGTTTCATATGCTATCCCTCCCTGATTTTCTACTCTCTTATTGTACAATCCCATTCTTTTTCTCTCCTCGCCGCCGACGGCGAGGAGAGAGGAGTGAGCGGGGACACCCCGCTCCCCGCCAAGGGGCCTACTAGGCCCCTTGGAACCAGCGTGACGTACTCAGGTGGTTGCGGTGTTTGGTGCTCGCTCCCGGCCAAGGGGTCTAGAAGGTCCCTTGGAACCCCTTGTTGAATGGTTATAAAACATTTTACCTTATACGCTTTATTAACCTATCCCACAACATGAGAAGATGATAGACTTAGATAGGATATTACTAGGCTGTAGACCGTCCAATACTGGTATGCTCACTCCCACACTTCCTGAGCGTTGCTTTGTTCTTTTGAGGAGGAAATCATGTTCCAGCCAGGAGACTTTATTGATCCATACTATCTTGACGCCATGGCAGAACTGATCAAACAGAACAAGCAATGTACCTATACCTGGATGCATATTCAGCCAGGTCACTCAGTACTGGATGTTGGCTGCGGACCAGGAATCGACACCCTTGCCTTAGCTGAATTAGTTGGCCCCACCGGCTATGTTGTTGGAGTGGATGTTGATGCGGCTATGATTGCAGAGGCAAATCGACGCGCAGAGCAAGCGGGATGTAGAGGCTGGTGCCACCATGAGGTGGGAGATGCCGTTGCCTTACCTTTAGAGACGAGCACCTTCGATTCGTGCCGTAGTGAGCGCCTTTTCCAACATGTGCATAATCCAGCAGGTGTCCTGTTGGAAATGGCCAGGGTCACTAAGCCGGGAGGCTGGGTAGTCATCCTGGATGCAGATCACGGCACATGGTCAATTGATACCGCGGAGGTGGATATTGAGCGTCGTCTCACACGTGTCCTCGCGGAACGTATGGTAATCAATGGGTATGCCGGGCGTCAACTCTATGGACTATTCAAACAGCAGCAGTTCACAGATATCAACGTGGAGACCCGTCCAATTTACTTCACCAATTTCGCGCAATTCCGCTATGCCACCCAGATGGATATCGTCGAGCGTAATGCGCTGGCGGATGGCTTTGTCACACAGGAGGAACTCAATCGCTGGCAGCAGAATCTTGAAGATGCAGAAACCACAGGAACATTCTTCGCCCACGCAACTGGAGTGCTGGTTGCTGGACGCAAAGCGAAATCAACCAGTAGCTAACTATTGGACCTGCCAGCCTTCGGATACCCATCCTATGGCTTCGGCGGAAAAATTAACATCGGTATTCTAGCAGGAAGAGACTGACTAGCAGGTATGCCCATGGCCTGTCTGAGGCCTGGGTCTGAGTGAAGATGAGCACGGATTCCTTGCACATCCCTATTCAAAATCATATTTTGTTCAGCAGAAGAAAGACCCGCCTTAGCCATGACAGCTTGTGGATTTTGCTCAAAATCCAGTAATTGTTGTGGGTCATCACCGAGTGAAAGTAAGAAATTCGTTAAATTTGTCGCCATGGTTACCTCCTGTGAAGAAATATGCGATTTCTCAGACGCGAAGAGACATTGATCTTACGGTAAATTGAGGTGATATGTGCGTTGACAGTACGGTGACTGATCACCAGTTTCTCAGAGATCTGTGCATCTTTCAAACCTTGAGCAACCAGCCTCAGCACTTCCAATTCACGTGGCGTTAGATCATTGGCATCGCCTGGTCCGGGTGGAGGTTGATCAATATTTGGAGAAGAGCTTGCCAGCGTAACTCGTTCGGGAGTCTCGAGTTCGTCCGATGTTGCCAGGATTTGTTCCGGTGCCATCTTGCGTCCTTCAGACCATGCTGCTGTGAATGCCTGTTCACCGAGCCGTGAACGCAAGCTATCTACTGTCCGTTTATAATCATCGCGTTGATCAGGACTCATTTGTTTGTTGAGATCATATCTAACCTCCGCGGCTGCGAACAGACGCGCGGCACGCTTCAGTTGGTGCCGCGCAACGGCCACCCTGGCTAATCCTACGAGATACCAGGCAACGAGAAGTTCATTCCCTATTTCACTGGACAGGGAGTAGCCTTCGGTGTAACAGGTTATTGCCTGGGCCAAGTCGCCTTGTGATAAGGCAATGGATCCCAACGTTTCAAGCGTCTGGATGATGAAAAGCTTATCCCCCAGTTCTCGAGCAAGATCGAGTCCCTCTTGGGTCAGAGCTGTTGCTTGCGCAAGGTCACCATGAAGGTATAACAAGTACCCTAAATTGTTCAAAGCATAGGTGATGAGCGTTCTATCCCCCAATTTTCTGGTAAGTGTGAGTCCTTCGTGTGTCAAGGTCATAGCCTGCTCCAGATCACCCTGAAGATAGATAAAAATTCCTAACCAGAGCAGCGCACGGGCAAGATCCCAATTCCTGCCTAACATACGGCATTTGGCGATGCACTCCTCCATCAAAGGTACAGCTGCTGGATCACCTTGTCTGAGCAAGACCCATCCCAATGTGGACATAGGGAGAACATACCCATCATCATCTCCTAACTCTTTGAAAATGGTTATACTTTCGGAGAGGAGTTGTTGAGCCTCTTGCCACTCAGTTTGATGGCCAGCCAGTTCTCCTACAGCACTCAACGCTCTGGCTCGCATTACCGTCCGTTCTCCAGCCGAAGGCATTGCGAGTGCGGCTTTCAGCCAGCGTCGTCCCTCGCTCCAGTACCCACGAGTTTGCCAGAACCACCACAGCGCTACACAGAAACGCAAGGCTTTCTGACCCTCCTTGTGTGTAATCAGCCAGTTCAATGCAGCTCTCATGTTCTCCTGTTCTCGATCTAAACTTCCCAGCCACAGAAGTTGCTGCTCTCCCTTGAGGTGTGGTTCGGCTTCTTCTACAAGCGCAAGGTAATAGTCTGCGTGTGCTCGCCTAATGAGATCTTCTTCTCCATTCTCACGCAAGCATTCCAATCCATATTCACGTACGGTCATGAACATAAAGAAACGCGGTTCGGTTCCCTCATACTCAATCTGCCGCAACAGACTCTTATCAATGAGCGAAGCCAGGCCATCTAAGATTAGTAAGTCATCCTGCACTTCACGATTTGCGTTTCCAAGAGCCTCAGCAGCCTCAAGTGTCCAACCACGCTCGAAAACAGCGAGCCGCCGGAAGAGTTGCTGTTCATGAGCATCTAACAGATCATAGCTCCACTTAAGGGTGTTGCGCAGCGTTTGCTGGTGTACCGGCAATGTTACTGCTCCACCTGTGAGCACCTCGAACCTCTGTGAGAGTCGATTCAGCAGTGCCTGAGGCGGCAGGAGGCGGCTGCGAGCCGCTGCCAACTCGATTGCTAAGGGCAGGCCATCCAATTGCACGCAAATCTCCGCAATTGTGTGTGCATTGGACTGCGTAAGCTGAAAGTTAGGATTCACCATTCTGGCACGCTGGACAAAGAGGGCTACGGCGGTAGATTGTCTAATACCTGTATCATGAGGAGACCATTCGAGATCGGGCAATGTAAGTGGCATCACCTGATACTCAAATTCTGCCCGTAGTCTCAACACAATTCGACTTGTGACAATGATCTTTAAGGCAGGACATGCAGCCAGCAGATCTTCGACAAGGGATGCCGCGGTTACTAAATGCTCGAAGTTATCAAGGATGAGTAACAGTTGTTTATCATGTAGAAAAAGCTTTACTTGCTCAAGGATAGACAGATTGCCAACCTGTTGAATGCTAAGTTTATCTGCGATGATCGATAGGATTAGCTCTGGATCTGAGGCGGATACCAGGCCAGCAAAGCAAACGCCATCAGCGAAGGATGTACGCATGTGCGACGCAATTTGTATGGCCAGACGGCTCTTGCCTATACCTCCTATGCCCGCCAGTGTCACCAGGCGCACCTCTGGACGTAACAGCATGGCCTCTATCGCAGCAACATCCTGCTCACGACCAATAAACGAAGTAAAAGTCGTTGGCACTTTCCATAGTGGCTCTGGCTTGACAACATTACGCAACACTTTAGGTTCTTCAACTGGTGCAGGAAAAGTGACTGGAGTTGAAGCAGCTAATGAAGCATTTTGCAGGGCCTCCGCAAAATGCTGCACTCGTGTGAAGCGCTGTTCAGGCTCTTTGGCCAGGGCTTGCAGCACTACTTGTTCAATGGCAGGTGTCAGTTCAGGTATTTGCTCACGTAGAGGTTTAGGAGGCATTGTAAGATGTTGCATGGCAACTTCGATGAGTGTTCCATGAAAAGGGGAAGTACCGCAAAGCCACTCGTAGACAACTACGCCAAGAGCATATTGATCGCTGGCCGGTTGTGGATGTCCTTGCAATTGCTCTGGAGCCATATAGCGTGAAGTTCCAGCAACAGATTGCGCAATCTGATTTGTACTGTACTGGGGTTCCGTACGGGATGCAAAAACAGAGATACCAAAATCACTAAGCAAAACCTCGGAACGGGTTCCCAGTAACATATTTTCTGGTTTGACATCGCGATGAACGAAGCCTTTATCATGAGCAAACTGTAATGCCGAGGCAACCTGCGCAACATAAGGAACTATAGAATCTATCGACAAACGCGATCCTGCCGAATGCCGTTCTCGGAGTGATCCATTAGGGGCATAGTCCATTACCAGATAGGGTTGATCATCATCCACAGCAAAATCGAGTACGCGCACAATATTGGGATGGGTCAACTGCGTCAACGTCTGCGCTTCCTTCAGGAAAGCAGCTCGCTCTTCCTCGGTAAGCGACATGCGTAGGATCTTCAGAGCAGCGAGGCTTTTGAGGTACACATGCTCGCCCAGGTAGATATCAGCAAATCCACCACGGCCAAGCAGACGAAGCAGCCGATAGTTGCCAAGCTGATGACCCACGCGGTCGATCATTGTGACCTCCCTAGAATTTGAAGTTCATACCAGTTTTCAATGGAACGACGATTAACAGATTCTTGAAGTATTTAGGAATCGCTGCTGATTCTGTGAAGAAGTGATAGCAACTTATGGTTATTTATTCCCACATTTACTATACTCTACTATGTGGATAACTTCAATCCTAGCATCCCTTTCAACCTGATTCCTTATAGCGATTTCTAACTAGCCACGGCACGGCAGATGAATTCAACTTCATTACCATCAGGATCATCTATGTACATAGTGCGACTGGCAAGGACAGGATGGACACCACCGCGAGGTCTGTAGCCTGCGGCTACTAACGCCGCGTGCTGGGTATCGAAGGCTTCTTCAGGCAATTCGAAAGCCATATGGTGCAATTGATAACCAGAAGGTCTGCTCTTAACTTCGTCATTTTTGGGTACAAGGACGATCATTTGCGGGATACCTGCGTTGCCCTCGCCTGCTTTAAGAAAAACGTTGGGCAGTGCAGGTGGTGAGATTACTTCAAGGCCAAGGAGGTCGCGATAGAAGTGAAGCGCCTTCTCTTTATCTGCTGTCCAAAGTACGATTTCGGAGATACCAACGATATTTTTCATCTATTTACCATCCTCTATTGGGTATCAAATAACGCTCAGTCAGTACTCTTTATTATATCTAAGAGATCAAGCCTGAGCTTTCTTGACATATGGTCAAATGATGAAACCAGTCGCATTCAAGTTCGGTAAGTGTTAACGTCCTGCTCCCTGTATTTTCTCTACGACCGGGATAATCTCAGTGGCAAGTAGATCAAATGGTTCGAGGTCATAGACATTTGGCATGCTGAAGATGGCCTGGTCAATGCCCATGGCAGCAAGACTTGCGAAATGCTCGATAGCGGCAGCAGGAGACATTGAACCGTTGCGCCCGTCACGACTAAATTGCATAACATTGAGCGTCGTTTTCTCAATGTCTGCGAATGGACGACCAATCGACTGGCAATGGTCACTGAGAACGTTTAGTTTGCGCTTAAGCTCATCCTCACCAAGACGATAGAAGAGGTTACAGCCATCAGCATATTGTGCAACCAAGCGAAGAGTTTTGCGCTCGCCTGTTCCACCGATGAGTATTGGAGGATGAGGTTTCTGCACTGACCGAGGCGAATTAAGTGGACGTTCAAGCTGGTAGTGTTTGCCCTCAAAAGGCTCTTCGTTACCATCCCACATCTGATGAGCAATCTGAAGTGTCTCTTCCAATCGCTCGAAACGTTCAGAGACTGTTGGAAATGGAACTCCTAATCCGCGATGCTCTTGTTCATTCCAGGCTGCGCCTATACCCAAATAAGCACGCCCATGGGAGAGAACATCCAGGGTGGTAACCGTCTTGACCAGAAGGCCAGGATGACGATAAGTGACGCCAGTCACCATTGTACCAAGTTTAATGTGGTTTGTGCGACCAGCAGCAAATGCGAGCGCGCTATAGCCCTCGAGCATTTCGTTCTCAGCCGGACCTACATTGCGGATCTGGAAGAAGTGATCCATAACCCACATGCTATAGAAGCCTGCACGTTCGGCTCTTTGAGCAATAAGACCAAAGGTGTCACCGAGGTTTGCCTGGCCATTGGGCCAGGTGAAGTTTGGGACTTGCAATCCAAGTCGCATAATGTCTGTTTCTCCTAACGTAATATTGTTTGTGGAACTCATCGTTTACTTACTTTTATATAGTAAATATACATCGGGAAACTTAATAAGATCAAGAGTAACAGTATGTAAGGGAGTCCAGGTTAAGGAGTCAAGAGAACTTGCTCCAGGGATGTCTGACTACCTTTTGTCCATGCCAGTTGGAAAGCTTCTTCGTCCAGGATTTCACGAGCAGATGCCACCGCTTGTATATAAACAAGGCGGTAGATAGGTGGCATCGGAGCCACAATATCAGCGCGGACAGCAGCGGCTATTCCCCAGAGCTGCACAGCCCATTTTGCTTCTCCCAGCGCCACCAGCACCTCCCCATAACCCTCTAGACAGGCAGCAATAAGTTCTCTGTCACCATTGGCCCCCAATAGATCCCAACTCTCCTTGTAGTAAGCCAGTGCGGCCTCATGTTCGCCCTTGTAGGCTAACATCCGAGCAATAGAGATGAGAGCCAGAGCGGTTCCGAAACGTTCTCCTATTCCTTTGAAGATTGCCAGACTTTCCTCAAACATCGATTGCGCTCTTTCGTCTTCACGCTCAACAAGTAAGATTTCACCCAACAGGATAAGCGCGTACCCTATGAAACGTCTATTCCCTACGGCTCGAAACAAGGTGAGACTCTCTTCCGCCAGTTCGTGCGCTTTCAGGCGTTCTCCTTTAGAAAGAAAGAGCGCCAGAGCCATGTGATAGAGCGGGTAGGCAGAACCAAAGTACTCACCTGGGATTCTATGGGAAGCCAGATTTTCCTCTTCGAGAGAAAGAGCTTTAGAATAGTTACCCTGTGAGATCGCTATTTGAGCCAGTGAGTACCGTGTCCAGGTTGTTTTTTGGATATCTCCAAGTGTTTGATAGAGATGAAGAGTTTCTTCAAGCAAGCGACGGGCAATTTTATAGTTATTTTTCGTCATGGCAAGATTGCCCTGCAAACGCAGGATATTCGCCATTCCAACTTTGTCACCGCTTTCACGAAATAGAAGTTGGCTTTCTCGCAAGAACTCCTCTGCTCGCATGCTATCATCTTGCATAAGCGCTAAAAATCCTGCATGGTGCAGTGCCATGGCTCGGATAGATGGTGCAACATGCATGCTTAGAGCCAGCGCACGTTCCATAAAGACTAAACCCTCAGCAATGTAGCCACGAATTTCCCAGAATGCCATAAGTGCTACACATAGCCGTAGAGCCTGCTCTGCTCGCTCTATATCCTTCCCGGTTTCGTCCAACATCCATTCAAGAGCTACTCGCACATTTTCATACTCGCGATCCAACTGATCCAACCAATGTGCCTGTTCCGCTCCTAACAGCATAGGGGCAATTCGTTCCACCCAAGAAAGAAAGTATGTTGAGTGCGCTACCCTCGTTGCCTCCAATTCCCCTGCTTCAGATAAGCGCTCTAGTCCGAACTCACGTAGTGTCTGCAACAGGCTGAAGCGCATTTCATCATTCTCTCGATCTTGCAGCAGCATACTTTTATCTACCAAATCCTCTAGCACATCCAGGATGTTCCTATTGGGCAACCCCTCTGTCATACAGACAGACTCAACTGCCGCCAATGTCGCTCCATTAGCAAACACTGCAAATCTTCGAAATACCCTCTGCGCTTCAAAATCCAGCAGATCATAGCTCCAGGCAATGGCTTGCTGGAGAGTCTGCTGGCGTGCAGGTATATCCTGTGCTTTTCCAGATAAGACATTCAGTCCCTTCTCAAGCTGTGCAAGCAGGACTTGTGGGGAGAAGTGCCTGGTGCGAGCGGCTGCCAGTTCAATAGCAAGTGGTATACCATCGAGACGAGCACAAATCCCGGCTACAAATTTAGCGTTGCCAGGAGTCAGTTGAAAACCCGGCGAAACAGACTGCGCTCGTTGTAAAAAGAGCGAAATCGAAGCATTCCCCGACAACGTTTGGAGATCGACCAGGTATCCAGGAGCAGGGAGTGGCAATGGGGATACTTCGAACAGTTGCTCTGCCTGAAGATGCAACATCTCACGACTGGTAACGAGTACCTTCAGTTTGGGACAGCTAGCTAAAAGGTCAGCTAACTCCATTCGCGCTGGAAGTACCTGTTCAAAGTTATCAAACACTAGGAGGATCGATAGCCCACGGAGTGCCTCTTTTACTTGATCAAGAAGGGAACCTCTTTGCTGGATATCAAGCGCCTGAGCAACGGCAGTTACTACCTCATCGACATCGTTATACTGCTCCAAGGCTACAAAGCAAACACCATCCTCGAACTGATCTGTCAATAATGTTGCCACTTGCAAAGCCAGGCGCGTTTTTCCAACCCCAGCTGTACCAATGAGGGTGAGTAGGCGCACGTCTGATCGACTTAGTTGAGCACAAATTGTGTCTATCTCTTGCTCACGACCTACGAACGAAGTTGTGAGAAATGGGATGTTATGGAGAGGACGCTGTTGACCTGGAGTCGAAAGAGGCGGGAATTCGGTGGGTAAACCGGGAATTACCAGCTGGAAGAGTCTGGTAATTCCTGCAATATCTTTGAGCCGATATTCCCCTAGATCTTTCAGGCTTAGTTCCTCAGGTAGTTGATTGACAATAAGCTCGTAGGTTGCCTGGGAGAGTAGCACCTGCGAGCCATGTGCCACACTCATAATACGCGAAGCACGATGGACATCCAGACCAATGTATCCCTCTTCGGTAGATTGCAGCTCCCCGGTATGGATTCCCATCCGAACACGAACAATTGCTTCATCAGGCCAGTTAGCACTTTTTAGCGCTTGTTGAGAGGCGACAGCAGCCAATATTGCGTCAGTAGCTCGTTCAAAGACTACAAAGAAAGCATCGCCCTGAGTATCGACCTCGTAACCATGCCATTCCTGAAAAGCTTTACGCAGCAATCGCCGGCACTCTCGCAGCATTTCAGCATAGTTGTTACCGAGTTGCTGTAGTAAAAGAGTGGATCCCTCAATATCGGTGAAGAGTAGCGTCAAAGTACCAGTTGGAAGTTGGCGCACAGCATTTATCCTCGCTAGGTATCTTTCAATATAGTATACAACCCTCGCATACACGGATGAAATCAGGCGCAAGATGTGTTATTGTATAATAGTATTGTAGATAGATAGAATAAGATTATCAGGAAACATACCTCTGACAGGTATAGATTATGAGAAAGCCGCCGTAGCTTTCCGTCATGTGTACGCTTCTTAGCTTTCCACAATGCTGTGGATTGCATCATCTCCTGATTGATTACCGCTCGTTGTGCTGTGTAGCACTCCTCCAATGCTTATGAAGCGAGAGCGCCTGTGAACGAAGATCTCCAGTGTGCTGAGCGAGTATAGTGTATGAAATACCCGGTTATGGAAACCAGGAAACTTACGATTTTCCTGTGCCAGAAAAGAGCATAGGAGGAGTAGGAAAGGTATATCATTATGATTGAACAAAAGAAAAAAATTGCCCTTGTGGCACATGATAATAAAAAGCGCGACCTCTTAGAATGGGCTGAATATAATAAAAGTCTGCTTGCAATGCATGAACTCTATGCAACGGGAACAACGGGCAAGCTGTTAGAACAGCAACTTGGTATTGAGGTTCACAAACTGAAGAGCGGACCTCTTGGTGGCGACCAGCAAATCGGAGCAAAGATTTCAGAGCACGAGATTGACTTATTGATTTTCTTCTGGGATCCGCTTACACAGCAACCACATGATACAGATGTGAAAGCTCTGCTACGTATTGCCGTTGTGTGGAATATTCCGGTTGCATGTAATCGTGCTTCCGCCGATTTCATGATTTCATCTCCATTAATGTTTGGAATTTACCAAAGCCAGCGGCCTGATTATGGGGATTATACCGGGCGGCAGTTAGAAGATGTGATTGTATAAATAGTCCATCTCCATGCCATTTCCTGGTGGTTACTCGTGCCAATTTAGCTGTAGTACAGGTGGATGAGCCAGCGTTTGCATAACTACGCAATACTGCTCAGTTTTCTCGCGCAGCTTATCCAGCTGTTCTGCTGTTGCATCAGGTGCATCTATATCAAAGGAGACACGAATCGAATCAAAACCGACGGGTACCTCCTTTGATATGCCAAGGGTACCTCGAAGATCCAGGTCTCCCTCCACTTTTACCTCAATATGGTTCGTTGGAATCCCCATAGCTGTAGCGACCATTTGACAGGTAAGCTGTGCACAGGCTGCCAGTGCTCCAAGGAGCAAGTCTCCAGAGCAAGCAGCGGTTCCCGCACCTCCAATTCCGCTGTGAGCCTGGGCCTGATAGAGAGCGCGTCCAATATCGACAGAACACGCCATAGGAGTTTCGGTTTGGGTTCCCTGGGCTTTGAGAGTTATTTGCGCTGCACCGGGATCGCTCCGGTATTTCTCTTTAAATGGCTTTTGAATTGATCTTAGGTCCATATTTTACTACCTCCTCTTTGGATAGAAACATCTCTGTTATTCTAACATACTGCTGATTCAGTTTATCAAGGAAAGAGGAAAACAGGAATAAAGGGGTTGTATTATATGTTATACTAGCTGTATGACGTCAGATGTTGTTGTTTCGCTTATGTGGGAAGAATGTGTTTCCACCGAACGCAATAAGTTTGTTGGCGTCGTTGTGGGAGCATATCGCTTTGAGACTTTATGTAGGAAGCCTGTCTTATCAGACGACGGAGCAAGAGCTTGCTGATCTCTTTGGGCAAGTTGGACAGGTTGTTTCAGCTACTGTGATTACTGATCGTGATTCGGGTCGCAGTAAGGGTTTTGGTTTTGTAGAAATGAGTAACGATGATGAGGCTCGCAGGGCAATTGATCAGTTGAACGGCACTGTCCTGGACAGTCGCCAGATCATTGTGAACGAGGCTCGCGAGAGACGCGATAATTCGTATGGCGGTAACAGAAGTGGTGGCTATCGGGGTGGCAGCGGACGTGGCGGCTCACGTAATAGCGACCGGGGCGGTTATTCGAATCGAGGATACTAAGTACGTATTAATGCTCGATGATTTGAGCAAGGCCAATTAGTAAATTAAGAGAAAGCCAATACATGTACTGGCTTTCTCTTTTTATATTGGTCTCAATGAATGATGGCCCACGTCAACCACAGGCCATAAGCTACAGTAAGCATTCCTATTACAGTCAGTACCTGGCTGAGACGCTTTTCGGCTTGACTGGAAATACCGAAATCTATTACGATTGCACGCACGCCAAGCATAGCATGGATTGCAACCATGATCAGAAACAGTACTTCAAGTACGAGGACTATGGGGTTGCGCAAGTATGATACTACGTCCGCGAAATCACGTATACCACCTGTTGCGATGAAGTGGTTCGCGATGAAGTGGAGGCCGAGCAATAGTACCAGGGCTATACCAGTGAACATTTGCCAGTACCAGGTCGAGGATGCTTTTGGTTCCTCTGCGAATGGGTTTTTCATCATCTCCTGTGCCAGTGGATTCTCCATTGTCTTATCCTCCAAAGATCTTCAGCGCTGCGACGCTCAAAGTGACGAGGGCCACCAGCATCAGTGCGCTGAAGAGGACTTTTTGTAACTTCGTCTCTATGAAGCTGGTATGCGCTATACGCAAGCCATTCAGGCCATGAATGAGGATGCCAGCGAGCAAGATGACATCGAGTAGCAAGAAGTAAGGCTGGCGTGCCAGGGAGACGAAGGCATCCCAAGCGCCTGGCCCGCGCGACAATGTGCTCAAGACGACCAGGTGCAGGTACAGGTACACCACCAGACCGATACCTGAGATGCGATTGAGTGCGTATGCCCACATGCCCAGTTTGCGATGCCGCACGTCGAACCAATGGCCCGCACGGCGCACTTTGGGTTGCTCGAGAGTTGCCATCGTTAACTCCTCCTTACTTTCTTGAGTCGGTTCACTGTGATCTCGCGACGTAGCGCCATAATCTTGCCAGCCGGATCAACTGCTTGCGGGCAGGCCTCTGTACACTCGAAGGCACTATGACAGCGCCAGATGCCATGCTCGCCATTCGCCAGCGCCATCAAATGTGCTTCTTCGTCCGGGTCACCGGTTTTTTGAAGAGCACAATAAATCGCTGCCAGGCCAGCAGGACCTAAGAACTTATTATCAACAGCCATTGTTGGGCAGGCGCTCATACAAATGCCACATTCGATACAGTTCTCAAAGCGATTGAAGTGAGAGAGGTTGTCCGGTAGTTCGACCGCTTTGGACTGCACTATGTAATCGAGATTGTCAACGCTGAGCGGTAACGTTGACTCGGCATCGCGTGTAATAGACATGTCCGAAGCCGACATGCGCTGGAAAAACCCGCTCACATCGACGACGAGATCGCTGACAATTGGAAAGTTGCGCAGTGGTTCAAGCCGCAGAGGAATATTTCCATCCCCCACGTCGCTAAACCGCGTAATACAAGGAAGCTTTTCAACGCCATTAATCCGCAGAGCGCAAGAACCACACGAGGAATGGTGGCAGGCACGGCGGAACGTAAGTGTATGATCGTGTTCAGCCCATACTTTATCAATGGCATCGATTACGTGTGCTGTGTCCTCTACCTGAACGGTGAACGTATCGTAATGAGGTTGCTCACCCGGTTTGTAGCGAAAAATTTCAAGCGTAATATCAAGCAACTTCATTGTTGACCTCCTTGATAGAACAGACGATACGAAGCAAGCGGAACCTCACGTGTGCGGCACTCAGCCACAATGCCAAGCTTGTTGCACACAATATCTGTAACACGTTCCGCCATCGCTCTCGCCGTCGTAGTCTTGCCCCCTGAGATTGTCACAAAACCATCGACGCCATCATACGAGTGATCGAAACACTCAAAGGTACGGCTCACATTGCGCTCATCCGTAGCATCTTTCACAATGAGCGGACGCGCGACAGCCATTCTCGCACGCGTGGGTATCTTGCGAACAATCGGCATCAGTTGCTCGCCCTGAACGATCATCTTTTCGATGTGTTCAGGAGGGATCGTGATCAAGTCCGGGTCTTTGACCTTCCATGAGGTGGTGCCAATAGTACAGGTGGCGCGTTGCGGCACTATGATATCGCCATCAGATGGCTTATTAAGGCGATTCAAGACCATGTTGTTGAGGCGGCAATCAAGCGTAACCATGACGCCTGGTGTAGGCTGCACAGGTACCTTTACACCCGCCATCGCCGCTACATCTTCTGCCCAGGGACCTGCTGCGTTGATGACAAGATCCGCACCAAAGGTTTCAATTTTGCCTGTCCGGTAGTCCCTGACTTTCACACCCGTCACACTTTTGCCCGAGGAGATGATCTCTGTTACCAGTTCGTACCTGCGCACGACAGCGCCATGCAGACGCGCCGTTGCGAGGAAAGCAAGACAAAAGCGGAAAGGTTCGAACACACCATCGGGTATTTGAATTGCGGCGAGTGTTTTGGGATTGAGAAAAGGTTCCATTTCAAAGGCATGCTTGATGGGCACATCGCGTGCGGGGATATGGCAAGCCGCACACGCTTCCAGAAATCGCTCCTTGAAGGATAGATCTTCTTCTGTGATAGCGACGAACAGACCATCGTTCAATTCCAGAAGATCCGGCATGATTTTGCGTAAGATCATGTTCTCGTCAATGCACTCAATGGCGGATTCCTGATCCGTAATACAATAACGGCCACCAGAGTGGAGCAGGCAATGGTTACGCCCGGTCGTCCCAGAGGCCACTTCTCCGCGCTCGATGACGGTGACGCGCAAGCCACGTAAGGCCAGATCGTGCGCTGTTGCCGAGCCAGTAGACCCGGCACCAATAACTATGACATGAGGTGTAGACATAGGATACCCCCCTGTTGCGAAAACGCAACTTTAAAGATCACCCTTGGAGAAAATCCAGCAACCCGGTTATCATGGCTGCCGGGATGTGGGGTGTACCACTAGAAGCATCTATCCATACGGCATATTGCGGGAACACATTTCGGAATCTTGTTCCCGTTTCTTTTTTTTAATACTAGCATTAGAGCATCACGAACCGGTCACAGCACATTATGTAAATATCTCTGAACGATCACAATCTAAACGAATTTGGCCAGTCAGTTACAATGGATTTTGCGCCCGAAGGAAGCGTCTGTGAATGGTGTGGTAAGCCCGCCATGGAGCAACTGACAGTCATTGGCGGGAAGAGGCACAATGAGGGAGGCTACTATTGCCACGCATGCGGAGAGAAATTCATTCAAACTGTCGCTGATGCTAAGAGTAGAGTCGCATCTTTTAAAGCTGGAGATGAGAGGAAAGCAATTACGGAGTGACCAGGACAGCGCAAGCGCCCCCACACAACATCCCTACAGCCCCTGTCCCTACATTTTATGTATATGTATTTCTATTAATTGTAAATGTTTATATTATTATCGAAATAGCGCGCGCATAGCGCGCATTTTGCGCGGCAGTTTTTAGCACAAGCATGGTGTTGTTGAAGATCATTTCTGTTCCGCTATTCATTGCTAAACGTGGGGGTTGGTACCGGTCTTCTTTTGTGCTCGAGTGAGGATATCATGGACCACTGTTGTCTTGGCATCGGCGTAGTTCTGCGTGTATTTCCAGTTGTTGCGAGCAAGTTCTCGCTTGGTGCGTTCGTAGAGGCGACGATCGGATTCGTTGCTGCGCAACTAGTTGCGAAAGAGCAGCATGCGGTCGATCTCACGGCAGCCAGTTGAGAAGACGTGCAGGTTGATGTCAGTGTCCGGTCCTTTGAACATACGGTGCTCGAACCAATCTGGCTCCCGGATTCTCAAAACGTAGCCAGCAGCTTCCAAGGCTGGAACGTAGGATGGCTCGTCTGCTGTGTTCGCGACGACGAGTAGCATGTCGATTTTCGGTTTGGCAGCAAGGCCTGGTACTGAGGTCGAGCCGACGTGTTCGAGAAACAGGACACGATCTCCGAGCGCGGACTGTACTCGTTCCGCCTCGCGTTCGTAGAGCAGGGGCCACTCGGGATCGTAGTCGACGATCTGGATGGGCGCACCCAGTGGTGCTAATTCCCCAATCTGGGCGGCCCGAATCTGCTCCTCAGTCAATGGCGTGTACGAGGCCATCTCTGCTTGTTCTGATTCCGCTCTGCTAGCTTCATTGGGCGATTCACCGGTTGTGTTTTCGGTTTCAGGCATGTGCTTGTCCTTTCAATCTTTCTCTACTTACCTCTGGAAGTCTATCATATGATGGATGGTTTTGTGTAGCAACTTCATTCATGATCTTTCGTTGTTTTTTATGTGGAAATTGTCCTGGAAGTGGATGATGTTCACGTCACTTACGAGCATGTCCAATCTTGCGGCTATCCAATAGAAGAGCCACTGCAAAAGCGCAATTGGGGACTTACTGACTTTCGTCTCGTTGACCCAGATGGATACTATCTTCGTATCACATCACGTGCCTGAGCAAGAGAGACACCATCCCGAATTTTTATACCCTTGGCGAATTGATTGTTCGCGCTCGGTAGTAGGGAGGGTGATTCACGCTTGTGTTGAGCAGCAGTTGGCAATTCGCCACCGGTATCGAAAATCATCTATAATCCAGGTATGTCAGAAACACTAAGTATATTTCAATCAGAGACAGCGCAATTTCTACAAAAGAAATATAGCTCTGGTATTGCTGATGTCAAACAGATAGATGAGGGAGGCTGGTCACTTGCATTTGCTTTTGTTCACGACGGAGCCAGAAACGTAATTAGATGGAGTGACGTAGCTGATAATTTTGAAAGAGATGCGGTTACTGCTGGCTTTACGAGTGATGATCTCCCAGTACCTCCAATTACAGAAATTGGACGAGGATTACATAAATTCTTTGCTGTTTCTCCCTTTATCGATGGCAGCTATCTTGAGGCACTTTCAGCAGCTGAGCTTGAGAATACGCTCCCGTCTCTTCTAAAAATGTTTCGTGCACTTAGAGCTCTTGATCTCTCAGGCACAACAGGATTTGGATTTTGGAATAAAGACGGGAAAGGTAGCCATACTAGCTGGAAAGCATTTTTACTAGATGATAAGAATGAAGCAGAAGGAAGTCTGATTAAAGGATGGAAAGCTCATCTTGAAGCCTCATCAATGGGAATGGATGCATATCATAAGCTTTGGAAAACGTTTGTGCCTTTAGTTGAGCGCTGTCCTGAAGTGCGAAGTCTTGTACATTCGGACTTGCTCAATCGTAGTGTATTGACGAATGCTGGTACCATTACCGCTGTTCTGGATTGGGGATCATCGTTTTATGGAGATGCGTTGTATGATGTCGCCTGGTTTACATTTTATGAACCCTGGTATCCACAGTTGCAAGATATGCATGTAGCAGAACGACTTTTAGAAGACTTTAAAGCTGACCCACATACGAATACAGCAGATTTAGAGGCGAGGCTCATGTGTTATCAGCTAGATATAGGAATTGGTTCGATTGCTTATAATGCATTTAAAGAAGATTGGAAGAATGCACAAGAAGCAGCCAGTTACACGTTGAAGCTTTTAGGATAAATCAACAGAAAATGCTTACAGTGTGAGCAGGGAGATCCTTCGCTGCACTCAGGATGACAAGCGGGGAGCAGCGAGATTCTTCGCTGACGCTCAGAATGACAAGAGAGTGTTCAGGATGACAGGTGACCAGTGTTTCTCAATGTGCGCTGAGAAATTCTCGAACCAGGGCCATGTATTGTTCGAAAGCTACTCGGCGAATCAGGTGACCGGTATTGTCAAAGTACACAATTTTGATGTTGGGTTGCTGGGAAGGTTCTTCGCGAACCATTGGCTGTGTACCCGGCGATGGAAAGGCCCAGGCATGTTTCATGATGAGGGCCGGGCGGGTTATACGCTTCAATAGTTCATTTGGATTGTCCTTTTCATTGCTGGACCAAAGTTGCATACCATTTCTGGCGAGGTTGAGGTCGAACAGTGCGTAAGCTTCGACCATTGGTACATACTCTTCTTCAGGCCATATTGATCCTCCCATGGTGGGTAAGAGTTGTGGCAGCGCAGAAACCATGCGCTCTTGATGGTTTATGGAGCGCAGTTGTTCAAGCCAGGCAAGCCAGGAGTTGTACCAGGCCAGATAGCCCTCCGAGTTTGTAAACGATGCTGGTTGATTTTCATCACCCCAACCCTCGAAGATGAAGGAATGTACGAGATGTGGGTATGTTGCTGCGAGATGTAGCACGGTTGTACCGCCCTGAGAGAGTCCGATGATACGGGGACGGCTCAGATTAAGCTCTTGTACAAAACCTACGACATCTTCCACGAGCAGGGAAGTTGAAAATCCGCCGGTGATGCCGTCTGAGTGGCCGTGACCACGGGCATCGAGCATGATGATGTCGTAGTCGCGTTCGAGTTCTTTGGCGACACGCAGCCAGGTTAGTCCATATTCATTGAAGCCGTGCAGGAGTAGCAAGGGTGGCATCTCGCCGCCGGTGCGATAGTAGTGCTGACGTATATTGTTGGCGAAGATGTCTCCTTCGCTCCAATGGGCTGGGATGAGTTCTTTGATGGCACGGTAGTTTTTTACGATTGCTTTCAGGTTTTCTTGTGGGTTCATTTTGAGTTTGTATGCCGTTCGAGTAGAAAAACTGGGATTTCGCGTGCTGTTTTCTTTTGATACTCCGCATAGGGTGGATACACTGACACTGCTTTCTCAAATGCCTGTTTGCGCTCATCGCCATTCAATAATCTTGCATGCGCGACAAAGGTTTCGTTTCCATTCTCAACCGTGACATCGGGATGAGCCAGCAGGTTGTTGTACCACAAAGGATTTTTTGGTGCGCCACCTTTGGAAGCGACCGCGATGTAGCTTTCTCCATCAGGTACTGACATTAATGGATAGATGCGAGTTTGACCCGTTTTGGCCCCTCTGGTTGTGAGCAAGATTAAAGGGCCCCATCCGCGCACTTTGCCGTTATTTGCACGGAACTCTTCAATTACTCGACGATTCATTTCAATCCGATCAGTATCGATCATTTTTGTGTTTTTTCCTTTTAGTTAGATTTGCAATGTAACAAAATAGGAGGGATATTTTGAAAGCCAAGCAAGGCCGATGAAGCGGCGGTGTGCCCGATAAATCGGCACCTACGAAATCCCGTGTATTGTGTTAAAAGCTATATTATTTCCATTATTACATATTATAGGGTTGAGTAGGCAAGAGGGTGACACAATTGATAAGTTGACATGCAATGAAAGGGGAGATGATATACTTCAGAAACAACCTGAGAAAGCAGAAA
>WNFW01000947.1_pt1 | contig 19312 bp, 20 predicted proteins | sample 5400131 | NCBI WGS metagenome assembly WNFW01 (sample SAMN13153362, study PRJNA577476) | soil metagenome | isolation source: 20 cm soil or saprolite under grassland replicate 1 | place: USA:California | collected 2016-06-15 | reverse complement strand
TGCTTTGTCACCTACGAAGTCACGTCAAAACAGCTACATCGAGATCGTACTCCTCATTAAACGGACCATATTCTGCTTTTGACCCACGAGCAGTACGACTATACTCTCAGTTCGCTCAACAATATCCCACACGATTTCATCACGGTTTAGCAGGTGTAATTGTAATAGTTCTACGGTTAACACTGGCTCCAGGTAAGCGTCTGCCCGCATATTTCCATCATATGAAAGCTGAAATGACCTTATCATGCCTCCCAGAAATATAACCTGTAAAAACACCTTGACAAGTTATCATCTTACATTGTATAATATAACTATCTAAATCTCTTTAGATAGTTATCTGTATCACTTATCATCATTGGTACGTGTTTGTTGAAGGAGAAATATCATGATAAATCCTATCCTACTCGATACACTCCTTGTTGTGGGCACTCTGGCTCTGATAAGTGCATTCGTGGTCTACAAGGTCTACCAGTTTAGATGGTTGGAATCTCATGGTAGACAGATCAGTGCCATGGTGACCTCCATCAGACATGAAACAGGCAAGACGGCCTGGGGCATTTCACGAGACAATTATTACCTCACTGCGAAGTGGACGAATCCTCGCACAGGGCGAACCTATACCTTTTGGACGTGGATTATGAACTCCACCCCGTCTTATACGAAAGGCAGCTTGGTTCCAGTTTTGATCGATCCGAAGAATCCAAACCGCTTTGCGCTGAATCTCTAAAAGGGAAATTGGTATGGCGATGCCGCAATCATGCACTTCCTTAAAGCCATTTAAGAGTCGTCACAAGTGGGAGGTGCAGGTGAAGTCAAGTTCATATCCAGGCGTTTAAAAACGCCCAGGAACTGGCTCCCTGGGCGTTTAGCTCCTCGAACAGGATTCGAACCTGTAACCTACCGGTTAACAGCCGGCCGCTCTACCGTTGAGCTATCGAGGAATACATGCTCTTAACGAACGTTTGCAGTATACACTACCCTGCAAAGCTTCGTCAATACTTTTTTGAAAAACCGGACTCTGCACCACCTAATCCAACCCTTTGAGTGAGGCTAGAGGCAAGAGGCGATACTGCACTGTTGCAAGTCCTGCCTTTACAACGGCTTCGATCACCTCTTCAGATGACTTATAGCATGGGCCAGCCTCATCGAGTGGCACATCTGCATGATCGTTGACAAGAATTCCTGCTTTTGCATACTCAGCATTGATCGCCTTTTGGGAGAGTTGTTTCCTTGCCTGTGCTCGGCTCATACGCCGTCCAGCCCCGTGATTGACTGAGAAAGCGCACTTCTCTGCTCCTGGTGCTGGAGTCAGGATAAAGCTATAATCCTGGTTGCTTCCGGGGATAAGGACTGGATGTCCCGTGTGTTCCCACTGACTACCAATCAGGCCAGGATGTCCAGCAGGTAGAGCACGTGTTGCCCCTTTGCGATGTACCCATGCATACCCAAACTCTTCTCCTGTCCATTCATATTGTGCAAGGTTATGGCTGATCTCATAGATCATCGTAAGTTCAGAGCCAAAGACTTTCTTGAATGCTTCTGCCACTTGCTCGAAGATGATGAGCCGGTTCAAGATAGCAAAGTTTCCTCCTGCATTGACTGCATTGAGATAGTTCTTCCAGTTAGGGGAGTCAGGCGTGAAGTATCCCATATCAATATGGCGTTGCTCTGGATGCTCCTTCTTTGCCAGTTCAAAAAAGTTCGTCGCCAGCCCATATCCAAAGCCACGGGAGCCAGTATGCACCTGGAGAAAGAGAGTATCTGTTTCAATGCAGTGTTGCAGTTCCATAAAATGATTCTTTAATTGTTACTATCACGAAGCCTCCACAATCGGGTTTTGATGCTTTTCTGTGTTCTGTTTAGCATCTCTGCTGACTCTTCGATTGTATGAGACAAGATACAGGCATCCTCATCAGGCAACCATGTCTTCCTTGCAAAATCTCGTTTACGCATTGCGTCTGGACGTTGCCACTGTTGTATCCGCTGTGCAGATTGCATCTTCCTTGTTAGGGCCAGGCATCCATCATAATAGAGTGTTGATGCGACAATTTGTGCATCTTCCTTATAAATTGTGATGTTATAGATGTGATCCCTCATATTCAAGGCAAGCTTTTTCGTCTTTCCTGTAAGCTCACCCAAGAATGACATGTAGACCACTGCAAGAGCAGAACTAGCAGTGACAAGAGCAACAAATGGATATGAGTTACCAGTAATCCCAAGAGAACCATCACCATCGAGAATGCCACGGAAGTAATCTATCTGAGCATACTCGCAGGTAGGTGGGGCAATAATTGCCGACTTCTTTCCATATGGCATACCAAGAGAGAGCAGGCAGTCACGAAAACGCTTATCGTAGACACTCCATGATACCGAAGTATACTGCTGCGAAAAGTTCGTTGCTCGCGTTCTCACTGAGATGCTTGAATGATACGAGATGAGAGAAGCAAACGTCTCCAGGACGCTTCTATCCTGTTCGCCCACCTCAATGGTGACCCGCCCTTTATCTCTCGTACCTTTACTCATATGTCCATCCGTCTGAATAAATCCGTACATATATGCCTGTTGAGGTTTTGTTACATCTAAACAATGATTGTCCATATCCTTCTCCTTGGTGGTTTTGTACCACTTTACAGAGTATCGGTCAACCATTGTTCGTGATAGGCCAGTGCATTTCTGACTGGCTCTACACCTTCTGATTCGGTGTAGTTCGGAGCACATCTTCATCCCTATGGGATGCCCAAGTGCCTATGCTCTCTACGGGGGTATTCAAACCTTCCCTCGGAATTACCATCACAGGTTTCTTCCGATTTGCACGAGTTTTTCACAGTTACATTACTGTAACTGGGAGGCAATCACTTTACCTCCACCTAAACTACCAAATTGGTGGATACCACGTTCAGGCTTTCCTTTACCACCATAAGGAGGCTGCCAAGAGTCATCTACAGGTAAACGGTTACGTTCTGCATGGCTACGATCCACACTTGAGCCATAGTGCTCGCAGTAGTATTCTGCTCCCCCTCGGATAAGGTTCTCGAATTGAGAGGTTGTGAGGCGAGGAAGTTTTTTGCTTTTGCCGCCCACACCCATCTCGACACGTGCCATCACTGCCCTGTTAAACTCAAGTCGCTTCTTTGGTGTTGCCATGTCCCAGGGAACAGTAGAGCGGGCAGACATCATACCACAACCAATGTCATAGCCCACAGGCCCCAAACAAAGTGTTCCATCTGTGACAAGGACACAGCCAATGGGGACTCCATAGCCTACGTGCACATCAGGTGTGATGCAGACAAGTTTGACACCTGGAAACTTGGTGGCGTTGACGACCTGCTTATAAATATCATCCTCGACCTCCTCCAGGAGTTGAGGAGTCAGGAACAAGCGCACAGGGACATCACCTGCCTCTGCGGTTGCAAGTGTGTAGTATCCATCCTTGTGTAAGATAGCATAATCTTTCCAGTTCATGTCATGCTCCAACTATCAATACACTGTCCAATCAACATTAATTAGTCTAGCACAGTAGTCAATTCAGTTATTGTAATGTTCTAATGGACGATTTGGAGTGCTCCATGATTGACAGGCATGATAAACTAGAGCCAATCTTGAGGGCGTAGCTCAATGCTAGACATGCGCTCGTAGCGTGCCTACATTGCTGGTCTCGCGGGTGTAACTCAGTGGAAGAGTACCGACCTTTTAAGTCGAGAGTCGTGGGTTCGAGTCCCACCACCCGCACTTATATTATACCCCGTTATCCTTCATCCATCTCATATGTTTGTCCTGTTTGTTCCCGGTTGGTTGGTGCTAGTTGCTGGGAATTGGCGCTTGTCCCTCTTCCAAAAGTGTTCTATATTCAAGTTACTCACTTGTTTGTCAGTCTGTCTCGACAGAGTTTCTTATTCTAGGGGATCTAAAATGGGTTACTTCGACGCAAGATTTGGAGCCTATCTGACCGTTGCTGCGCTGCTGATTGTGACACCCGGGCCAGATACAGCTCTGGTCACACGCAATGCGCTCCTCGCAGGAAGGCGTGTGGCCTCTTTCACTACCTTTGGCATCGGAGCGGGAAGTATCATCTGGGCCCTTGCGTCGGTGTTTGGTATCGCTGTCCTCCTTGAGGAGTCAACGGTCGCCTTCACCATCTGTAAGTTTGTCGGAGCAGCCTACCTGGGGTATCTCGGCCTGCGAAGTTTGATCGCCAGCTTCCGGGGGAGTCGGCAGGTCTCTGCGACGACCCCTGCTCCGCAGGTGAGGCAACTCAGTGCACCGATCGCCTTCAGGCAGGGACTTCTGAGCAATCTGTTGAACCCGAAGGCTGGCGCGATCTTTGTCACGGCTTTACCACAATTTATCAATCCAGGCGATCCTCCCTTGCGGTTGGTGCTGATGCTGCTTGCCTATGAGACGATCTTGCTGAGTTGGCTTAACCTCTATGGGTATCTGATCAGTCGAGCCGGACAAAGCCGTTTTGGGACCCGCGTACGTGCAATTCTGCAGGAAGTAACAGGCGTTGTGTTACTCGCGCTTGGCGTACGGCTGGTGTTCGAGCAGAAGTAGAACGATATTACGGAACAAACACATTCGTCGTGTATTTGAAGGAAAGGGATAGATTTTTCTTCAATGGAAGCAAAGTCCTTCGAATCGCAGGTATTATCTAAAGTATACGAAGAGATGCAGCAGCGATATGTAGGATATGATGATCCTGCGCATAGCTGGGAGCATATCAAGCGAGTCAATAGGCTTGCTTTATATGTTGCAGAGAAAGAGAACGCGGACACTTTCATTGTGGGTATGGCTGCGTTGATGCATGATATAGGCCATCTCTCAAACGATACGTCGCTGCATCATGCCGATCTCTCAATGTCTATAGCCGGCGAGTTACTTGTAGCTTATGATATTTCTGCTGAAACGCGAGAGGCAATATTGCATGCGATTGCGGCTCACAGTTTCAGCTTAGGCATTGAGCCTCGCACGTTGGAGGCAAAAGTTGTGCGCGATGCTGATCGCCTCGATAGTCTTGGCGCGCTTGGCATCTTACGCTGGGCAATTACGGGGACTGTTCGACGCACAGAAGAAACTCAGACTTATCATCCCGACGATCCTTTCGCTGAATGGCATATTCTCGATGATCGTCGTTATATGCTCGACCACTTCTTCACCAAGTTGCTCAAACTCGATGGAACAATGGCTACACACACTGGTCATGTTTTGGCCCAGGAGCGTATAGCTTTTATGCGAACCTACCTGGATGAATTCAGAAAAGAATTAGAATTGTGAGTCATGCACTATGAGAATTTCGCTTTGATGTTTGTCAATTGTTGAGCATGAGTTCGATCATGGGCTGGGAGAATATTTACCAACTGGTAGAATTTGAGTTGACCCCAGCTAGTATGGCGGAACGGGCGTTCCCATGCGTCAACAGGCAGGCTGGCCATGTACTCGTAAAGCTCCTCGCGTCGAGCAGCCATACCGGCAAGGACTGCGTTAAGTGATACAGGGAGTGAGGAGGCGCATGTTCTGCGTGGCGCTTCTTCTCCGACATCAGATATGAGCGGGTTGTCTTCATTTTGCACAGTTTGCATTTGCTCAAGAGCCAGACCATCGGCGATATAGAGGTGATTTGCTAACTGAAGTGGAGACCACTCGTCTTCGCCTGGTACTCTGGTTATCTCGTCGTTTCTGAACGTAGCCAATTGCCCTATTAACTCCAGGCGAGCCGCGACCATCTTAGATCGCACCTTCTCAAACGGATTTTCCAATGTAGCCATGTTTCCCTCCCACGAATTATTCGTCGTGTTTCACCAGTCTGGTATATAAACGTTCGAGTTCGTCCTGGTTATTAAAATGTAGGACAAGAGTCCCCTTGCCTTTCGCGCTACGCTTCAAATCAACCTTTACCATGAGCGCATTACGAAATTGTGATGCCAGATCTTCCAGTTCAGGCGAGCGTTTTGGAGGGGAAGCAGTAATCTCTTGCCTGCCAGCATCGGCGCGGTCCGCCGCTTTGATACGCGCTGCCAATTCCTCAGTCTGACGCACATTCAATTTCAAGGCGATAATCTTGCCCATGGCGGCGACCTGGTCTTCCTCGCGGTTTATGCCTGCAAGAGCCCGAGCATGCCCTTCACTAAAATTTTCAGGCTGATTGATCAATGCTTCTCGCACCTTTGGAGCAAGAGTTAATAGTCGAAGTGCATTGGTGATGGTTGTGCGGTCCTTGCCCACAGCCCTGGCTACCATTTCCTGGGTCAAGCCAAATTCGTGGATGAGAGCTTGATATGCAAGCGCTTCTTCTATGGGATTCAGATCTGCGCGCTGAATATTCTCTATTAAGGCTAACTCGAGCATCTCTTGCGGAGTGGCTTCTTTCAGCACAACTGGAACTTTTGTCAAGCCTGCCATACGAGAGGCACGCCAGCGCCGTTCACCTGCAATAATCTGGAATTGTATGACCGTCTCAGACACTAATGGCGCTTCTTCTTTCTGAACTTCCTCGCCAAACCATGAGTCGCGCGCGGTTGCTTTTTGACTCGAGGCAGTATCAGTATCCAGGCGAGTGACTATCAGTGGCTGCAATAGTCCATACTGTTTGATAGATCTGCTCAATTCCAGTAACTCGGGATCGTCCTCGGTAAGAATTCTGCGTGGTTGTCGCGGGTTGGGGATGATTGCGTTGATTGGAATGTGTAAAATGCTCTCTTCATCAACTCGAGATGCTTGTTGAGCAGCCATTACTTCAGATGCGCCAGATATGAGAGCATCCAATCCACGCCCTAATCCAAATTTTTGCTTAGCCACGGGCTATCACCTCCTCTGCCAGTGTACGGTACGCGACCGCTCCAGCAGAAGAGGGGTCGTAATCAAGGATCGCTTGCCCGTAGCTGGGAGCTTCGCTTAGACGCACATTGCGATTGATAATCGTTTGGAACGCTTCTTTAGGGAAGTGATTACGTACTTCCCGTACAATCTCACCTGCCAGGCGGGTGCGAGCATCAAACATGGTAAGTACCACACCTTCAATGTACAGGTTTGGATTGAGCTTGTTCTTAACGATCTGGATGGTATTCAGTAAGTGGCTGAGGCCTTCCAGGGCCAGATATTCACATTGAATAGGAATAATCAGAGCATCTGCAGCAACAAGGGCATTCAGGGTGAGTAGTCCTAACGAAGGCGGGCAATCGATAATGATATAGTCGCAACGCTGGCGAATTGGTTCGAGCACCTGGCGTAGCCTGTTCTCTCTCGCTAATGCGCCTACGAGTTCAACCTCTGCTGCCACCAGATCTACTGTGCAGGGAGCAACCACAAGTTCGCGGCGTTGTGTTGGTACAATCACATCAAAAATGGTTAACTCATCATCTTGTTGCACGAGAAGGTCGTAAATGGTATATTTTCGGAGATTTTTAGAGACTCCAATACCGCTGCTTGTGTTGGACTGTGGATCCATATCAACAAGCAACACTTTGCGACCTGAAGCAGCCAGGTAGGTAGCGAGGTTGATGGCGGTGGTAGTTTTTCCAACTCCCCCCTTCTGGTTTGTGATTGCATATACTTTCGACACAGGATACATCCGTACCTTTCAACTGGCCATAGCAGGTTGCCATTTCGCATGCTTGCAGATTGTACGCACATTGTAACAAATGTACCATTCATAAGCAACTAGAGGTTTTTATATTTGACACTTGCTCTTGTCAGACAATACAATTTGAACAGAGCGATTGTATTACATAGCAACTAGAAAACAAAAGAAAGTTCCTTTACATGCAACAAACTTCCCCGGTGCAGCCTAACCGCAAGGATGAGCCGCTTCCCGAAGCTCGTGAGGTTGCTCCGGGTATCTGGAAAATCACCTTACCAATTCCGTTTCCTCTACGTACAGTCAATGTCCATGCACTTGTTGGTAATGATGGATGGGCGCTTGTTGATGCCGGTATCGGTATGCCTGACTCGCGCGCAGCATTGTGGGCAGGATTAGAACATGTGGGGCTTAGACTCGACAAGCTTCGTACTATTGTCCTGACACACCACCACCCCGATCATGTCGGCCTCTCAGGAGAATTGCAAGAACAGAGTGGAGTTCCAGTCTATATGCACCCCATTGATGAAGCTGCGATACAGATCATCTGGACTGGTACAATGCCTCAGCGTTTCCAAAGTGTTTCGCAGTTTTTCAAACAGCATGGTCTACCTCCAACTGATTTCTGGTTTACCCAGGTTGATCCTGAAGTCATGCGCAACATTATTCGCGTTCCTCCCCACGAAGTGATTACACCAGTCGAAGATGGGGAGAAAATTGACCTGGTGGGCGAACGCTATCGTGTGATCTGGACACCTGGACATTCTGATGGGCATATATGTCTTTTCCGTGAACGTGATGGTGCCTTCCTTGCAGCCGATCATGTATTACCACGCATTACCCCAAATATCGGTCTCTACTCTGCCCATGACCGTGTGAATCCTCTAGGTGATTACTTGAATTCGCTCGAAAAGGTTTCGAACTTGCCTGCAAGCATCGTCCTTCCTGGACATGGAGAACCCTTTGCTGATCTTGCAGGGCGAACAGCGGAAATCATTGAACACCACAGACAACGCGTGTTGGAGATCTTAGCCCTACTCGAAAAGGGGCCTCAACATGCGTATGGGCTTGCTGAACAGCTCTTTGGCCACCGTTGGAATAATAGTGAAGCACGCCGTATGGCTGTAGCCGAAACACTATCACATCTTGAGTATTTACGCTATAGTGGACAAGTCGAGCAAGAACATACAGCTGATGGGCTTATCCTCTATGCTGTCGTATAGAAAATAGTTCTGACTAGAGCCTGTGATGCATTATTCATACAGCTTATAGAGCCAATTTTATGATTGTACGCTTGCTTTAAACTGGCTTTATAAGCCTCATTAAGGCATGAGGCTAGCTCTCAAGCACTTTCAGCCCCTTGAATTCTTTTAAATCGCGTGCTATACTCGTTTACGGCAGTGAGTTGTGAAGCCGCGCTAGAGGCCCTGTAATAAATTAGAGGGATGAAAAGCGACGTGTGTTGTCCGTTGTAAGGAGGATTTCAAACCCATGGCTACAGCAAAATCTACATCGACTATTGTCGGTCGACAAGAATTGACGAAGCGTATAGCTTCGCAAACCGGATTAACCCAGAAGAAGGCCGGTGAGGTATTAGAAGCTACACTCGGTACCATTCGTGAATCTCTCAATTCAGGCCACGAGGTTCGTCTTGTGGGCTTTGGCTCTTTCAAGGTACGCGAGAGTGCAGCTCGTAAAGGTGTAAACCCAAGAGACCGCAAACCTATCGAGGTTCCTGCAAAAAATCGTGTGCGTTTCTCCCCTGGGAAAGAACTCTCGGAGGCAGTTGTCCAGACCAAAAAATAATGGAAGAGCTTCCTTTCGGGGTGCTCTTTTATAGTGTGAATGGGGGCAGAATGCTGCCCTTACAAAATGTTATTCCTCGCTGCCAAATCGTTACTGTCCCTTGTGGGAATTGGTAGAGAAAAGAATCAGGCAGGGTATCTGAATTACCCGTCTGTATCTCATATACCAATTCCTACAAGGGTTTCCCATTTTTGGCTCGCTGTCCTGATCGAGTTAACAGTCTATACATATCATCCACGTATAGAGTAAAATAGGATGACAAAGAAGTGATAAGTTGACCTCGATACAAAGCGGTATAACAGGTCATGCATATAATAGAAGCTAGATACATTTGAAGAAAGAGGGGCCTATGGCCATCAGCGATTTGACGCTCGCGGGACTTAGCCGAACAGAACTATTGGAAATGCATTATAAAATGGCGTTGCTGCGACGTTTTGAAGAGAAGAGTGCAGAGGAATATACCCGTGGTAAAATTGGTGGCTTTATGCATCTGTATATAGGTCAGGAGGCTGTCGGCATAGGTGCTATCACGGCTCTCAGAGTCGATGATAAGATCCTCTCCAGTTACCGTGAGCACGGGCATGCCATCGCCAAAGGCATGGAACCACGAGCAGTAATGGCGGAACTTTTTGGGAAAACCACCGGCTGTAGCAAAGGCAAAGGTGGCTCTATGCATATGTGGAGCAATGAGTTAGGACTCATGGGAGGCAATGCAATCGTCGCTGCTCAGATGCCGATAGCCGCAGGGGTAGCGCTTGCCATGCAGTATCAGGGCCTTGATACTATTGTAGCTTGCTTTTTTGGTGATGGTGCTGTTGATGAAGGGGCATTCCATGAATCGCTTAACCTGGCTTCCATCTGGAAATTACCTGTTGTCTATATCTGTGAAAATAATCAGTACTCCATGGGTATGTCTGTTCAAAAAGCCTGGGCGGTTGATTCTTTACTTCCCCGCGCTGGCGCCTATACTTTGCCTGGCGAGCATGTTGATGGTATGGACGTAATACAGGTTTATGAAGCTGCGAAACGTGCCGTTGAGCATGCACGTAGTGGACGAGGGCCTTCATTGCTAGAGGTCAAAACCTATCGTTTCCGAGGTCATTCTATGACGGACCCCGCCTATTATCGCAGTCGAGAAGAAGAGCACCAGTGGCGTACCACGCGGGACCCTATAGGATTTTTTGAGAAGAAGTTACTTGATCTCAATCTGGCAACTCAGGCACAACTTGACGAGAACGATGCCAGGGCTACTGAAATAGCAGAGGATGCTGCGCAGTTTGCCGAGAATAGTCCGGATCCGGAACTTGAAGAACTTTATACCGACGTTATGGTTGATAATTCCACTGCCCTCAGCTACCGCTACAAGCGGCAATAACAAAGATCTTAAATATGCGTGAATGATGTAATCGCGTCTAATGTTCGGCAGTCACACGCATAAGAGGAGTATAGTATGCGTACTATTACATATCGTGATGCACTGCGAGAAGCTATCCGTGAAGAGATGCTTCGCGATGAGCGTGTCTTCATTCTTGGTGAAGATATTGCCGGGTATGGCGGCACGTATGCCGTTTCTAAAGGATTGTTTGAAGAATTTGGTGAGAAGCGAGTGCGCGATACTCCTCTAGCGGAAGAAGTTATTACCGGTGCGGCTATTGGGGCTGCTCTTGCAGGATTACGTCCTATACTCGAGCTTATGACCATCAACTTTAGTCTGCTTGCCAGCGATTTGCTGGTCAACAGCGCAGCCAAATTCCGTTACATGTTCGGTGGACAACCACAAATTCCCCTTGTTGTGCGGATGCCGGGAGGTGGAGGAGCACAGAGAGGCGCGCAGCATTCTCAAATGTTGGAGTCCTGGTATGCTCATATTCCAGGCCTCAAAGTTGTCATGCCGGCCACTCCCTCCGATGCAAAAGGCATGCTCAAATCGGCTGTGCGCGACCCCGATCCTGTGCTATTCATTGAACATGAACTCCTCTACAATGTGAAAGGCGAGGTGCCCGACGAAGGCGTTGATTACACAGTTCCCCTCAATCAGGGTGAGATAAAACGCGAGGGTCAGCACGTAACGATCATTACCTTCTCGCGTATGTTACACGTTACACTGCAAGCTGCAGAAGAGCTGGCAAAAGAGGGCATCCAGGCTGAAGTAATCGACCTGAGATGTATCCGTCCTATTGATATTGACCTGATCCTTGACTCAGTAAAGAAGACAAATCGCGTTGTGATTGCAGAGGAGGGATGGAAGTATTATGGAACAGGTCAGGGTCTTGCCGCGCTGATTTATGAATTCGCCTTTGATTATATGGATGCACCGATCCAGCATGTCAATGGCGCCGACGTGCCGATGCCATACTCAAAAGTGTTAGAACACGCTGCTCTGCCCAATAAGGGTAATATTGTGAACGCGGTAAAAGCCATTGTGCCCCAGGCGCTCGTTTATGGTTGATGCGGAGTGAAACGATGAAAACTGTTGAAATGCCCAAAATGGGTGATACGATGGAAGAAGGCAAGATCCTTCGCTGGATTAAACAAGAGGGAGATCAGGTAGCGAAAGGCGAGTCTCTTGCAGAGGTCGAGACAGATAAAGTCAATATTGAGATAGAGTCATTTGCCAGTGGAGTGTTACGTAAGATACTCGTTCTCGAAGGTGAATCTGCGCCAATTGGCGCGAGTATTGCATTGATTGGTGCATTTGATGAGCCTCTACCCGCTTCCTTTTCTGGCAATGGTTCGGTGAAAGCCGCTACTACAAAGGTGATGGAGAAAAGCACTGTACCTGCCGAAGGAAGCAGAAAGACTCTGAAAGAAGCGCAAGGTGACTATCAAGCGAAGCAGGCAAGTGTGCAATCTCCTCCAGACATGAGCAGCCAGGGTCGTATTTTTATCTCGCCTATCGCTCGTCGCATAGCGGAGGAGCATCAGTTAGACTATAGTCGGGTCGAGGGAACTGGGCCCAATGGTCGCATCATCAAGTTGGATATCGAGGCGGCGCTTGCTCAGAAGCAAGAAACTGTAGCGCCCTCAACACCGGCCCAATTACCGGTACTGGAAGCCGGGCCAGTATCTATAGACGCCGGCGAAGCGACTGAGATACCCTTAACTGCTATGCGACGCACTATTGCCAGGCGTCTCAGTCAGAGCATGCAGGCGGCTCCACACTTCTATGTAACAAGCGTTATCGACACCGGAAAGCTTGCTGACTTGCGCCGGCAGATCAATGAGTACGCGCAGAACGAGCCGAATCCTGTCAAAGTTAGCTTAAACGACCTGATTGTGAAAGCTGTCGCAATCGCATTGGTTCGGATGCCACAGGTCAATGTCTCATTCGCAGAGGATCGCTTGATTCTGAAAAAACAGGTCCACATTGGCATGGCGGTAGCGCTTGAGCAAGGTCTGATCGTGCCTGTCCTACGCAACGCTGATCAACTAAGTGTTCTCGCTATTACGCGTGAATCACAACGCCTGGCCGAACTGGCTCGCACAGGCAAATTGCGCCCGGAGGATTTCAGTGGAGGCACGTTCACAGTAAGTAACCTGGGTATGTTTGACGTAGATAGTTTCACTGCGGTCATTAATCCGCCAGAATCTGCCATTCTAGCTGTTGGCTCAATTACCCCAACACCTGTTGCTGTAGATGGACAGGTAGTCGTACGTGATCGTATGAAAGTGACATTATCGGCTGATCATCGTGCTCTCGATGGAGCTACTGCTGCGAGGTTCTTGCAGGAAGTCAAACGATTGTTGGAGGAACCTTTCGGTTTGTTACTGTAGATGGAAGAGATATTTATGGCTACACGTACTATCAATGGCGTAACACTGGCATTAATACGAGGAAATATTGTTGAAGTGCATGCGGATGCCATTGTCAACGCGGCAAATTCGGGCCTACGCGGTGGGGGAGGCGTGGATGGCGCGATTCACCGTGCTGGTGGTCCAAGCATTATGGAAGAATGCCGTAAGATAGGTGGATGTCCCACCGGAAAAGCTGTGGTTACGACGGCTGGAAGACTTCCGGCAAAATATATCTTCCATGCTGTTGGCCCCATCTATAGTGGTGGCACCGATGATGAACGCCTGCTCGCAAGCGCTTATCAGAGTTGCCTCAACCTCGCTGAGCAACACCAGGTCAAAAGTATCTCATTCCCATCACTCAGCACAGGCATCTATGGCTATCCATTGGAATTAGCCGCCCCAATTGCGCTCCGTACGATCATCGAACATATTAAGAAGCCCACATGCCTGCAACAGGTGCTGATGGTTTTGTTTGGGGAAAGTGCCTATAAAGTGCATGAGCGGGTCCTGAATAAACTAGTATGATTACAAAATACTTATGAGAAACGAACTACTAGCATGGTTTGCACGAGAAGGCCTCTTGCTACAAAATATCATAACTTCAGCGGACGACCCAGAGCATGATGAAATCAAGGTCACTGTAAAAGCGCCCATCATAGCGTTAAGCAAGAATATCAATGACTTTCGGGAATGCCCTGATCCTGTACTCTTCGGCTATCCTGAATACTGCCTCGACATGATGACATTGGACGATTTCAACAGCTTTGTGTATCAATGGTTTGAAAAGGCTGTAGCTGCCGGAATGGGTCGCTGTTTTGTGTGCGACAAAGTACTCGATATGGGTAAAGAGAAGCCCTGGGATGCCGTTTTTGTCACTAAAGAGCTGTATTGCTGGTTGATCGTGCATTATGATTGCAAACGCTACCTCAGCCGTGATCTCAAAGGGCGTACGCCCTTTGAAGTGGCACTGTACCAACCTGAGTTTTTTGATATGCGTTTAACATGATAGAGGATGACATTGTATGGATAAGAATCAAGTTGCCAATTTACTGGATGAAATTGCTTCACTGCTTGAATTGAAAGAGGAGAGCAATCCTTTCGAAGTGCGAGCCTACCAGAACGCAGCCCGAGCTGTGAATGGGATTGATGGAGATATCGAGCAACTGACTCGCGAGGGCAAACTGAAAGGTGTGCCAGGATTAGGATCAACCATCATCAAACGTATTGAAGAAGCTGTCGAGACCGGCCATATTGCGCTCTATGATGAACTGGTCGAAACTACACCTCCTATAAAGCTTGAAATGATACGCATTCCAGGAGTAGGTCCAAAGAAAATCAATGTCATCTATAGCCAGTTGCACGTCAATAGTATCCCCGATTTAATACAAGCGTGCGAGGAGGGCAAAGTGGCCGCTCTTCCGGGGTTTGGGAAAAAAACTCAGGATAAGATTGTGCAGGGAATCGCATTTCTTGCTCAACATGCAGGCCGTTTCCTCTATCCAGTGGCAGAAGAGGAAGCCTTACATATTTATACCGTACTCAAAGAACTACCTGAGATAGTGCGTATACAAGTAGCGGGCAGTCTACGCCGCCGCCGTGAGACAATAGGAGATATCGATATGGTGGTGAGCGTCGCAGATTCTGCAAGTGAAGATGCCAGGCGCAAGATCATGGATGTTTTCACAAGTCAACCCTCGGTCCAGGCCATTACTGGGAAAGGCGAGACAAAATCTAGTGTTGTACTGAGCAGCGGTATCAACATGGATTTACGTGTTGTCAACGATAGCCAGTTCCCATATACTCTCCATCACTTTACTGGCTCCAAAGAGCACCATATTCCTTTGCGCAGGCGCGCGCTAAGTATGAACATGACTATCAACGATTATGGGCTTTTTAAAGGAAAAGAACCCCATTTAGAACTCGTTCCCTGTAAGGATGAAAGAGATATTTATGCTGCACTTGGGATGGCCTACATCGAACCAGAGTTACGCGAGGATATGGGAGAGATTGAGGCAGCCATCAATGGCACTCTCCCAACATTGGTGCAGGAGAGTGATTTACGAGGTGTATTACATGTGCATTCAACATGGAGCGATGGGCAAAACACCATAAGTGAAATGGCGGAAGCATGTATTGCGCGTGGGTTGACTTATTTAGGCCTCACAGACCATAGTAAAACAGCAGCTTACGCTGGAGGATTGAATGAGGAAGATCTTCGCCGCCAGCACGAAGAGATCGATCTGCTTAACAAGGAATACGCTGGCCGCTTACTTATCCTCAAAGGGATTGAATGTGACATTTTACGTGACGGATCACTGGATTTCGCTGATGATGTACTGGCAACACTGGATTTCGTAGTCGCATCGATTCATAGCCTGTTCAATCTTTCACCACAAGAACAGACAGCGCGCATGCTGCGCGCTATCTCTAATCGTTATGTCGATATCATTGGACATCCTACCGGCCGCATTCTACTTGGGAGAGAAGGGTATGCACTGGATTTAGACGCTGTGATCGATGCTGCGGCCCAGCATAACGTTTGTATTGAAATTAACGCGCATCCATCACGTCTTGATCTGGATTGGCGTTATGTGCGTCGTGCAAGAGATAAAGGCATCAAGATACCGATTGATCCCGATGCGCATGTCATCAGCGGCCTGGATGATATGCGATTTGGCATTGGTATTGCGCGTAAAGGCTGGTTACAAGCTAGCGATGTACTCAATACAATGACAACCGACGCAGTGTTGGACTTCTTCAGGAGTAGAAGGAAAAGGTAGTTTTGTTACCATAAAGGATAGAGAGACGTAGTACCATTATAGTAACATAAGCAGAGATATTACTCACATATGCGATAATAGAACATGTGAATCAGGCAAGGTTGAGTAGAGGTGCATATAGGAAGCGCACCCACGTAAAGAAAGAGTTCTATAGAATGGCACAACAAACGGAATTACAGATTAGTCCCCGTGAAATTACAGGAAAGGCTACGAAGCGGTTACGCAAGTCGGGCATTATTCCGGCCAATATTTCTGGCCATAAGGAAAAGTCACAGGCTGTTCAAGTTGAAGCCCTTGCCTTTGAGGCATTGAGGCGAGCGCATGCCGCAACAAGCATCATCACTTTGCGCTTACCAGATAGCAAGCGTGGTCAGACAGTGCTCATACGCCGCGTGCAACGCGATCCCCGTTCAGGTAAAATTTTGCATATAGACTTCTCGCGCGTTAGCTTAAGAGAACGCATTACAATGAAAGTCCCATTGCACTTCGTTGGCGAAGCTCCAGGAGTAAAGATTGAGGGGGGTGTCTTGCTTCATCTTCTGGATGCCCTCGAAGTAGAATGTACCGCGAGTGATATTGTTGACTACATCGAAGTCGATATCTCCTCACTTACTGAAATTGACTCTCTATTACATGCAGAGGATGCCAGGCTACCTGCGAATTTTACACTTATTACCGACCCGAATGAGGGCATAGCGAAAGTCGCAGCCACGCGTGCTGAGATAGCTGAGGAAGCTGCCGAAGCGGCGGAAGAAGCTGCTGCTCCTGCTGAAGAAACTGCTGCGCCGGAAACGAGCCAAGAGACTGCAGCGGAATAACGGGGATTGGTGATTAACGAGCGATAAACATGCGTATAATGATCGTTACTGATCAGTATTCCCCGATGGTCGGTGGTGTTCCAACGGTCACCCAGGGGCTTGCTGTTGATTTTGCTAATCGGGGAAACCAGGTATGGGTCGTCGCGCCTAGCTCTGGCCAGCGAGATGTTCATCGCATTGAACAGAAGGTGCATGTTTATCGCTTCTCTTCATTTGAATGGCCTACCTATGCAGATCTGCGCATCCCATTCTTGCCCATTCTTCCATTCCGCAGGCTCTTAAAAAAGATTGACCCTGATATTATTCATATTCACTCGCCGATTGTCCTGGGCAATATTGCTCAAATAGTGGCTGGTAGTTTACGTAAACCTGTGATTGTCACAAATCACTATTTGCCGATAAATTTGAGTCGCTCTCTTTCTTCGGATCCATTGTTCGGAAAGCCTTTTATGACTGTCACGTACAGTTATCTGGTACACTTTTGTAATCGTTGTGAATATGTAACGACTCCAACAATGACAGCTCTTAATCTACTTTATGAACATGGACTGCGTGCCCCTGCTCAGGCTATCTCTAACGGTATAGATTTAAAGAAGTTTTCTCCGGGTGCACGTGATAAGCGGCTACAGCACCAATTTAATCTCCCGCAAGATCGCCCGCTCATACTTTCTGTCAATCGCCTGAGCCAGGAAAAACGTATTGATGTGCTCATTGACGCTGTTGCAAAGATGACACAAGATGCACACATCGCTATTGCCAGTACTGGCCCTGCTGAAGCAGATTTACGCGCGAGGGTTGAAGAACTCAACTTTACGGATAGAGTATCATTTCTAGGATTTATACATGACAAGGACCTCGCTCCTCTTTATCGCCTAGCTGATGTCTTTGCTATTCCCTCGGAAGCGGAATTACAAAGTCTGACAACGATGGAGGCGATGGCATCTGGTCTGCCGGTGGTTGCTGCTGATGCATACGCACTACCTGAACTGGTGCATCATGACATAAATGGTTTGTTGTTCCAGAGAGGAAACAGCGAGGAGATGGCGCAATATCTTGATGTGCTTGTCACAGATCAAGAACTGCGCAGGCAAATGGGGTCAAATAGTCTTGAAATAATAGCCAGACATGATCGCACACAGGTACTTGATCAGTGGGAGGCGCTTTACTTCCGTCTTTCAAATGAGTTTGTTGAAGCCAAAGAACGCAAATTGCGGCGACAGCGCGAGCGGCAAAAAGCTAGCTATGTACGATATAGGAAGACTCAGCCACGAATGGTTCGTACAAGTGATTTAGCAATCGATCAGCGCTTTGCTACGGAAGAGTAGATCATCCACCCCAGCGTCGATTGAAGAGTCTCGCAAGACGACGTTCGATGTCCCAGCGCCATTGTATGCTGTAGTATTCTACCCACATTTTGAAGCGCGACCACCAGGTTGCAGATTGTTGAATTACCGGTGATTGCTTGTGCTCATCATGAGAATGGACAAATACAAATGACAGGGAAGATCGGGATTCTGGTTTCTTTGCTTTTGTCTCTCCCATGCAGTAAAACTCTCCTTGAAACACACTTTACAGTGACCTGTATTTAGTATAGACACTGAGCAATCGTTTGTCCAGTACCAAATTGCCGTCATTCGGAATGATCTGCTCTCTTTGACCGAAGCGCTCCTGCGCTTGCCTGCGCGACTGAGGTCGGTAAAATGTGTATAAAAGTCAAGGCTAGAAGCCATGAGACTCCTGGCTCGGCACGTTGAATTACTTTTAATATAGAAGCGACGTCCCATGCAGCATACTTGCTCACGAGGAGGTGGAGACCTATGCAGTCAACGGATCTTGAAGAGATCAAAGCCGCCATCTTCGAGCAAGCGTATCATCTCTGTACACGGGTGAGCTGGGGCATGGCGCAAGTGATGGCAGCGAGATCGAGCAAGGGGCGCCTGCTGGTCCAGCTTTGGGAGCGGGCGCGCTGGTATCCTGTGGAGAGGGTGACCATCGAAAGGCCGTTGCTGTGTCCAACCGGCGCTTGCGACCTCGAAGAAGGCCCTGATGAGTGTTCAATCCCTCCCGAGCGGGGTGCATCATGGCACAAGGTGCCTATGGGAGATCCCCGCAAAAAGAGCAAGCCAGGAGAAGTTTTGTCCCCGCGTTTGTGCTACACTCTTTCTTGTCAAGCACCGACGGGTCTTTGCCTCTCTGAGAGAGGTGAGGGTAAAACTCGACTGAAGAAATGTCCATTGGAGCGCTTCGTGGCGCAGTTTTTTGAGAAAAGGAGACACCGATGTCAAACACATCGTCCAATTCTTCACCCAAAGTCCTGCTGGACGGGCTCGCCTATGTCGAATCGCCTCGCTGGCACGAGGACCGGCTATGGTTCCCCCACTGGGGGACAGGCGAGATCGTCGCGGTCGATCCTTTCGGCCACAGCGAAGTCACCGGCCACGGACCCGCCGGCCTGGGCTGGTCCATCGACTGGCTGCCCGATGGCCGTCTGCTGGTCACGGGCAAGGAACTGCTGCGCAAGGAGCCGAACGGGTCGATGGTTC
>WNFW01000997.1_pt1 | contig 19315 bp, 14 predicted proteins | sample 5400131 | NCBI WGS metagenome assembly WNFW01 (sample SAMN13153362, study PRJNA577476) | soil metagenome | isolation source: 20 cm soil or saprolite under grassland replicate 1 | place: USA:California | collected 2016-06-15 | reverse complement strand
GCCATCAGTGGCTATACCATAGAGCGGCTGCTGCGGGCAGTGGGAGCAGGGAAACTCTATGGAGTGCGACAGATAGGTGACCTTGTCCAGGCCGGTGAACAGGTCGCGGTTGTCACATCTCTCACGAATGGTGAGTCTCCTGTAACGGCGAGTATTACCGGCATCCTGCGCGGTCTTGTACGTGACGGACTGGATGTCACTGCAGGGATGAAGGTGGGTGACATCGATCCACGGGCGGCCCGGGAGCATTGTTTCACCATCTCGGATAAATCACGCGCAATCGCCGGTGGTGTACTAGAAGCGATACTATATTTTCTGAATAAAGGGTAAACATATTTATGCTCAAAATCGCGGCCTATCATAAGCCGACGACATTGGTAGAAGCGGCGGCGTTGCTCGCGGAAGATGGGCGCACCATTATTGCAGGGGGAACAGACCTGCTGGTCAACCCACGCTACATGGTGGGAGTGCGCGAGGTAGTGGATATTCGCAAGCTAGGGCTAAACTATATTCGTGTGGAGAACGGCTGGCTACACATCGGCGCGGGAGCAACGATGCGTACGGTAGCCCAACAGGCCACACTGCAGCGTCTTGCCAATGGCATACTCGCCCGTGGAGCAGCCGTGTGTGGCTCGCCCAACATTCGCAATATGGCGACACTGGTAGGCAACATCGCCTCCGCTCTCCCCTCCGCCGACACTCCCCCTGCTTTGCTTGCGCTAAATGCCGAGGTGGTGCTCATCGGGACGAACGGTGAACGTGTCGTACCGCTGGACAACTTCTTTGTTGGCCCAGCCCAAAGCGTTCGCGAACGAGAATTGATCAGTGAACTTCGTATTCCCCTGGCCGATTGTGATGACTTGCGCGGCGGATTTTATAAAATTGGCCGCACTGCCGAAGATATTTCGATGGTTAATGCCGCTGCTACACTCAAGATACAGGGGGGCACGATCACCAGGGCACGTCTTGTACTGGGGGCGGTAGCGCCGGTGCCGCTACGCGTCACGCGAGCAGAGGAAGCTCTGGCCGGCCAACTTGCAACAGAAGAAACCTTTCAACGGGCAGCTGAGCTTGTACGCGACGAGGTACGGCCCATTACCGACCATCGAGCCACGGCAGCATATCGCCGGAAGATGAGCGCGGTGGCCGCGCTGAGAGCTCTGCGCCAGGCAGCGGGATTGGCCCCCCAGGGAGAGGAGTGGCGACATGCCTGAGTTGGAGATTGCGCTCACGGTGAATGGGCGCTCCGTGAGGTGGCACTTAGAGCCAGGCGAAACGCTGCTGGAGGCACTCCATGCCCATCACCTGAAAGGGACGAAACTGATCTGCGGCACGGGAGACTGTTGTGGCTGTGGCGTTATGCTGAACAGCAACTCAATCAACGCCTGCTGTATGCTGGCGGCACAAGCCGAGGACGGCGACTTGCTGACGGTAGAGGGACTGGCACAGAATGGGAAACTGCATCCCATCCAGGAGGCGTTTGCCCAGGAGGGGGCCGCTCAGTGTGGTTACTGTACACCTGGCTTTATTATGCGCGCGTATGCCTTCCTGCAAGAGCATCCGCATCCCGATGAGACAGAGGTACGCGCCGCGCTGGCGGGGAATATCTGCAGGTGTACAGGTTATGTCAAGCCCGTGGCAGCGGTATTGAGGGCGGCAGAGTTGATGCAAGAGCAATAATAGGGCAGGGCTTATTTTCGCCCTGCCCATACATGATAGGTATTGAGGGTTTAATACAGAATCAAGAGACCATTTCGGGAATAGGTGGCGCTCCTAGAAGATCTCCCAATTTGATGCACGAACTCACACAGCGATACAAATGAAACAAATGAAACAAGTGAAACAAGTGAAACAAATCTCACGGGAAATGCATTATGGATAACGAATATTATGAACCTGGTGGCGGCAATATTGCTGATGCGGGACATCAATATGCCCGGCAGATAGGGCGAACGAGAGTGGTTGGGCAGAAGGAACGGCGAGTGGACGCGCGCCCACTGGTGACAGGGGCACCTGTCTACGCTGCCGAGTACGAGCAGCCCAATATGCTACATGCTCGCATCCTGCACTCGCCACATGCGCATGCCAATATCCTGCATATCGATACCAGCAAAGCCAACGCCTTGCCGGGCGTTCGTGCCGTATTGACGCATGAAGACCTGCCGCGCGTGGCACACAGTACGGCCGGTCAGCCCTATCCAGAAACATCCCCCTATGATGCCTACCTGCTTGATCGTCGCGTTCGCTATGTTGGCGATTGGGTAGCCTTTGTCGCTGCCGATACACCCGCCATCGCGGAGGAAGCGCTAAGCATGATTGCGGTAGAGTATGAAGTGTTGCCAGCCGTCTTCGACCCTTGGAGGCGATGCGCGAAGGTGCTCCGCAACTGCACGACCCCGATACTACTCATCCCATTTCAGGGCAACACTTCGGGGATATTTACGATGCTGCACATAACCTCGCGGCGCACGAAGAGATACATTATGGCGACTTTGCCGCGACCATGCGCGAGGCCGATATCGTTGTCGAAGGAGAATACCACGTCCCCTTCATTTCACATGCTGTGCTGGAGCCGCATGTCTGCGTTGCCTACCTCGATGGCTACGATCGTTTGATCGTTGTAAGCAGTACGCAGGTTCCCTATCATACGCGCCGGCAACTGGCGGCGGTGCTCCAATTACCTATCTCGCGCATCCGAGTCGTCAAACCGCGTGTGGGAGGTGGCTTTGGCAGCAAACAAGAGATGGTGTTGGAACCAGTAGCCGCGGCACTGGCGTTGAATACGCGTCAACCTGTGCGCATCGAATACAGCCGGCAGGAAGAATTCACGGCCGGGCGTTTCCGTCACCCGATGATTATACGCATGCGCAGTGGCGTCAAACAGGATGGCACATTGCTGGCACTATCGATGCACTCTATCGGCAACGCGGGGGCATATGGCACGCACAGTTTCACCGTGACACGCAGTACGGGCCATAAAACACTGTGCCTCTACCGGGCAAAGGCGTATGCATTTCGTGCCGATGCCGCGTATACGAACCTGCCAATCACAGGAGCAATGCGAGGATACGGTGCCCCTCAAGGATTTTTTGCCCTGGAGTCGCACATTGATGAGATCGCGCATAGGCTCAATATGGACCCGCTGGAGTTTCGTCGCAAGAACCACGTGCAGAAAGGTGACTGGGACCCCATGGAGATGGTGGAGGAGAATGGCGTATGGCGATCGAAACGCCAGTTCCGTTCATGCGGCTTGCCACAGTGCCTGGAACGCGGTTCGGCGGCGTTTGGTTGGGGCAAGCCTTTTGACCGTGGAGACGGAAAACCTTTCCGGCGGGGACGCGGCATGGCTACTGCTATGCAGGGGAGCGGTGTCGCCAGCTTTGAATTAGGGGGAGCATCCATCAAGCTCAACGAAGATGGTTCATTTAATGTAATGACGGGCGCGACCGATATCGGGCAGGGGAGTGACACCATCCTGGCACAGATTGCGGCGGAGGCGCTGGGCGTGGACATGGGCAAGATCATTATGCACTCCGTGGATACGGATTCGAGCGTCTTTGATTACGGCTCATATGCCTCCAGCACGACCTATATCAGCGGTGGCGGCGTCAAAGTTGCCGCGGATCGAGTGCGGAAACAGGTATTGGACGTGGCAGGTGACCTGTTAGATTGCTCACCGGAAGATATGTCAATCGTTGATAGCGTTATTTATACTCCGCGCGGTCCCAGTCATCTGACGGTCGCGGATATAGCCAGTGAAACATTGTATGGGAAGCACCGGCAGCAAATCATGGCGAAGGGAGATTTCTGGACTGATGACTCTCCAGCGCCCTTTTTCGCCCAGTTTGTTGAAGTTGAGGTCGACACGGAGACAGGGCGAGTACGCGTGACGAGGGCGGTCAATGCACTGGACCTGGGCAAGGCCATCAATCCGACGCTGGCATCGGGACAGGTCGAGGGAGCGGTGGCAATGGCACTGGGCTACGCTTTGAGTGAAGAGGTCAAGTTTGACGAGCAGGGACGCGTGCGCAATGCCGGCTTCGCCGATTACAAGGTCATGTCGACGCTGGATATGCCTGAAATGACGACCATCCTGATCGAGGACACAGAATATAGCGGGCCGTTTGGCGCTAAATCAGCAGGAGAGGTACCAACCAATGGTATGGCCCCAGCGGTGGCAAACGCCATCCAGGACGCGCTTGGTGTACGCATCCGTAGTCTACCGATTACACCAGAAAAGATACTGCAAGCACTGGACGAATTGTAACTATTTGTGGTTGACATGGCTCCCGCGAACAGGGAAACCAGGACAATTGCAGTTCGCTGGGAATGCATGTGATCACATTGAAGTATAGAGTAAGAGGTAATGTAGAATGGAGTACGAGCAATTATCGCCGGCCTATCTTGTTATCAAGCAGGGGCCGCAGGCTGGTAAACGCGTGGAAATCTGGAAGGACTGCACGACGATTGGTCGCAGCCGCGAGTGTGACATCTTTCTTGAAGATATCGCGGTTCACCGCAAGCAGGCCCGCATAGTCTTTACCCGCGCGGGTTATGCATTGCAAGATGATCATGGCAGCGGCGATAGCATAGTCAATGGTAGACCGGTGACGGAGAAATTACTCAGGGACGGAGATACCCTTCTTTTTGGCAATACAGAGCTCACATTCTATTCTCACGAAGCTACACGACCGTTTCAGCAGCCATCATCGCGGGGACGAGAACTGCATATAGGGAAAACGCTTGATCCTACTGCCAGCACCATAGGTAAGTTGGATTTCACGAATACACGAGGGGCTCCAATGAGCTTTGAACTGCAGCCAGAGGTGACGATAGGGCGCAGCCGCCAATGCGATATTTTTCTCGAAGACCTGGCGGTGAGCCGACTCCACGCAACCATTCGCCAGCTGCCCGATGGGAGATATGAGTTGGAAGATCACCGTTCCGTCAGTGGCACGCTGGTCAACGGAAAAGCCGTTACCCGTTGTCTGTTGAAAGAGGGCGATATCGTGCAGATCGGGAAAAGCAAGCTCACTTTTAAACGGGCGTGAAGATCTACCTTTCAGGATGTCTCGTTTTTGAGCAACGCCTGTAACGCCCTGGCCCTTTGTTCATAGTAGTCAATCTCAGTACCATCTTCCAGGCGCATGGGAGGGTCATAGGCGTGCGTTTCGCTTATGAAGCGGCGTACCTCTTCCGGTACATCCTGGAGATGTTCAGCACTGTGTTGGCGAACGCGGGTCGAAGATATATCGCGATAGGCGTTGCTCAACGGCAACAAGTGGATATATGGCGCGAACTGTCGGTTGTGCGGCTGGCTCAACAGATTGAACAATGTATCAGCGTCGGCCGTTCCACGCGGCGCTACTAACAATTCCGCCATGGAGAACAGGGTCCTGAGGGCGGCATCGCGGTCCTCGTAGTAATGCGGGTCAAGTATTTGCACGATTTTATCATAGCCCACCAGGAAAAATAACCTTTTCACAGCTGGAAATGAGGAACGGACAGCCTCGGCCTGCTCCACGTACAATCCACGGTTAAATAGCATGATCCCCGTACCCGGTAAACGTGACCGTAACAACGTGTCCAGCAAGATAATACGATCAAGCAGCAGCGGCCGCTCGACATTTTCCTTGTCCGTGGTGCGCTTACTCATAGCGGCATACAACAACAGATCCCTGTCCTCCTGATGCGAGGAAAACGTAGGAGAATAGGCGAATTGCTGTGCTTGCTCGAGCATGGCAAGATGGGCATTGGTGGGTGGATTGAACGAACCCGGGAACACAATGATATTACCACGAGGTTGGGGGGAACCTGGGACGATGAGTGCCCGTGGCTCGGCCTCGGGGTCCAACTGATCGAGCAAGGCCTGCACCTGCTTGTAACGCTGGATTGTTTGTTGGGTGAAATGAAAAGACACGTCCATGATTCTATTGTAGCATAAGGCATCCCTATACTGCCTCAGGCAAGAAAGTACTGGAGTAATCGATGCATTGTGGATATACTGCCGCAAACAGCAAAGACAATTTTACGGCGATTATTAATGATTGACGTGAGAGAAGTATGCGAAAATCAACAGGGAACTTATAACCGACAATGCTATACCGATGATGGAGAGTACAAGCCCGGCGGTTGCCATAGTACGACGCGTAATCGAGCGACGTCCCAGGACTGAAACGATGATCCCTATAATCGCAAAAGGAAGTCCACAGATGGGAAAAATGGCAGAGATAACGCTCACGATGCCCAGGATAAGTCCGGCAATTGCAAAGCGAGCACCTTGATACGGCGCCGCTGCAGGCACGTCATATGGAACTTGTGCTCCTGGAGGTGGATAATATCCCGGCTGTTGAAACTCGGTTGGAGGTTGTGGTTGGGGAGAAGCATAACCTGTTTGTGGTGGTGGAGGCGCCTGATTTTCCTGCGATTCAGGATTTTGCGAATCACTTTCATACGGATTCGGGCTGCTCATTAGCTTTATTTCCTTCTTTCCCGGCGGCTTTAACATCATATGACGCCATGGGGCACATATTACATGATGGGGGTATTTTTTGCAATCATTTTTTGATTGAACAAAGGTTGAATGACTGTGAGAGCGGAATTGGCACGTTGATGCCGTCAGCAAAAGACGGCGCGGCAGAAAAGCTCGTCAAGATGTCATATATCAAAGTAGACGTAGAAGTATGATCAAAATAAATTTGAAAGAGGATCTATTGCTATCTTGATATTCATTACGCCTGGAGTATGGGTCGGCCTTCCAAGGGGGCGCAATGAATTGCGCCCCTACGGACATGATGATAATACCCTACGCTTTCATGAGTCTCCTCAAAACCGTGGGCAGAATGCCACCATTCTCGTAATAGGTTACATCGATGGGGCTATCCAGGCGTGCGAGCGTTTGGAACGAGAATGTGGAACCATCTTCGCGGGTGACTTTGACCGTCACTTCCTGGCGTGGCTTCAAACTCTCCTCAATGCCGTCGATATCGTAGACCTCTTTCCCCGTCAGGCCAAGCGATTCTTTATTCTCACCCTGCTTGAACTGCAAGGGTAAAATGCCCATGCCAACGAGGTTACTGCGGTGAATGCGTTCAAAGCTCTCGGCGATGACTGCACGAACGCCCAACAGCAGTGGGCCTTTGGCCGCCCAGTCGCGCGAGCTACCAGAGCCGTACTCCTTGCCTGCGATAACGAGCAGGGGTACACCCTCCTGCTCGTAGAGCATAGAGGCCTCGTAGATAGTCGTCTGTTCTCCATCAGGCAGATGGACTGTATAGTACCCCTCCTTGTCCGGGGTCAGGTGATTGCGCAGGCGAATATTGCCAAAGGTGCCGCGTACCATCACCTCGTGATTACCACGTCGCGCCCCATAGGTGTTGAAGTCACGCTTCTCGACACCCTTCTCAATGAGGTAACGTCCCGCCGGGCTGGTAGGAGAGAAACTGCCTGCCGGAGAGATATGGTCCGTGGTGATGGAGTCATCCAGCATGGCTAGCACGCGTGCTCCGCGAATATTCTTCACGCCTTGCGGCTCAGTGGACATACCTTGAAAGAAGGGGGGCTCCTGAATATAGGTAGAGTTGGGGTCCCAATCGAAAAGTTCGCCCGTCGAATTTGACAATGAACGCCAGTGTTCGTCACCCTCGAAGACCGAGGCATAGTTCTTAGCGAACACTTCGGGAGTGACGGATTGAGCCACAACCTCGCTCACTTCCTTCTGCGCAGGCCACAGGTCACGCAGGTAGACCGCCTCACCGTTAACATCGGTTCCAATAGGGTCTTTCGTCAGATCGATATCGACGGTTCCCGCGAGCGCATAGGCCACCACCAGGGGCGGCGAGGCGAGAAAGCTGGCACGCACCTGTGGGTGAATGCGTCCTTCGAAGTTGCGGTTACCACTCAGCACCGCCGCGACAACAAGGTCATTCTCCTGCACTGCCTCGGCGACTGGCTCCGCCAGGGGACCGCTATTCCCAATACAGGTGGTGCAGCCAAAGCCGACAAGGTGGAAGCGCAAAGCCTCCAGGTATGGCAGCAGGTCAGCATTGGTGAGGTAGTCCATCACAGCGCGTGAGCCAGGAGCAAGGCTGGTCTTGACGGTGGGCTTGACGGATAGACCACGCTCTACCGCGTGCTTGGCGAGAAGGCCGGCGGCAATCATCACTGAGGGATTGGAGGTATTGGTACAACTGGTGATAGCGGCAATGGCAACGGAACCATCGGTCATATGAGACTCTGTACCGGCTATAGACACAAGAACATCCCTCCCGTGTCCATTCTGTCCGCCGGTATTTGTACCGTTATCATCCTTGCTCTCCGCAGCCTTTTTCTCCTCGTCCTCTCTCTGGGCAACGGGATCGGGATTGGCTTTCCCACCCTCAGTACCAAGTCGAATAAGTGCGTTCTCGATAGCACCGTTATCTTGCCCCAATTTGAAACGGTCGGCAAAGGCAGTGCGGAATGCTTGCCCAAGGTTACGCATGGCTACGCGGTCCTGGGGACGCCGTGGACCGGCCAGGCTGGGTTCGATCGTGCCAAGATCAAGTTCGAGCAGGTCATCGAACTGCGGCTCAGGCGTGTCGTCTGTACGGAAGAGCCCCTGGGCCCTGGTATAGCGTTCGACAAGGTTCACCAGTTCCGGGTCACGCCCGGTGCTGCGCAGATAGCGGAGCGTCTCGGCATCTACCGGAAAGAGGGTCGATGTTGCGCCAAACTCAGGGGACATATTAGAGATGGTGGCGCGGTCTGCGAGTGGGAGCTGACTCAGTCCAGGACCGGTAAACTCGACAAACTTGGCAACGACGCCACGCTTGCGTAATATTTGCGTGACCGTCAGCACCAGGTCTGTCGCGGTTGCGCCCTCCGGAAGAGCACCGACAAGACGCATACCGATGACTTCAGGAGTCAGCAGGTAGAGAGGTTGGCCTAAGAGCACAGCTTCTGCCTCGATACCACCAGCGCCCCAACCGAGGACACCCAGACCATTAACCATGGTCGTATGCGAATCGGTACCGATGAGGGTATCGGGGAAGGCCACCGTTTCGCCTTGCTCTTCTTTCGTCATAACGACCGAGGCGAGATACTCCAGGTTCACCTGGTGAACGATACCGGTGCCAGGAGGCACCACGCGGAAATTGCTGAAGGCTTGTTGTCCCCAGCGGAGCAGGGCGTAACGCTCGCTATTACGTTCGTACTCGCGCTCTACATTGCGGGCGAAAGCGAGGGTTGAGCCGAAGAGGTCAACCTGCACTGAGTGATCGATAACCAGATCAGCAGGAACCAGGGGGTTGACCTTCTGTGGATCACCATGCATGCGAGCCATAGCAGAGCGCATCGCCGCCAGGTCCGCGACGGCTGGAACGCCGGTAAAATCTTGCAGGAGGACACGGGCTGGCAGAAAAGGGTATTCCGCATCCGACTTCGCGGCCTGACCAGGTAGCCAGCGCGCAAGGGAGAGGACATCATCCTCACTGACAAGCTCTCCTCCCGCGTGACGCAGGGCGTTCTCTAACAAGATTTTGACGGTGAAAGGCAGGCGGTCAATGCCCTGTACACCTCTTTGAGAGAGCGAATCCAGTTGATAGTAGGTGATGTTGCGAGAGACACCCTGTAGCGTTGTACGCGCGCCAAATATGTCTTTTTTGTCTGTAGCCATTAGAATTATCCTTGAATATACGTAGTGTTGTCCGTTAGGAGGAGGGAACCGGGCACGACTCGTACATGCCGGGCTCTCGAACCTATGCAAAGAATTTCTTACTGTTCATTATATGTGAACATACATGGTAGCGGCAAGGAGGATAAAAGGGGAAAAATGGTGTAGGCAGCACTCGTAAGAGGTTATGTAGCCGGCGAGTGTTTATTTATACAAGAGAGTGACATCGCACGGAGAGACGAAGATGCAACACCCCAGTATCCAGGTGGCGGTTTGTAGATCGATAATCTTGTCACTCACAGTCCGGTCCCGGTTCCATTCCATGAGTATATCAACCATCCACCACCGTGGCAAACACTCTTCGACGATTGGCTACCTACAAGTACTGCCTTATTGTTACTATGCGCTATTTGCATTTTGAGCGCAACAGTAGTTATACCTAGTGCATGGAAAAAAGGAGAGGCGCTCGATTTATTGCCGTTGCTTGCTACCCCTGACGGGGCAGTGAAAGAACGATTGTGCAGCCTTTGCCGGGAGACGAGATGATGGAGAGTTGCGCTCCGATGAGCGTTGCACGCTCACGCATTCCCAGTAATCCCAGGCCGCTCTGTGAATTATGATCCGGGTCAAAGGACGCTCGTTTGGCCACAAATCCCTGTCCATTGTCACGAATAGTGACCTGGAGCAGATCAGAGCGATAGCATAGCTCTATAGCGGCCTGAGTAGCCTGGGAATGTCGCCATATATTCGACAATGCCTCCTGTACGATACGGAAAATGGCAATTTCTGATTCAGGTAGTGCCGGTCGTGGTGACCCTGTGCAGACAAAACTACAGGGAACACCGCGTGCAGCGGAACTATCGCTAAGCCATTCAAGAGCTGCGCGCAGGCCAAGATCGTCAAGCACCGATGGACGCAGGTCCCGGCAGGCTCGGCGAACGCCTTCCAGCGTGGAATCAGCGAGATTCTGCAGGTTGGAGAGCCATTTCACATCTTTTTCCGGCAGGTCCCGTTTCCCTATAGCTCTTTCGAGGCCATTTAAGCCAAGCGAGAGGGCGATCAGCGCCTGGGCGGTATCATCATGCAATTCCCGCGCCAGGCGGCGGCGTTCCTCTTCTTGCACTCGTGTAATCAGTGAAGCATAATCGCGCAGTTCGTCCCGCCGTTGACGAGCACTTCTGAGGTCTTCTAATGTGCGCTGTAATTCACCGGTACGAATGCTCAGCCGCGTACTGACGAGTGCGAGGTAGTAGATGGCGAAGAGAGGCACAAGAAAGAAGATCCAGGCAAGCTCCGCTGCGGCATCATCGAAGATATCTACCACAGGCAACAGGGGGCCTACGCTCAGCACCAATATCTGAAAGCGCAGAACTGGCGAATGAAGATATTCGGCCCAGGCGGAACGGAAATTTGAAGAATAGGCATCCGCCACCAGTGGGAATGAACTAACGCCAAATAAACACAACATGACTGCAGCGGCCAGGATCGAGCCTAGAAACTCTTTGGATTCAGCAAAGTGGTAAAGAGAGGGGTTAGATGAGATACTATCATGTACCGAACCTGCGATCAACTTAAAAAGTGTACCCGAGAGGAAAACGACCACGGCAGTGGCTGTCAAGCGATAGCTGGCCTCCTTCCAGCCGACATAGTTACGGAAAAAGGTATATGCCTGGAGGAACACCTGTGTGATCAGGGCGGTGAGTACAGCGGCAGGCACGCCTATCAACACAGCAGCGGCCAGATAAACAGGAGCAGTGATATCAAAAAGGAAGAGAGGTTTCCATGCTTCCCGTGGTGGTTGTGGTGGAGGGAGCATTTGCGTCTCCACCGCCTCTAATTTGAGGGAGTGAAGGAGGAGGAAACGTCCCAATAAGGCAAGAATTATAGAGAGTAATACGAGGCTATAGATGGCGCGTGGTCCATACAAGTTGTGCGCCGGCTGATAATTCATCAGTGACCAGATGAAGAGAAGTAGCGATACGCCTAAAGAGAGTGCAGCGATCACCGACTTCAGGTGAGAGTTTGATTGTGAAAACCACGATATTTTGTAGGGTTTGCTAGTTGTCATAGGTGTCCTGCAAGGATATGATACCTTCGCGCAAGGCGAGTAATACGGCCTCGGTGCGGGAACCAACATGCATCTTCGTAAAGATGTTGGCAAGATGACTATGGACAGTGCGTATACTCAATCCCATCCTACGTGCTATTTCTTTGTTGGCTAAACCTCTTGCAGCCAAACGCAAGACATCTAATTCCCGTTCGCTGAGCAAATCGGAGGTGCGAGGCGTTGGATCGGCCTGCGTTGAGAGCCTGCGCATCATTTTTTCCGCGAGTAATGGGGGCAAGACCGATTCTCCGCGTGATACCGCGTGGATGGCGTTGAGCAGTTCTTGCCCATGAACATTTTTAAGCAAGAACCCCGCGGCTCCTGCTTCAAGTAGGGCGATGAGGTATGGCTCATCGTCATAGGCAGAGAGTATGAGGATAGCGGTCTCGGGACAGCTCGTCTTGATCTCGCGCGTGGCCTGGATACCCCCGATGCCCGGCATAGCGATGTCAATGATAGCGATATCGGGATGCAGGCGTTGTACAGCCTCGACGGCCTCTTCGCCGCTTGCTGCCTCGGCAACAACTTCTACATCACTCTCTACTTCCAGCAGGCGGCGCGTCCCTTCGCGTACCAGTGCGTGATCGTCCGCCAGAATGACGCGGATCTGGCGGTTAATGCTCTCATTCTCGCTCGCGTTACCTGTCGATGGCTGGTCTGGCTGTGTGTTGACCATGTCTTTGCCATTCTGATTCTGTTTGATGGATTCACCTTGCATACCGTCTATATCTCTCTTTTCAGCAGTTATTGCGATTTTCGCGCCTTTAGATTGTCTATGTTAATGTACATGCTATAACCAACGGCACCGACATATGCTACCGCAATTCTGCTTATGCAACCATTATGACAGGCATTGATGGCGAGAGCAAGTCCCTGTTCCTTAAAAATCCAATGAAGATGCTTTCTGAAAACCGACCCAAATCGCGTTACACAATATATCAACGCATGGTATATCAGGTCACATGTACGTTCAATTTGTATTGACAAAGCAACGTGCTTTTCGCTACAGTAGAGAAAGGTAAATTGACCAAGCAGGCTACTATGCAGGTACAGGTTAAAGAAGGGGAGAAAGGGGGAAAAGAGGCCAATGGGGATGCTGTGTTTGGATACCGAAGGCTGCAATTATCTTAATCGAGAGAATGCTCGCTTCTGCACACGATGCGGAATTCCGCTGCAAGGAACACTGGTGCAGGGTCGCTACGAGGTTCAGGCATTAACCAGCAACGACCATTCAACGGTAACATTACGTGCCACAGATCGTCATAATGACCAGGGTGTTACATTACGGGTACTCCGTCCGAGACAGAGCACACAAGCAGAACGAGAGAACTTTCTGCAGGATGCGGAACTGGCGCTATCACTCTCTAAGCACACCCAGGAACCTGGTAGTATCTATGTGACGGACTTTGGAAAGGATGGGCCGGTAGCTTTTTTGGTGAAGTCGGAGTCTGTGGCAGAAAGCGCAAATGAGGCTGCTGGCCAGGCTACCCCTGCCATGACACCACGTACGACCAGACAGAATGTACAGCAGCAGGCATATAATTGGTTAGCAGAGGGCAACCGACTTTATGAATTGACACGTTATGATGAGGCGCTGAAGGCATATGAGGCCGCCACGACTCAAGATAACTTATCGATGGAGGCATGGAGTGGTAAAGGGGCGACATTGCTACACGTGGGACGAGCCGAGGAAGCGTTGCTGGCCTTCGATCATGCTCTCTCGCTCAATCCCAACGATCCCGATTTATGGAATTCACGTGCAAATGTTTTACATGAGCTACAACGCTTCGACGAAGAGATGTATTGCTATGACCAGGCCCTGCTACATGACCCAAACTATGCATTTGCCTGGAGCGGACGCGGCATGACGCTTGCCGAGCAAGGGCAAACACAAGAGGCTCTGATGGCATTCGACCAGGCCCTGGTGCTTGATCCCAGACAATGCGTTATCTGGCAGGCAATGAGCGACACACTCTATAGCATCCATCGCTACAACGAGGCATTGGTAGCCATTGATCGCGCACTTGAGTTAGAAAGTAATAACGCAGCGCTCTGGGATACAAAGGGGAATATTCTGCGGCGGATGAAGAAGCCCGACGAGGCCAAGTCGATGCACGAAAGAGCGACATTGCTGGACCCACAAAATGCCACAGCATGGTTTGATAGAGGAAACGATTTGCGGGACATGAGACGCTTTGCGGAGGCGCTGGCAAGTTATGATCGCACGCTTTCACTTGACCCAACATTGGCGGCCGCGTGGTATAATCGAGGGAACGTACTGGCGGCATTGCATATGTTTGAAGACGCGCTAGAGTCCTATGATCATGCGCTTGATTATGACGAAGGCCTGATTTCCGCATGGTACAACAAGGGTAGCTTGCTGCACGAGTTAGGACGGCATGAAGAGGCACTGGTGGCATTTGACCGTGCCCTCTCCGTCGATTTACATTATATCGCTGCCTGGAATAATAAGGGATTGGCCCTTTTTGCACTCAATCGCTTCAACGAAGCATTGGCGGCATTAGATCAGGCGACTTCATTTGCTCCAGAGGAGCCTGATGCCTGGTATAATAAGGCGGTCGTACTGGAACGGCTGGGCAGGGGACAGGAAGCTCGCTCCTGCCACGCGTGGGCGCAAACGTTAGAACGGCAAGCAGGGCGAGTGGCAACATAAATGCTTGAGCAACTTTAGTAGAGGAGAGTGCATATTGAAACGCTGCGCCGATCAGGTTGACTGCGGCTATGAGAATCGGGACAGCGATCTATTTTGTCGGGCGTGTGCGCTACCTTTATTGAACACTGCACTGGCTGGTCGCTATAGAATACATGCCTTACTCAGCAAGGGCGGCTACGCTGCAGTCTTTCACGGAATTGACCAGAACCTTTCTCGTCGTATCGCGATTAAGGTGCTGCTCCCAAGTAAGACGACGCACAGTGAACACGAGCATTTTCTGCGTGAAGCGCGCATCGCTGCGACACTCGATCACCCAAACATTGCGCCGGTACTTGACTATGGCAAAGACGGTCCAAGTGTCTACCTGATTATGCCTCTCTACACTGCTGGCTCTTTACGTACAACGCTTGCAAAAGCGAATGGTCCCCTGCCTGCATCTGAAACCATGAGCAATTTTCACCAGCTTGTCAGCGCGCTCCACTATGCGCATACCAGGCCAAGGCCGGTGATTCACCGTGATATCAAACCTGAAAACATTCTGATTCATCCAGAAGACGGTCGCCTGGTAATTACGGATTTCGGTATTGCTCGCTCCCTGGAGCCTGGCACCACGGTTGGGAAGACAATCACGGTCAGAGGAACAGTGGGCTATATGGCTCCTGAACAGACTAGCGGTATCGTTGATCCGCGTAGTGACCAGTATGGCTGCGCCGTTGTGCTGTACGAGATGCTGACGGGCTATCATCCACTCGATTCGCTAGGCAGCGCTATTCCCAGGCCCTCTGTCCTCAACACCGACCTGCCAACTACATTGGATGCCGTGGTATTGCGCGCGCTGGCAAACAGGCCAGAAGAGCGGTTCAACGAAATATTGGAGTTTATGCAGGCATTCGACCTGGCATGTCGTCCGAACTCCAAGATATTCATTTCTCTCCCTCAGACACCCTATCCTACTCCGGGCAACACCCCTGCTGCGCAGGGTGTCTCCAGTCCAGCCTTACCTGCTGTCCAGTCAGGGGGGAAAAACGATAACTCAGGTCGTCAGCCAGCAATCAGGTCACAGGCTAATACAACAGGTGCCCGTGAGAAATGCCTGGAGGGTGACGAATTGAGAAAACAGCAACGATACTCACAGGCCTTGCAGGCCTATGAAGAAGCCCTGCGTATGGAACCGCGCAACTTCTACGCGTGGAATGGCAAAGGCACGACACTCTACAACCAGGGGAACTATAAAAAAGCGCTGGAAGCTTACCAGCGGGCGACGGAGATTGACCCAAGCAATGCTATCGTGTGGGTTAGCGCGGGACTGGTGTTAAACCGTCTCCAGCGCTACCAGCAAGCGCTGGTGCATTTCGAGCGAGCGCTATCGATCGATCCACACTATGTGCCGGCGTGGAACGGAAAGGCCGATGCGCAGCTGGATATGAATATGCCAGGAGAAGCGATCGCTTCTTACGAGCAGGCGCTGATCTACGATCCAAAGAGTTTCCAATCGTGGAATGGCCTGGGGAATGCCCGCTCCTGCCTGCATGATTTTCAGGGTGCCGTCGAGGCCTATACGTACGCGCTCCGTGAAAACCCGCGAAGCGCGGTGGCATGGTGTAACAAGGCGGAGGCGTTGATTCGCCTTGGACATAACCGGGCGGCGTTGGACGCCCTGAATGAGGCAACAGAGATGGATCGCAGCTACGCTCGCGCCTGGACATTGAAAGCAGATGTCTACGAGATATTGGGCAACCCCCAGGAGGCGCAGAAAGCTCGACGCCGTGCCAGGCCGTGGGGGCTGCTGAACTGAGCCGGATGTCAATCTACTTCCAGGTCCAGTCTCTTCAAACGCTCCAGGTATCGCGAGCGCAGGGATTCAGACATGGCGACACCAGAACCTCCATGGCGCAGCATAGTGATCTCCGCCATAATGCAAAGGGCAATCTCTTCTGGTGTGCTTCCGCCGAGGTCAAGGCCAATAGGGGCACGTACACGCAGCAGTTTTTCGGGGGGAATCCCCTCTTCGTGCAGGAGTTTGAAGACGGCCCAGACGCGGCGCTGGCTGCCGATCATACCGATATAGGCGGCAGGAGAGTCAATGATGGCGCGCAGACCCTGTACATCATGCGCGTGAGCGCGAGTAACAAGGACAATGTGCGTACGCGGAGTGATGGGGTAATTGCGCAACGTCTCTTCGATATCACCTACTAATAAGCGTTTGGCGTCCGGGAAACGCTCCCGGCTGGCGAACGAAGCACGATCATCGGTGACGCTGACAGAGTAATTCATGAGGTGAGCGATTGAGGCAAGTGGCGCGGCAATATGGCCAGCGCCCGCAATAAGAAGCACCGGGCGAGGCAGAAACGGCTCAACAAATATGTCTGCCCAGTTGTTTTCAGGTCCAGTTATTTTTTCGATGTGGGGTTTGCCCGCGGATATAGCACGTTGAGCGCTCTCGACAAGTTGCGGCGGAAGTACGTCTTGCATCATTCCCGCCAATGGCAGGTTACCTATGGCAGCGCCGCCTTCGTGGACCAGCATATGCTGGCCAATGTGAGTACGCCAGGAACCGGCAGCGGCAACAACGGTGAGCAGTACAATCGCCTGTTCACCTTCGAGCGCCTGCTGAATAGCGAGGGCAACTTCTTGCATAGCTGGTTGACCAGGCAGCATGGCGCTATGCCAGGGCTGGATAAAGACATCGAAGATGCCCCCGCACACTCCCTGGCTCTCCATGGCTATCTCTTCGGTTAGATCTACCTGGATGGTGTTTGGACGCTGTGTATCTATGACGTTGAGGGCACTGCGCCATACCTCGGCCTCACCACAGCCGCCGCCGACGGTGCCGCTGATCCTGCCTCCACGATGGACGAGCATTTTCGCGCCCACTTCACGTGGTACCGAGCCTTTGCGCCTGACAATGGTTGCCATGGCCACGGTTTCTCCACATTCCAACTCGTGCACCAGTTCCTGAAAAAGTTCTCGCACGTTTTACATTCCTTTAGAAGGGCTCTTCATCCTGGTTTTCATAAGCCAGACACTTTTACTTATTCATTATATCGTATTATATTTTGCTTTGTCCGGAAGGGAAACGATTTTCCGTTAGGTGAAAAGGGTAACTACGTGGTGGATACACTTGAAGAGTGGTATCATGTTGTAATGAATAAAGGTATAGAAGAGGGCACACTACTTTTTGGAGGTGAAATATGGCATTTAACATACGCCAATCGTTGTTTGACAGAGATGGGATGCTACGTGAGAAAGCTGCTGAACAGTACAAAGAACAACTGTCAAAGTTGTTCTTTGAGTCACCCGAAGGACAGGCACTTTTAGACGAAGGTATAGAGCCTGGCTGGTCTGACATGATGGTCGATTTCGGCATGAGCTACTTAGGGGTCACACCTGCGACGATGTCGCCCGGCGACCTGCGAGAAATACTGTTTGATCTCTTCCCACGCAAAGTGTCAGCGGAAGCGGACGAAGCACCCGAGGTCATCCGCGAGTTGCAGTACTTCTGGAAATTCATAGAGCGTGAGTTCCATTTGAAGAATGCTGCGGCTTGCCTGAACATACTGGATGACGAAGCAGCAAGTGAGCTAAAAGAGGAGATGAGTAATCCCGCCAACTTTGGCATGGCCAAGTCGTTCGTAATGATGGGTAAAGATCAGGGCTTCGATATGAGCACTGAAGAGGGGCTCCGGGAGTGGATGGAAACTTTCAATGCCGGTATCACGTCAGGAACACAGCCGCGTCTCCCATTGCCCGGCGAACCAAGTAAAAGTCCCAGTAATTTACGAGACAGTATACAGATAGTACCGCCTACTCCGGGCAGAACGGCCAGGGCTGGTCGAAAGAAGAATCGCAGAAAGAGATAGGAGCACATCTTAGAATGGATGCGTAATTTCATGATCGAAACAAACAGCAATACCAATCGCGATGAAGCCACCCACGGAACGGAGTTCAGCCCGCGCGTGCCGGTGACCACAAAGACGAACCTGAAAGACATCCGAATAGCTACGGATGCTACTATCTCGCCCGATGGCAAGCGGGCCGCCTTCGTCGTAGCGGAATGGGTGCCGGAGATGCCAAGACAGCGGGCACGCATATGGGCTGTCAAAACGGATGGCAGCAGTGAAGCCGGTGCACTCACGAAAGGTACGCGCGCTGATACCTATCCCCGCTGGTCACCGGACAGCCAGCAACTGGCGTTTATCTCAAGGGGTGAGGGAGAGAAGGACAGGCCGCAGGTGCATGTGATGGCGGCCGAAGGGGGAGAAGTAAGACAGGTATGCAAGATGCCCAACGGTGCCAGCGACCTCTCCTGGTCACCGGACGGCAAGTACATTGCTTTTCTCTCGGTAGACGCATTTGGCAGTACGCCTGGGCCCCGGATAGCGAACAGTTCGCCGTCTTCTTTGCCAATGGACCCGATCAGACCGACTGGTATCGCGGTCAGATCGGCGTGGTGATGGCGCATGGCGGAACGATACGCCAGGTAGGACAGTTAACCCACCAGGCCAGCGCATTGACATGGTCACCGGATGGGTCGCGCATAGTGTACGTTTCGGGAGAGTGGAGCGACCCAGACAGGGGTGGAGGTGATATCTATGTGCATTCATTCTCTGATGGCGAAACGCGCAATCTGACACCTGGTATCACCTGTAGTGCGAGCTGGTGTTGCTGGTATCCTGACGGTCAACGGTTGCTCTTTGTTGCCTGGGAAGGAGTGGGGTACAAGGTCGGGGTAGTGAACGAGGCAGATGGGACCATTAGCACGCTCATGCAAGATAGAAATATTGGTGATAGATTCTGGCCTCATCTCTCGACCACGCCAGACCTGCAACGTTTTGTTTTTACCAGCTCCGATAGGCATCCGCCCGAAGTCTGGCTCGGTGAG
>WNFW01001319.1_pt1 | contig 19320 bp, 19 predicted proteins | sample 5400131 | NCBI WGS metagenome assembly WNFW01 (sample SAMN13153362, study PRJNA577476) | soil metagenome | isolation source: 20 cm soil or saprolite under grassland replicate 1 | place: USA:California | collected 2016-06-15 | reverse complement strand
CTCGACATCCGAGATGGCAAGATCGTCGAAGCCGCGGCCTAGGACCCGACGCGACGGTTTGCTCGTCGGGCGATCCAGTCCTATCCCGACCCAACGGTCATGGCGGTCTGCACCTTCGCGACACTGGCGGATCCGGCGGAATGGGCCGAGCGCGGAAGGAGGGTCCTCCCGACCCTCCCTTTTCTCATTTTGCTGCATATCTAGATTATAGGCATGGAGCCAAGAACCTTCTCGCGAAGCCGCTATCGATCAAATTCCTCGGGTGGCGGCGGTCTCGAACTGACGGGTTCGCTCGGCACGCACTCCAGTCCTTTGGAACGAGACGAAACGCGCGAACGAGAATGGCTGCGCCCAAGCAATCCGTCGACGTCTGAGAAACCGGGCGGACCGGGATGGCGGAAACATCCGAACTCGTACCAAAAAAGCTTAAGCCTGGGTTGGAAATCGCTGTCCACAGCCGTAACATGGCTGCATGTGGGGGGATTCAGGATTGGCGGGGACGGTAGCCTTACTTCCCATTCTCGATGAGGTAGACTCGGTCGCAGAGGTCATTCATGGCGTCCTCTCCACCGGTGTGATCGACCGACTCCTCGTGGTCGACGACGGCTCGACCGATGGAACCTTAGACAAGTTGGAGGTCGCTAGACGGGAGTGGCCTCAGATCGACATTACCGTTCGGCGGCACCAGAAAGGGCTCGGCTCGGCGCTGCTGTTCGGTTTCGGAGAGGTCCTGCGTCGGTACCCGTTTGAACGGCTCGTCGTGCTGGACGGGGATTTGTCTCATGATCCCGCCACGATTCCCCAGCTGCTAGAGGTTCCTTCCGACCTGGTCATTGGGTCTCGCTACGTGGTCGGAGGACGCATCGAGAACTGGAACGTGCTCCGGAGGCTGATCAGCTATGGGGCGAACGCCCTCGCCCGCCGCGTCCTGCGCCTTCCCGTCCAAGACATCACGTCGGGGTTCCGGGTTTATAGCCGAAGTCTGGTCGAGACCGTCGTAGGGAATGCCGCTTGCGGGGGGTACGAATTCCAGGTTGAGACCATCTGGCTTGCCACCGGTCATCGGTATTCGGTTGCCGAGGTCCCCATCGCGTTCGTCGAACGGCGTGCAGGCGACAGCAAGCTCGCCACGCCCGAAGAGGCCCTCAAATTCGTCCGCTTCGTTGTGTCGAAGTCCCTTTCCCCAAACGGAAGGTTGAGGGAGAGGAAAGTTTCGGCAGGAACGAGGCGGTCCTCCTGACGGTCAGCGTTGGGATCTGTGCCCACAACGAAGGACAAAACATCGGGAATGTTGTCGGAGCCGTCTTGCGTGAGCCGCTCGTCGACGAACTGATCGTGGTCGCGAGTGGCTGCACAGACTCGACGATCGAACGCCTGGAATCCTTCGAAGCGGACCACCGGTTACGGGTGATCGTGGAGCCGGAACGGACCGGGAAAACTCCGGCCTTCAACATCGTGCTGGCTTCTTACCGCGGGGATTTCCTGGTGTCGTTGCCCGGCGATGTGATTCCTACGGAAGGCGCCATTCCGCGGCTCATGGAGCTCTTCCAGGACGGTGTCGGGATTGTCGGAGGGCTTCCCATTCCCACCAACGGTCAGAAGACAATCATGGATCGAGTGGCCCAGCTGGCATGGAGATACCATAACGAGGCACTCATTAGGCTGGAACGGGCGAACCGGCTGGGTCACGTCAGTGGTGAGATTTTCGCGATACGCCGTGGCGTCGTGGACCACCTGCCCCCGGAAACCGTGCTGGACGATGCGGGGCTTGCCTTGGGGGCACTGAAAGCGGGGTTTCGGATTCGGATCGCCCCAAGCGCCACCGTGTTAATCCGCGGGGCGCGGACTCCGAACGACTTCATCATCCAGCGTCGCCGGAATTTGGTGGGCCACCGGCAGCTCAATGATCAACGAAAAGGCCAAAGTGGGCCACCGTCTCAGCCGCTTTTCAGTGACTTGGCGGAATCGACCCGAGCCTTACTTTCCGTCCTCCGCTCGTCTCCAGGACTTCTGTCCGCCCTCCCGCCTGCCCTCGTCTTGGAGGCGGCCAGTCGCATTCTAGCGTGGGTTGATTGGCGGCGGGGCCGAACTCATCTCATCTGGGAAATCGCCCGCTCCACGAAAGGCTCGAATTAGGCCGATTATGCTCCGTCCGGGTTTCGCGAGTCGGGTGACCGGCTGGGCGAGTCGCAACCGTTATGTCGTCGCGATGGTCCTCCAGCTGTCGCTTTTCCCGTTTGGCCATTGGTTCGACACGCGAATTTTTTTTGGCACGGCAGCCGGCGTCGCGCAAGGACAGTCCCCGTACCTGCGCGACTTTGACCTCGCTGCCTACTACGACTCGCCAAGCCTTGTCGGAATGGTGCCCGGGATCGGATATGCTCCCCCATGGGCGTTATTTCTTGCTTCCATGTATTGGATTGTCTACGTTCCGACGCGAAACCCACTGGCCCTGAATTTCGCGATCAAATTGCCGATTGTGTTCGGCAACCTGCTCTTGTCACGGTTGGTCAAGAAAACGCTTTCTGGGAAAGGCATCGAGCCCGCGACGGCGTCGCGGGCGGAGTTGCTCGTGCTGTTCAATCCGTTCCTGATTTACACGAGCGCGTTGTGGAACATGTTTGATACCCTCGTCGCCTTCCTGATGCTCCTCTCCCTTGCGTTCCTCGATGAGGACAAGCCCTGGCATGCCGGGATCGCGCTGGGACTCTCCATTTCGCTCAAGCACCTCGCCTTGCCCCTGATCCCGCTCGCATGGCTCTGGTTCGCCCGCAGGCCGACTTCGCGGAGGAAACGATGGGAGGCGCTCACATCGTTTACAACGGCTCTTCTCGGCGTCGAGATCTTGTTCGTCCTACTGCCCTTTTCCGTTTTCGGATGGCCGACCTCCGGGTTCGCGGCGGCAGTCACATATCAGACCGTGGCGACCGGCGGCTTCACAATTTACAATATCATCCCCCTCAACCTGACCACGCCTTCGATCCTTTCGGTTTTGGGCTATCTTCCGTTCGTGGTCGCGATTGGCCTGTATGTCGCCCTCCGGAATCGGCCTCTCACCGAGTTCCGCCAGCTCACACAGTTCGCCCTGGTCATCCTCATCGGATTCATGACGACGCGCACGTTCCTGGCGGAGCAGAACCTCGCAGTCATCTTTCCTCTCGTACTCCTGCCCGAACTCCTGTGGGGCCGTGGTTTCCTCGAGGCTAATCGATTCTGGATGTTGTTTTTCTTCTACACCCTTTGGAACTCTGTGATCGTCCTGTTTACATTCCTCGTCTTTCCGAGCGCCTTCGATGTTACGGTCGCAATCACGACGTCTCCGATATTCGGACCGATTCGTTCCGTGGTCCTCTTTGGGTGCGTGATTTCATGGCTCTTCCTCGGCTGGCGGTACATCGTGAGGCGGGCATGAGGATCGCCTACTTGCTCCCCCACGGTTGGCGCTTCGCGGGTTGGTCTCCCTCCGATGTCCTTCATCGCTATCATTTTTCGAGGCACATCGCGTCCTCGATGGCCGCCCTCGGTCACGAGGTGAGCCTCCTCATGCTTCATGAATCGGTCCGGAAAGAGACGGTGGTCCAGACGGAGCCCTTCCGAATCGCCTTCTTCCCAGTGACGTTTGCAATCCCCCTTGCCAGGTTTGGCGGTGACTTTTCGCTTCCGCTCCTCCGGGCCGTTCGGGATCTTGGGGCCGAAGCGCTTCACGTGCACGGCTGTTTTTACGATTCCCTCCCGTGGCTGGTCCGTGCAGCCCGGGCTCCAATCGTCCTACAGTGGCATGGCGGCGGCCTCGGGCGCTTCCACCGGAGGACGCTGCGCCGAGCCCTTCGGGAGACGCGACGAATCATCATCCCTTTCCCCGCAATCCGCGAGATCTTCCAAGGCGTGAGGCTCGAATCGCAGAAGTTCGATGTGGTCCCGCTCCCTCTGCGGCCCGAAGCGCAGGCGAGCGAGCCGAAGACTCACTACCCGCGGCGAAGCCCCCGGCTCCTCTGCGTCGGCCGCATCCCTCAAGCCCGGAGGGACCTGTCTGACCGGCGGCTCGATGTCGTCCTCCGAATCCTCGCACACCTTCGGGATGCGGCGTGGTCTCTCGATGTCGTCGGCGATGGACCAGGGCGTTCGTTTTGCGAGAGGCTTGCTGAACGCGAAGGAATTGCGAATGCGGTGAGGTTTCACGGCTATCTTGGCCTTTCCCAAGTCCTCCCGCTCTACCGAGACTCCGACTTATCGATTGTCCCGTTCTCCCTACCCGACCTCACCGGAACCTGGGTTGCCCAGTGCCAAGAGAGCCTCGCGGTCGGAACGCCAGTGGTCGCCTTCTCGTCCGATGGGGATTTTTCTGAGCACTCGGTTGGATGGCGAATTTCGACCGACCCGCTCCTTGGCGCGGCCCAGCTGAAATCGATCATCTCCCACCCAGATGCGATGGAAGAAAAGGGCAAGAACGGTCGGTCGCTCGTCCACGAGTTGTGCGACGAAGCACGCGTCTCGCGACAACTCGAGGCGATTTATCGAACGATCCTGACTTGAGGCGCCCAGCCCCACCGAGGAACGGCAATTACAGAGACCTGGGAGGGAAGGATCACCGGATGGTGGGAAGAACGTGGGAGATGAGGCTCATATAGTGTCGGCCGAATGCCCACGCACATGTGTCGGATGATGGGGGTCGTGAGCCGGGGTCCGGTCTATTACGACTTGTTCGAAGAGTTCGCGGACTTGGCAACCCGCGGCATGTGCCCGATCGGGGCTACGGACGAACGGGGCCATAAGGACGGTTGGGGCCTGGCCTGTTTCCAGAACGGCGTCCTCAAGGTACACATGCGTGACGCGGGGTGCGCATCGGACGCTGCGAAATACTACGGGACGGCATGGAAGATCGCGAAGCTGAATATGGAACGGGCGTCCGGCCAGTCGTTGATCGTCATGGGACATCTCCGAAGGGCTAGCATGCAGGGGTCGGTGGCGCAGAGGTTCTCGCATCCGTTCGTCGAGGAGCGAGGTGGGGTCAGGTGGGCATTCCAGCACAACGGTTCTCTCCTGAAAGATCCTGGTGAAGCGGATCAGATTGACTCCCAGATTCTCTTCCGCGAACTCCTGGACCACCTTCGAGGAGGTCGTCATCACGGTGATGTGGCAAGCGCCACCGCCGCCGTGCGAGAAATGGCGATAGGAAAATATGGCGGGTTTACGGGCCTTAACTTCATGCTATCGGATGGAGACTCTCTTCACGCCTACCGTGACTTCCAGACGAACGGCGGCTACTACACGCTCTATCTTGATCACTTCGGGGAGCTCGTCATCGCCGCATCTGAACCGATCTTGGCTATGCAGGCCCAGCCGATTCCACGTGGGATCCTGCATACCGTCAATTCGGACTTGAAAATTCAAAGAACATCAATCTCATGAGCCGAATACAGAGTTAGCCTGGGCGGAGTTTGCGCTATCACACGGGGCGGGTTGAATCTGATTGGGCTTCCAGGGTTGGCGGCACGATTCCGCCGGGGAAGCAACAATGCCCACGAGCCTGTTCGATGATAGGAAGCAAGCAGCGAGCCCGCAACGATGTCCTGGATTTGATAGTCTTCGACAAGTGGGACGGTCAGACTATAGAGGTAACCCTCCGATTCGTCGACCTCGACGGTCGACCACATGTGCTGTTTGTGCGCAACCCAGAACCAAAATGGGTCGCCACCGCTCGCAGTGCGCCCTTCCTGGAGTGGCGCATCGAGGGCGAGACTTTTCGCGGGATCGCGAAATTCATAGATAGTTCGAGTCGCTTGGAGACAGAAATCCTACCGAATTTCGTGTCCCGTTTCGGAAGCGCGACCATGTCAGACTGGTTCGGTGGGGAAGTGAATTGCGTCCAGCTGATTGAGTCTCAAAAGCCCTCTTACTACGACGATGTCGAAGCCCTCTTTGATCGAACGGCGGCCGATTATGATAGGATAGTCGAGGGCGATCGACTCAACATGCACCTACGCGACGTCTCGCAGAAGCTCTTGCGGCACATGTTTCCTCCTGGGTCGCGGGTGCTAGAGGTTGGTTGCGGCACCGGCCTGGAAACGATTCCTCTGGCCCAGAGTGGCGTCGAGATTGTTGCAGTTGATCTCTCCCGAAAGATGCTCGAGGAGCTGAACCGAAAAGCCCGAAGCGCTTCGGTCAGCGAACGCATCGAGAGTCGTAGGACCTCGGCAAGTGGCCTCAAGATTATCACGGACGAATTCGGGCCGGGAACGTTCGATGGAGCCTTCTCGCATTATGGGGCGCTAAATTGCGAGCCCCGCCTCGATTCAGTACCGATCGTCCTCTACGAACTGATGAAGCCACAAGCGCTGGTTTCCCTCGGGATTCTGAACCGAACCTGCCTTAGCGAAATGGTCCTCTTCTCCATTGGGCTGCAACCCCGTCGGGCCTTGGCGCGTTTGAACTCGCCGATCCCTGCGAACCTGTCGCGGTTCGGCGTGAGCGTGTTCGCCTATGGACCGGCGGACATCGAGAAGATATTCGCGTCTGGTTTTCGTGCAGAAGGGCTCCTCGGGGTTTCGGTCACGATCCCGCCGCCGCAGTTGGGCAATCGCTTGCGACGGCACGGGCGCCTCCTTTCCCTGCTTGAAAGGGCTGACGAGTCCCTCGCGGATCGACCTTTCTTCCGATGTCTGGGCGATTACTTCCTAATGGCCCTCAGGCGGCGCTAGCATGGGGATGCCGTCGGTTCTTGCCTACCTCCGAATTCGCCCTTCAACGCTTTCCGACGCGGTTCGACTCTATTCGGCGTACGTGACCTCCGCCCTCGCCGGTCGCCTAAGCGGAGCCTCCCACTCGTCGGTCGGACTTCGCGTTCGAGGCCCTCGGAATCTTCACGTTTCGGTGAACGGAATTCAATTCGAGGTGCGGAGTGGATCGAACGACTTGGACTTGATTTCCCCCAAGTACGAGCCCGTGACGTCCGCATGGTTTCGAGTCGGTCCGAATGATGTTGTCGTCGACGTTGGGGCCCACATCGGGCGCTATACGTTGTCCGCGGCGGTGCACGCCTCAAAGGTCATCGCAATGGAACCCGATCCGGGGAGTTTTCAGATTCTCGATCGAAACGTTCGGTTGAATGGCTTTTCCAATGTCGTATGCATTCCCAAGGCGGCGAGTTCCAAAGCGGGGACCCGGTCCATGCTCCTTGCCTCTCCCGAGAACACGGGCACCTCGACGCTGGAGCTGACGTGGGTCACGAAGGCCCTGGCCTCCCCCATTACCGTGCTGACTGAGACTCTCGACAATATCGTTCGAGAGAATCATGTAACGCGGATCGACTGGTTGAAAATCGATGTCGAGGGTCATGAGGTGGAAGTCCTCCGGGGCGGGGAAAATGCTTTAACGATGACTCGGCGACTGATTGTCGAGGTCACCGCTTCGACTGCCCAAGCGGCCGGACGGATTCTTAAGTCTGCAGGATTTGAGACGGTCCTCGTGGAGGAGGGGGACCCGACGAGGAACTGGCTGATGGTGAATCGCGGGCTTCCGGAATCCTCGCCAACGCCCAAGTAGTCGAAGCTAGGCCTAGCATGGGGACAAACGGCTTAAGCGATTTGACGCATTACGTCCTCGATAGTAACCAGTTCCGCTATCGAAACTCGTCCGAGGTTCCCGATGCCGACTACAGTAAGCATTGGCGTTTGCGCACACAATGAGGTTCGGCGGATTGTCAGTTTGCTTGAATCGGTGTCAATCCAGACGCTGCCTCGAGACTTTGAGCTCGTCGAGATCATCGTCGTGGCGAGCGGGTGTACGGATGGCACCGTGGATGTTGTCCAGGAGTGGGCCAAGGTCCATCCTGAATTGAAACTGATTCACGAATTAGAACGGCGAGGCAAAGCCTCGGCGATCGACCGCATCTTACACGAATACAGATCAGAGATATTGATCCTAGTCAATGCGGATGCCCGTCTCGCTCCGGGATCGCTGGGTGCGTTGTTGACGATGTTCCGTCGAGATGGGGCGGTGCAGCTTGTTTGCGGTTGTCCGATTCCGGAGTCGTCCAGGAGTCCCACGGTCTCCCGCCTCGAGGATGCGTGGTGGCGTCTACACAATCGCACCTTGGACGCGCTTGCCCTGAAGGGCCAAGGCAATCACTGTTGCGACGAGCTCATGGCCATGAAACGAGGTTTCACAGACTCAATCCCAAAAGACATCACATGCGACGGTTCATACTTCGGGATGCTTGCAGCGACCCGAGGAATTACCGTCCAGTTTTGTTCTGAGGCAATTGTCTTCGTCGAAACCCCCTCCACACTGCGCGGTCTCCTGACGCAGCGGCGACGAAACCTCAGGGGCCACTGGCAGGTCTCTCGGCTGTTCGGCCGAAATCCATACACTCTCGAGGCTCTGGCTCGGATCGACCCGGCCCTTGCGGCCAGAATCCTCATGGCAGAATTTTTCCAACGGCCGATCCGGATGATAGCTTTTCTTGCCGTTGCGATTCCTTTCGAAATTATCGCCCATTCATTGGCGCGGTTGGACGGCGCAGTTGGGCGCGGTTTCCAGCCTGTGTGGCCCATGGTGGACTAGATGTCGCTCAACCTGCGACTCGGCCTCAACTCGCCCCGCGGTCTGCTCCTCATCGGCCTCGCGATCCGCGAGGTTTTGTGTTTTTGGACAGGTCATCCCTATGACATGGAGGTATGGATCCGCAACTCCTTTTTTGTGTCGGCAGGCCAGAACCCGTATGAATCGTACATGCCCCCCGTCCCCGGCCTGAGTTTCGCCTTTCTGAATGACCAACTCCCAGGCGTTGGATATTTGCCATTGTGGCCGCTGCTTGGGGCCGGATTGTACCGCCTCTTCGCACTCGTCCCTGGCACGAATCGGTTCGTCCTGTACTTCCTTTTGAAGCAGCCTCCCGTCGTGGGCGACACCGTCCTTGGCCTGATGATCTATCGAGCGATTCTCCATGGAGGAGGAAGTCCCGCAATCGCCCTTCGGGGCATCAAATTCTGGATGTTCTTCCCCTACGCGATCGCAGTCTCCGCGCTCTGGGGGATGTTCGATTCGGTCGTTGCGGCCCTATACCTCGCGTTCCTCCTAACGAACTGGACCTGGAAGGGCCATGCGGGCGTAGGCCTCGCGATCTTGTTGAAATGGCTTCCCGTGATTTATCTCCCCTATCATCTCTTGCGGCAACAAGGGGCGCGCCGACTCGGTCCTGTGGTTTCCGTTGGAGTCCCTCTCGGTTTCACGGCATTGGTGTTCTTCGTAGCCGGGTGGGATTATGCCGGAGTCACGGCAATGGCACAATTCGCAAGCCACGGCGGGGGCGCCGGCATGACGTACGTAAGCCTCCTCCGTTTCGTGATTTTCCACGCGAATGAAGCCTGGGTTGGTTATGTCTATCTCCTGGTCGGTTTCGTCTGGGTGCCTGCCGTCATCCTCGGGGCGATTGCCGCCGCCCGTCGCTTTCCCGATGGAGGAACGCAGGCGACCGTCCAGGGAGTACTGTTCCTGACGATTCTATTCTTTCTGAGCCGCTGGGGCATCAATGAACAATACCTCGTCTACCTGCTCCCCCTCTTCTACGTGGACGTCCTCCTGTGGCATCCTGAGCGGAAATCCTTGTTCAGCCTCACTTGGATCCTGGGTTTTGCCTTCCTGCTTGCTAACAACAACCTGCTGATCTGGTTTTTCGCTCCCGCGTTTCCCCAGGCTTTCGACCTTGCGTTTGCGTTCGACAACTGGTCCGACTTGGCATGGGTCAGGTACGCCGCCTTGTACACCCTCAGCGCTCTGTTCACTATCCACCTGGTCCAACTGGCCAGAATTTTCGTGAGGTCGGAATCGAGTCCGACCCCTTGGCTCTGGCGTCCCCTGGCCCGTCTCCAGTCCGTCCTAAGGGTAACACGGACCGACGTGTCGGGTGGTCCATAGGGAGTGATTGCTCGCGAATCGTGCAACTGACCCAGAGATTTTCGCCCGCCCTGGGAGGCGTCGAGACGCATGTCTATCACCTTGCGATGGGCTTGTCAGAGCGTGGCTTGTCCACGGAGGTCTTCACGACCGACCTCCTGACGGACCTCCCGTTTCGCCGACTCAACGGAGGAATCCCTCCCGCTCCATTTCCCGTTCGCCGCTTTCATGCAGTAAAGTGGCTTGAGATCCCTCATGGTCTCGGCATCCTATCCCCGAGGATGGCCCTGGCCCTTCTCCGAAATGGACCGCAAGTCGTCCATGCCCATGCCTACGGATTCTTTCCAGTAATCGCGGGCGGCCTCGCGGAAATGCTCCGAGGCATTCCCCTCGTCGTCACCGCCCATTCCGACGCGGGCGGCCCATCCTTTTCCAAGCGCCTCCTCGACTGGGCGGTTCCGCCCCTCACACTTCAGCGGGCCAATCGGGTCATTGCCCTCACGAATCGGGAGGCGCAAAACCTTCAACGACTGGGTGTCGACCCCGATCGGATTCGCATCATTCCGAACGGAGTGAATCTCAAGGAATTCGAAGGCATAAAGCAGAGCGACGAGCCGCGGGAAATCCTGAGGCTCCTTTTCGTTGGCCGGATTTACCCTCAGCAGAAGGGTCTTGAGCACCTTTTGAACGCCTTGAAAATCCTTGCAATCCGGTGGAAGCTCCATCTCACACTTGTGGGGGAGGATGGAGGCGGTCTCGAGCGAGTCCACGCCCTCGCGCGGACACTTGGGGTTGAGGAATCGGTCACATTCACCGGACGGCTCCCAAGGAGCGAGTTGATTCGGGCGTACCAGGCGGCCGACGTGTTCGTTTTGCCCTCGCTATTCGAACCATTCGGGATTGTCCTCCTCGAAGCGATGGCAGCGGGTCTTCCGGTCGTCGCGTCAAGAGTCGGCGGAATTCCCGATGTCGTGGAAGAGGGAAAGACCGGATTGCTTGTCGAGCCAGGAAATTCGAGGGCGCTGGCGGAAACGCTGGAAGGTCTCTTGTCTGACCCCGGCCTTCGTCGTCGGATGGCGAATGCGGGTCGTGCACGCGCCGCCGACTATTCGTGGGACCGGATTCTGCCTCAGATTTTGGAGGTCTACCACGACGCGCGGACGGAGAGTGGTGAAAGACGGGCCGCATAGGCTTCAGATGGAGATCGGCCGTCGCGTGCATTATCGTGGGCAGTTTCGTCGGCGCGTACCTCCTATACGCTGAGTCCTTCCTGTCGCCGCGTCGAGGCCCGACTCTGAACACTCCAATCGAGCATGTGGTGGTCCTGATGAAGGAGAATCACGCGTTCGACAATTACTTCGGGACCTATTCCGGCGTCGATGGAATTCCGCCGAATGTTTCGCTGCCCGACGGACGTGGCGGCTCGATCAGTCCGCACCGCTTGACGACCTCGTGGACGCCGGACTTGCCACACAGCCGCGCGGCCATGCTCCAATCCTACAATGGAGGGAGGAACGACGGATTCGTCGTCGCCGCGGAAGCAGCGGGCTCAGGCCTTGGATCCATCGCCATGGGATACTACGACCGGCAACAGCTGCCGGGATACTGGAGCTTGGCGGCGAACTACACGATCGCAGATCGATACTTCCAATCGATGCTCGGGCCAACAATCCCGAACCGACTGTACTCGTTCGCGGGCCATGCCGGCGGTCTCACGACGAACCTCATTGGGACAAGCGGCCTAGACCTGACGACCATTTTCGATCAGTTCGAGTCACGCCAAATTTCGTGGAAGTATTACTCCTCTGTATTCCCGTTTTATCCGCCGATCCCGGAAAATTTCCCGCACATCCGCAACAATCGACAAATGATGGAGAAGATTGCGACGATGGACCAGCTCCTGCCCGATATCGTCCGAGGGGCCCTCCCACAGGTCGCCTATGTGGACCCGGAGTTCGATCCAGAGATCAGCGAACACCCGACCGCCAACGTGACGTTCGGGGAAGCGTGGACGATGCAGATCGTCGGTGCGATAATGAAGGGCACGCAATGGTCAAGGACCGCGATCTTCCTTGTCTGGGATGAGTCGGGCGGGTTCTATGACCACGTAGCGCCTCCCCAAGTCGACGAGTGGGGCTATGGTTTCCGGGTTCCGCTCCTTGTCATTTCTCCATTCACCAGACGAGGCTGGATTGATCACATCGTGATGGACCACACCTCGTTGATGAAGTTCATCGCGGACAACTGGGGGCTCCCGTATCTGACGGACCGCGAGGCACAAGCGGGAAGCCCCCTCGGTGCGTTCGTGTTCGGACCAACGGGAACAGTCAAGGAGTCCGCTCCACGGACTACGCCCGCTCAGGATCCGCGGCTAGGGGAGCCGCAGGTGTCGGCTCCGGGGGCGACCCCCGGCTCTCGACTCCGAGACCCACGAAGATCCGGCGATCCGTGTTTTCGTCCGGTTGGATTCCAACAAAGCACTGCAGTCGGGTGGCTGGCGGAAGGTTCAGGTCGATGATCGAGTCCATCACGGGCCGAAACGGGTTGGTCGCCCAAGATTCCCGCGATCGAGTCCGCCAAGAAGGTCGGTCAAGGACGAGCGGCGAGGTCTGGAAGCATGGTTTCCAACGAATCAGCTCTCCGAACCGCCTTTGATTGCGCCGCCAATACCATCGACGCCATCGCAATCAACAACCCCGTTAACGCCTGGATGCGCAACGAGTGCCGACGAGAGCTCCTGGCCCTTTACCCGGAGAAATCCACGCTCATTGAGATTGGATGTGGTACTGGCGTTGACGCGGTCTTCCTCGCCGAACGGGGGCATCGGATCGCCGCTACTGACATTTCCGATCGGATGGTCGAGCGGGCACGCGAGCGGATCGCTGCGGCAGATCTCGGAGGGCGCGTCCTTGTGTTTCGCGGAAGACTCGACCAGGTGGCCAGCGAACTTGAGCGTTCGGAATGGTCGCCCTTCGACGGGGCGTATGCGAACTTCAGCCTCGCCTACGAGGATTCTCTCCGGGGAGTTGCTCGGATCGTCCATCGGCTCGTCAAACCGAGTGGGTGTTTTTTGTTCACGGTCCCGAACAGGCTGTGTATCTCTGAACCTGCGGTCGCGCTGTTCCGCCTTCGGATAGCGCGTCTGGGCGACCGTCTCCGAGACCCTATCCAGGCGAAGATTCGTGGCATGACGGTCGCGGTCCGAGCATATTCTCCCGGTCAGGTTCGCCGTAGCCTCCGCGACCTCTTCCGGATCGAGGCTTCCCTCGGCCTGCCAGTCTTCATGCCGCCGCCGGCCCTATATCGGCCATCGTTCGAGGCGCTCCGAGCCAATCTCGAATCGTTCGACAATGGCCTCGCACGACGGCTGCCGTGGCGCCTCCTGGGAGACACCACGCTGTTCAAGACTCGGAAGGTCGGATGGTGATGGCCTTCGACGGGAATCCGATCGAGCCCAACCCGAAGTCTGGATCAATGGATCCCGTTCAAGAGACGATTTCGGTCGTCGTGACTGCGTGGCGACGGCGAGAGTTTCTGGGCGACGCCCTCGCATCTGTGCAGTCGCCGGCCGGTTGGCCGTTGGAACTCGTGGTCGTGGCAGATTTTTCCGGCGGGGACGTGGAGCAGGAGGTTCGACGAAGGAACGGAAAATGGATTCTATCTCGAGAGGGCCGACTGGGTGCGATGACCGCGGAGGGCGTCCGGCGCGCCACCGGGTCCTTGCTTGCTTTTCTCGATGACGACGATCTCTTCCATCCCCTCCGGCTGGACCAAGTTCGTTCCGTGTTCCAAAAAGATCCGGACCTCGGGTTCTTTCATAATTCCCACGTCGTGTTTGGCAATGGAGACCTCCCGGATTTCCAGCCAACCGGTCGACCCTTCCATGAGATCCGGATTCCGCCGAACCGTCGAACCCAATCGGATTGCGAACTTGTCTGGACCGAAGGCGCGGGTTACAACGGAAGTTCAATCGTCATTCGTCGTAGCCTCCTCGAGGATCACCTTGAAGAGCTTGCCGAGATTCGGAAGGCCGTTCCACCGTACCTTTTCTATCGCGCATGGTCCGCCCCCAAAGCACTGGTGCTGGACTCACGGCCCCTCACCGCCGTTCGAATGCACGCGTCGAACATGACGCCCAATCGACTTCAAACCAGAAGGGCCCGGCTCCAGCGGCTCGCTTCGATTGCCACCGACCTGTCTGCCGATTCGAAAGAAATCCTCGCCTTTCTGCCCGGCGACGTGTGGTGCGTCCCGCTCCGTCAGATGTCATCGATTGGCGAGATTTTCGCCTTTGCCAACGGTGCCCGCACCTCGTCGCGGCGCCTCCTGCAAACGGCACTCGAACTGCTTCGTCGTCGACGGATTTGGCTCCCACGGTGGAGCCTAGTCGCCCTCGCCGTCTTGAGTGCCGGTTCCCCCCGTGGAGCCCGAGCCGTCTTCAATCGCTTTATCGTTCGAGGTGGCGGGAGTGCGATCGAATCGCCTTAGACCGCTTGATCGGGATCGACTGTTCACACGCCTCGTCCACGCGCCACGATTGAAATTCAGATTCGATCGGGCGATGTATTGGGTCGGCCATATCAGCCCCTCGCTATCGTATTCGCTTTGGGGCGGCGTGAGGGAGTTGGCATTCCCGCTTCGTCCGAACGCGGGGCCGCCTCCCACAGAATTGCGCACCGACATTCCGACCTATGCCGACCTCTTCGCGCAAGCGTCGCGCAGTTTCTCGAGGGTGCTGACCGCCTTCCAGACTGAAATCAGTTGGCCCTGTGGCCGGATTTTCAACAACTTCTTCGAATCCGTCGATGCGGAACTATACTATTCCATGATCCGGTTCTTTCGACCGTTGCGAATTGTGGAAGTGGGAGCGGGCCACTCTACCTGGTTTGCCCGCGACGCGTTGCGAGCGAACGGATGCGGAACCATTACCGCAATCGATCCGGCCCCTCGAGTTGCTCTTCCTCGGGAAGTCGAGATCGTGAAGCGGCCCCTGGAAGAAGTCAGCCTCTCGCTGTTCCGGGATCTCGTAGAGAATGACATCCTATTCATCGATGCATCCCATTCGAAGGAGGAAGCGCTCTATGTCACGCAAAGCATCTACCCCCTCCTGCGCCCCGGTGTTTTGGTTCATCATCACGACATCTCCTTCCCGTACCTCCCATTCGCGTCGGTCGTGCGGGACCTGGGCGAATCCTCCGAAGAGGCGGTCATCTTGAGTTTTCTCGCGGGGCACCGGCAGGAATTCGAGGTCTTCACGGCGTCGGCGTTCGTCGGTTATGAGGATCCTGACCTGGTCCTCCGCCTGGCTCCGAGTAGGCGGTACGCGCGGCGAGGCAACCAAAGCTCCCTCTGGACCCGGAAGCTTGAACGCCCTCAGGAGCGGCGCCTTTTGAATGAACTCCATAACGCGATGGCAACCACAACACCGAGGACCACGGCACTCGCCATGGCCAGGCCCAACGGCAATGCAGCCGACGCGCCCACGGGGCCACCGTAGGCGTAGTGCCACGTGTCGGCGAGGAGACCCGTGTTCGCCAAACCGCTGAAGAGGACGAGGACGTCCTTGACGGGATCAAACCCACCGACCGCCGCGAAACGTGCAGGAGGCGAGACCTCAGGGGTGAGATTCACCCACGTGTCCGACGCGAGGTTGAACCCCCACAAATCGTCTAAGATGATGCGTTCCCCAAAGCCCGAGGTGAGGAGGGCCAGTCCAGCGTTGGGGTCAACCGAGAAGACCGGATAGTCTCGGGCACTCGGTCCCACGGCGCTCGCCAAGGGAGTCCAGTCGTTGGCCTTCCAATCGTAGGACCAGGTGTCCGAGAGATGGTGGAACGTATAGTTGGGTCCGCTGAAATCATTTCCCCCAAACACCAGGAAGCGATCCTGGGAGTCCACATAGACCATTCGACCGTCTGCCCGCGGGGACGGCGTTGTCGCAGACGGCCGCGGTGACCAGTTGTCATTGCGCAACGAGTAATACCAGATGTCCTGGAGGTAGCTTGTTCCATCGAAGCCGCCGAACACGAGGACGACGTCGGCGTGGGAGTCATACGCCACTTGCGCGTCCGATCGGGCCGAAGGAGACCGGACGGGGTGCTGGGCCATCCACGTGTGATTCGCCAAGGAGAATACCCAAGTATCGGCGAGTCGAGTGTACGTGTCGTTGGCCTCCTTGTGCCAACCGCCGAACAGTACAAAGACATCGGCGACTGAGTCGTACACCAGCATTCCATCGCCGCGGCTCGTTGGTCTCGTAAGGGGATGGACGGCGGTCCAGGTCACATTTCGAGGATCGTACACCCAGGTCCCATTCAGCCCTTCCACGCCGTCCCAGCCGCCAAAGAGGACAAATCGTTCCGCCCTCGAGCTATACGCCATCATCGCGCCGGCCATCGGCGGCGGCGAGATGCTCGAGGTGACCATGGTCCATGCAGGCGGAGGGTCCGATGCCCGCGACGAGAGGGTGGCACCCATCAGTAGGCCGCAAAGGATCGATAGGATAATTGGGACGCTCGTGACACGTCGGACGGTCCCGGACATCGGGCTCACTCCAACTTAGCCCCACTCTGACCGTAGGTCTTGTCGATGAGTTCCAGTGTCTTGCGAATATCGTAGCCCGCACGGGCCACGATTCGGTCCTTCGTGATGATTTTGCGGAAACCAATCAACGGCCGCGACACGAAGACGAGATACGAAAAGGTCTTCGTGGTCAGGGAGAGGAGGAGCCCATTCCGCTCGGCGAGGACTAGAACGCACCTCGGTAAGAGTCCTTGAGGTGTTCGAATCTTACGGATTCGTAGGCGAAGAACCCGCGTTGTATCACGGTTCGAAATCGGTCCTCGATATCCCCCGACCCCTGAATCCGGTGGTTCCTCAGATGATTGACGAGTCTCGTGTAGGGTGCGAGGCCCGCGAGCGCGAATACATTCGCAATTGCCCACAGCCAATGTCCCCCGGGACTTCGTTCCTCGTCCTTGGCGTTCCGCCTTGTCAACGCTTGCTGATAGAGCAAGGGAAAGAACCGGTTCATCCAGAATGCGGAGAGCAGCAGGTTGTGGTAGAAAGGCTGTCCGTCCAATACTTGGAGGCTGAGGGCTTCGCGGGCAAAGAGAGGATCTTGGGCGGTTCGGAAAGCGTCCTCGCATCGCGTTTCGTCAAGCACCCGATTGAAGCAGTGGACGGGAGTTCCCGGACGCCTCAGCCGGTGGATCTTCGCAAGGACCATCGCGAACAGAAGCGTGATCCAAACACGGTTCGTGCGGGTCACTACGAAGAAATCGATATCGTCCTCTTCCCGGGTGCCACCGAAAGCCATCGACCCGGAAATACCAACCAGGCGGATCCAAGGGCAGAGTACCTCGAGCTGGCGGGCGAAAGAACGAGCCGATTGGATGCGGCGGTCCGTCAAGCGGTTCTGTTCCTGCCGCTGACGGGCCAGATCCTCAGAGCCCTTGAAGACGATTTCACCTCGAGAAACGACCAAGTCTTGCTGGAGCGTTGGGTCGCCGGTCAAGAATTCTTCGAGGGCTCGCGTCGAATCAAACGCGTCTCGCGGAAGAAGTACGAACAGTTCCGCGAGGGAGATTGAGCTTCTATTAGCCGAGGCAACTGAGACGAGCATTCGGACTCTTGTTCGGATGGAAGAAAGGGATGCTCCTGGCAACGAGTTGACGGCATCGGCCGCAACCGACTCGTCCAAAGACTCCATGTCGGATTTTCGAGTCCTTGCTTGCGTTTCGCTCCGCGCGCCTCGAGGAAGCAGCGTGGCCCTTCGTCCTCCCCTGATTGATTACTATCTCTATAGTATTAAGTCTTATCTCGAGCAGGATCCGAAATCTGTAAGAGGTCCGACAACAGAAGGAGTCGATGCACTCGTTCTTGAAGGGGAGGATACCGGCTGAATATACCGCTGCCCGGACCGAGGATGCTCAGTCCTAAGGACGCCTTGGACGAGGGTCCGCGACGGGCAATTTTCAGGAGGGCGGAAGCAAGGTCGGCAGGCTTCCCGCTCGCTCTCCCTGCCATTTCGTCTGCGAGGTATTCACGCTCTCGATGGACCGCCGGGTCGAAGAACTTGCTAAAGGGATCGAAGAACAAGATGCGGGACACGACCCGCGAGAACACCTTGAATTCTGCATCGTGGTGCTTCAGGTGCATGACTTCGTGGGCGACCACGGTTTCAACCTCGTCCCGTTCGAGCAGAGAAACCAAGCCGCGGGATACGAGTATCGTGCGATCCACTCCGCCAATGGCCATCGCCAACGGTTCGTCGGACTCCACCATCCGCGCCCGAAGCGGTCGGACACCCTCAAACTCACCAAGCAGGTCAACATACTTCTGCAGCCATGCCTCATTCTCGACGAGGCCGCGGGGCGCGAACTTCCGAATTACCGCGGCATTGCCATAGCGCCACACGAGGAAGGAGATGATCGCGGAAGCAATCAGACCGCCAACCACCGCGCCCGCGACCGCCACGGGGACCCCATTCCGCGCGTAGGCAACCATCCTTGCTTGGGCGACACAGAGGATAAGGCTCACGGCGATGAAAACCCAGAAGAAGATCGAAAGAGCGTACAGACCTGTCAGCAGGCTGACTCGGAGCTTCGCGTTTCGGGCGTTTGTGATGAACACGTACAACAGAGTCGCAATGGAAGCCCCGCACACGGCCAACACGGTCAAGGGGAGGGGCGACAACCAGTAATGCTGGAGGGCTTCGCCGATCAGCTCGACCAGACTAGCCATCCCGCTTCTCCCTGGAACGTCTCTTCTCAACCTCGGACCGGAGAGGGGCCAACTGTTCGTCGGTTAGCGAACCGGGATCCGAAAGAACATACGACACCGCCGCTCCGCCGAATGTCTCGACCACGCGGTCGATCATGGATGCCATCGCCTTCCGATAGGCTCGGCCCTCCTTGAGCCGATAGAAGACCTTTTTCTCGCTGGCCTTTCGCATCGCGATAAGATCCTTGTCGACGAGTCGGTACAGAGTCGTCGTCACGCTCGTGTAAGCGACGTCCCGCGTTTTGCGGACTTCGTCGTAGATTGTGCCCGACGTCGCCGACCCGAGGCCCCGGACGGCTCTCAACACGGCGAGTTCTAGTTCTCCCAGTTCCATGTGACTACTATATGGATAGTAATCTAGTTAAGACTTGTCGGTTCCGGTCCGGAATCCGAACCGCGATTCGTCTTAGGCGAGGGCCGCGGCCTGGGTCGCGGTTTCCGAGAATCGCTTCGCGAGGATGTCCAGCGCCGCGACGAGGACCGCCTTGGTGCTGAGGGATCCGTCCGTCTCGAACTCCATCACGATGCGCGTGGGGTCGTTGCCGGCCTTGACCGACTCGACCTTGTACAGGTCCATGAACTTCTTGCACGTCTTGCAGTCGCTCGCGAGCTCGAGGGTCTCCTCCTCGTCCGTCGCGGTCG
>WNFW01009308.1_pt1 | contig 19325 bp, 14 predicted proteins | sample 5400131 | NCBI WGS metagenome assembly WNFW01 (sample SAMN13153362, study PRJNA577476) | soil metagenome | isolation source: 20 cm soil or saprolite under grassland replicate 1 | place: USA:California | collected 2016-06-15 | reverse complement strand
CCATCGACCGATACAAAGACACGGCCGACAGAAACCAGATCCGGGTGGAAATCGGGAGCGAAGGCTATCCACCAGACCTGGAGACTTTGGTGAAGGGAGTGCAACTCGGCGCCAGCAGCGATCGGAAGATTCGTTTTCTCCGGAAGGTTCCGGTGGACCCCATGACGGGGCAGGCCGACTGGGGACTGCGTGCCGTTCAAGACGATCCGGATTCGACGAGCTGGGGCGGCAAGAACGTGTTTGACGTATACTCGAAGTCGACGGGTACGGCGCTCGATGGCACCAAGTATTCCGATTGGTAGATCGAACGAGGATTTGAAATGAAAATGCTGTCGCACATTCGAACGGGCAGGCTGTCGTTGCGGACGCGTCGCATCGGGCTGTTCAAAGCGGGGTTTACGCTCATCGAATTGATGATCGTCATTACGATTATCCTTATCCTCATCGGCATGGCCGCACAGCGCTATGAGAAATCGGTGCAGCACGCTCGCGAAGCGACCATGAAGCAGGACCTCTGGGTCATGCGGCAGGCCATCGATAATTACACGCTGGACAAACAGACCGCCCCGCAGTCCTTGGAAGATTTGGTGCAGGCGGGGTATCTGCGCAAGGTTCCCACAGACCCCATGACGGGGGCAGCAGACTGGGTGCCACAGTTCGATAGCGTAGTGTTAAGCGCAGAGCAATCGGGAACGGGCATGATTGATATTCATTCGAATTCCGATAAACTTTCTCCCTTCGAGAACACCCCCTACAACGAGTGGTAGTTCCTTCTGCCGGGTTTACAAAATCATTGTGCCAGCTGCCTGCACTTTGCACTGATTTGACGGAAGCGTGCTCGTCCGATATAGTGGGTATGCGGGGTGGAGCAGCCTGGTAGCTCGTCGGGCTCATAACGCGTCATAACCTACATGGCCCCGCTGGATTCAAAGCACTTAGCTCTCCTTCTGCAAGTAAAAACCGCCAAAAATAGGGGTATTCGGGGCACTTAACGGGATCGACGGCTCGGTGGTTCTTTTTGCAAACTGGCGCGGCGTGCACTTCACATATTTCTTGAACACGGACGCAAAGTATGCCGGATTACAGAATCCGCAACGCTCCGCCACCTCCGCTACATTCAGCCGCGGGTCCAGCAAGGTGCGTTTGGAAAGTTCCACGCGTTTCCGAATCAGGAATTCCTCCAACGTCATACCCACGGTCCGGCGAAACACACGGCTGATGTGTCCGGTCGAGAGGTGCAGGGCCTCGGATAGCTCCTTGATTTTGACGTGCGCGATTCCCCGCTCTTCGACAAGGCCATAAATCGAATGGACGATTTTTTGTTCCCGCTGGCTGAACGTCGAAGCGACATGCTGTGCCAGGAGCTTTGCAAATCGCCGGAACGCTTCGCACGAACTAAACGGACTGGGCCCATTCAGCACTCCGGAAAGGGCTTGTTCCTTTGCGGTGCGGATCTCTTTCGGATCCACGCCCACGCTCGCAATCTCCAGCGCCAGATGCTCGATGGCCCACGTCAAATACGCACGAGATTCTTGCTGGCGCCGTGGAGAATGATCCGTCGGCATCGCCTGCGCCAGGAACTCGCGAACGGCCGAAGAAGAATCGCTTCCGAGTTGAATCTCCTTCACCATCTGCTCCAGTGCCTCCACCGGCCGCAAATTGGAGGAAGCAGAATCATTGAAGAAACAAACGCTGGCCGTGCCGGAATGCAGCGCGACACACGCCTCCTGATAGGCATGGACAAGTTCTTCAGGTTGACTGTGGGATGCGCTGACGCCAATCCGTCCAACCCTTCCCGCATGGGCGCTCGCCGTCGCCAGCAGATTATTCGCCATCTCCTGCAGCAAAATCCTTTCATGGCCCGCGTTACGCGCCTCGTGACTAGTGAAGATGCACAGCTCCCCGGGCCGCACCGCCATGGCAAGAGTGTTGGACCAGGTCTGGCACAAATCTTCGACCATGTGGGAGGCCCGGTTGAGCGTCATATGCTTCTCGAATGGTTCCGTCGGCTCGCTGATAGCCCCCGGATTCGTTAGTTGCATCACCATCACGCGATCCGGCAGGCATTGCAGGCCCGCGCGCCGCGCAAACGCCCTTAGTTCGTTCTGGTTGCCGGTCTCTCCGGAGAGCAGGGTGGCGGCGAGTTCCTTGCGGTCCAGCGCCAGTTCACGGTCGCGGGAACGCTGGTATTCACTCATGATCTTCAGGCGCTTCCACGAGTTTGCGATGTAACGCGCAAAAAGTTCCAGAATACGCACCATCTCGCTGACGTGCGACTGGTCCACCACAGGCACCTGATAGTACGCTGCCTCCAAACTTCTGAAATTGATATGCGTTTGTCCTGCCAACGATTCGCGGACCATCTGGAATCCCTCCCGTGTGGGCGGATGGGTGAGCACCTGTCCGGAAAACAATGTTCCCAGATACTGGTCATCGCAGATGACGGGCACGGCGATGTCCGTCAATCCAACATGGCACGAGTACACGTGCGCGCAACCGGTTTCCCGACAGCGTTTTGTGGCCGGCACGTCGGATTTCGCGCAAGTTCCTTCCTCGTGCGCCCCAAACCCATGAACCATGTCGCAAAACAGGGTGCTCGGGGAAATTCGGTTGGCGCCAATGCTACCTAGGGGCTGCAATTGCACTACCGCGTCCTCGGTGCCCACACGGCTCTTGAATTTCGGTTTCACCGGGTCGAGCACTTCATCCTCTTCATTCCACATCAGCTCGACATTCCGGATCGGGCCTGAGTTATTCACCAACAAAAGCAAATGTTTAAACAGCTCCAGGTCCTTTTGAAATTCCTGCTTTAGTGCCCCACTCAGGGAAATGCGCGACTTCTTCATGGCATTGCATTCGACAGCATTGTGTGTGCTCAAAAGTTTATTACGGTCCGTTGCAGCGTCAACTCGATTGTTTAGATCGTCGCCCTCTAATCGACCTAATTATGCGCCCGGATGGTCAAGCCGCCGTCCACCACCAGGTCCACGCCAGTCACAAACGATGAGGCGCCGTTGGAGAGATAGAGCGCCGCATCCGCCACATCCGCAGGCTTTCCGCGGCGTCCCAGGGGGTGCAAAGCAGTGGTGTATGCGGCCACCTCGGAGGGATGCGGGACGTTTTTCAGAAACTCGTCCCACAAGCGCGTATCAATGTAACCCGGGGAAATCGAATTCACGCGAATGTGCCTGGGGGCGAGTTCCAAAGCCAGGTTCCTGGTCATCGCTACAAGCCCAGCCTTCGCGCAGGCATAGGGCAGCGACCCCGGGAATGCATGGGAAGCATGAATCGAGCTGATGTTTACGATCGCTCCGCCTTCCGGGGGGAACAGCGGCAGCACAGACTGTGTCAGAAGAAACGCTCCGCGGAGATTCACATTCAGCACAGAATCCCAATCTGCGGTGGTGAGTTCAGGAAAAGCTCGCTCGAACTCGACAGCGGCATTATTGACAAGAATATCCAGGCGCCCCGCCGCGCGCCGCATGACTTCCACCGCGGTATGAATCTCGGCTTCATAAGTTAGGTCGGCATGCAAAAATACGGCGGGATTTAACGGAAGTTGCGCGGACAAATCGTTCGCAGCTGTCGAGCCGGCCTTGTTGTCGCAATCCAACAAGAACACTTGCGCGCCCTCGTGTTGGAATCGTTCCCCAATCGCCAAGCCGATTCCTCGAGCCCCGCCGCTGATCAGGGCCGCCCGTCCCGCCAATGAGCCGCCCTGCTCTGCTTTCTCTGCCCCGCTCATGGATTCCCTTTCCAAACTCCCATCTCCGGCAGCTGAATTAGTGCGCGACTTCCTTGAGGAAGATTAGTTCCGAGCTATTTGGCACGGGCAATGACACGGTAATTCCCTTTTCCAATAGTTCGCGGCCTGCCATTTTTCTGCCCGGAGAACTCTGATCTTGAAAGTGCAACTGGTACTCCCTCTCGGGCCGGATTCCCTGCAATCTAAAGTTCTGCTTGTCCTGATTCTCGATCGTGCCTCGAAACGCGAAGATTACCCCGGCTTTGCGAGCCGGGTCAAAATACTCCATGCCGTCCCAATGAACTCCGTCCGCACGCGGTGAAATATGGTACAAGTCCGCTTCTCGAATAAACGGCCGCAATTCCGCTTTGTATAAGTCGAACTCGGCCTTGGCCACCTTGTGCTGTTCATCGGACCAGGCGGTCGTGTCCAGCATGATCGTCAGCCAGCCCATCATCCCACTTCGCAGGATGTATCGAAAATTCTCGATTCGCGGAACGGGCCACTTCTCCACATACGCTTCCAGCATGGCCGGAGGCAGAACATGACTCGCATCGTAAAACGCCCGGCGATTCGACAGAGGGTCGTACGTGTCTGTGATCGAGAAATAATCGCCATGCGCGGCGCTGCCGAAATCGACCATGCGCCCGCCATCGTTACAGATCTCCAGCATCAGCGCAGGGTGATTCTTGCGCAGCGTGGAGTAAATCGAATAATAGGCTCGTGTCGCGTGGTAACTGACGTCGGTCGAATTCGAACTTTCCACCCAGAACGAACTTGCGGCCTTCAGGATTCGCGTGTTCCGGGAGTCCGGCGGAGCGTGTGGATGATCCGTCCGGTCGCAGCCCTGAGCCACCAGATACCCATCGTGTTCGAGCATGTCCAAGTGGTAGTCGCTCACAATCCGATCCACTTCCTTTTGCGCCCACGCCTTCGCTTCCGGCACACCTAGGTCGACGGTCTGTCCTTTGAACTCTTCTGGCTTCCAGTCCGCAGGCGTATCCGCCACAACCCAGTCATTCACTATGGGATCGTGAAGATTCAGGGCGCCCGGCTCGGTATCGAGTGCTGCCTGCGTCCAATCGCACCACAACCCAAATTTCAACCCGAGTCGGTGCGCTTCATCAGCAATGGGCGCCAATCCATGCGGGAATTTCTTCGGATCTGGATACCAGTCGCCCACGCCGCGGAACCACCCAGCGTCAATGTGAAACATCTCAAATTTAAGGTCTGCGGAATCCCTCAACATCCGCATCGCAAGCGTTTCGTTAATGGCCATGCCGCTTCCCCAACTGTTGTTCACCAGCGTCGGGTAATTCGGGTTCTGCCAATCCCGGGGGTTGACCAATATGTTGCTCACCCACCGCCGCAAAACATTTCCTGTCGCGTCTACCCCTCCGGCTGTTCCGCCGAGAAATACCATCGGCGTCTCGAAGCTGTCCCCGGGCTTCAGTCGCGTTTTGAATGGGCCGGGATTCGGGTTTAATCCTGCCGCTCCTCGCAACGATTCCCCTTCGCGTTCCAAGGTCAATCGTGTGCGACCGCTGAATTCGATGCCGACATACCAACCGCTTTTCCGGCTGTCTTTTCTTTCCAACAGATACCAGGGAATAATTTCCCTAGCTTCTCCAGTTGCCGGGTGCGCGTACGTACTCGACGTTCCTTCCCACCGGAAACCGCCCTGCACAGGAACCAGATGCGTGCCTACCTCCGAGGGAGAGCCGGCTCCCTTCTCCACGTAAACCTGTTCCAAAGGAGTTTTGGAATCGCATTTCCAGTCCAATCGAAGGCTGTCTACAAACGGCAGCCAGACTTCATGGTCATCCAGGTTCTTCACACTAATCTGATGTTCGATAGGGCCGTGGCTCGCCCGCGCCTGCCATTCCCAGGTCAGCCGGAGTTTTGGTAAAACGGAATCATAAACAAAGGAAACTTTCTTTGTGTCGGAATGGCTGGCCGCGCGATTCCACTCCCATAGTACGGGGACCTGCTTCCCGTCACTCTCCACGCTGTCTGGAAGGGATTCCAAACCGCGATTCTTCCACACTGTCCCTTCTTGAGTCTTTAGATCGATCAGCCTGGGGCCGTCCTTCGCGTTCTCGAATCGCAACGTTGTTTCCGCGGTGTGCAGCACACGGGGAGATTGCGCCCAAGCCGCAAAATTGGCCATACAACAGAAATAAACCAAGGACACGGCCACCCTTGCGCGATTCATTGGATTTCTCCGGAGAGCGGATCTGGCCGCTTCGCTGATACCGCGAGCCCGTCTTTCCACACGATTAGAAGAACAGACGCAATCCAAGCTGCATGATGCGGTTTCCCATTTTGCCCTGCAAGCCGCCAAACGTGGACGAATCCGGGTTGTTGTCCACCCGCCCGTAGTTCGGGTGGTTAAAGATGTTGAGGGCCTCCGCGCGGAATTCCAGATTTCGCGTTTCGTTGCTCGAAAAATAGAATTTCTTCAGCATGGTGGCGTCTGTATAAAGGGCGCCAGGATTGCGAATATTGGGGAACACGAACGCAGCGTTACTCAGGCTGTAATCCGGTGTCCTGAGGAAGGCTGCGCTGTTGAAGATCCCCTGGCCACCGGGCGCGAAATTGCCATCAATCCCAATCAAAGCGCTGGACTTGCTAACGTTTGAGTTGAGCACGCTGGTGCCAGGGTTGAGTGACCACCTAAGGGCCGCTCCCGGGGCGGTCTTTCAGCCGCTTCCCCTGCTCAAGAATTGCCGCCCCCGCCCAAAAGGCAGGTCGTAGGAATAATTGAGCAGCAAGGTCTGCGGTAGTTCATACAGCGCCACGCCATAGGCTTCCATCAAGTTATGCGGGTTCTGCAACAGTCCCCGGCCTGCAGGTCCGTTGTGTTGGATATCTTTTCCTGCTGTGTTCGTCAACGTTTTGCGGATCGAATACGCTCCCAGGAGTGTGAGACCGTGCCAATTGCGGGACTGCATCTGCAGGGTCAGAAAATTGGAAAACGATTTGCCCCACGTCGCTTGGCCAGGCGAAACCTGCGCGTATTGGGGCGCACCTCCAAGCAGCTGGTTCAAAGGAACCGTGGGTTGGCTTGCGAACGTCTGAGATTGCCCGTAAAACGGGTTGGGAACCTGGTCGAATAGATGGTCCCCTAATGAGTAATACTGCAGAGGAATATTGTTCGTGCTCCAATTCCACACCGGCATCAGCAGGTGAATTCCACGAATCCCCATGTAATCCGCGGTGAACACCCACCGAGGGGAGATCTGCCTCTGTGCGCTGAGCTCCCACATATATTCTTCAGGGCTGTCAAAGTGGCCGATGGTCGTCCCGGCCTGGTCCAAATTCGCCGCCGCTCCGAAGGTTTGATAGCCGTAGGCCGCGTTCGTGGTCACGGGCGGATAATATCCGAGCGGAAGACCACTAGACTGAACCGGGAAGGTTCCCACTCCATGCTCATTGCCGAGTTCGCTCACCCATCGCTGGCCATCGAGCGACGAAATCTGGTTAAACGTCACTGAGTTGTAATAGAAGCTAAACCAGTCCGTCGAGAGGCCGCCCAACCCCTCGTAGATGACGCCGGCGCCGCCGCGAAGCGTGGTCTTGTCGTTCAAAGCGTAGGCGATGCCGAGGCGCGGTTGAAAGTTACTCCAATTGGTTGTATAGAGATTTTCCTGTGGGTATTCCGGCGTGTCCAGCAACACGACTCGCCCATTGGCACCTTGTGTCACCCACTGCGGAAGTCCCAGGCTTGAAAGCCCCGGAACGGCTGCCGTCACCTGGTTCCAATCCCATCCGGCATTGTGTGTAAGGACGTCATGTGCATTCAGGTCGTACTGCAAGCTACCCTTGGGATACCGCGATTGCCGCCCACCGTCATGGTCCCATCGCAACCCCAGCTGCACCGTCAGCTTGTTGTTCACTTTGAAGTCGTCGGTGACATACGCCGCTTCGTTCCATCCAAATGGTGCGATGTTCCAGTTGCCCCACTGGAACATGTTCGAGGAGCCCATCATTAACTCCGCCAAGGGGCTGCCGGTAAGCCCATCGGGGTTATTCCAAGTTTGGTTCGATCCCCCGCCAGGGTTGATCCAGGCAACACCCGTATGGTCTCCGCCGTTTTCATCAAAGCGCATGAAATACAGTTCAAATCCGGTCTTTATGGTGTGCTTGCCAATGATTTTCGTAAAGGAAGCGGTGCCGTTGATGTTCTGGTTGACGAAGGTATCAAACTCCGATCCACCAATCGTGGTATAGCCGAATCCTCCTGGATTCGGATTTCCCAGGCTCAGACCTGGCGGAATATTGCTTGTCGTCTTCTCCGGATTATTCACAATCAGAGGATCAAAACCCCAATTGGAGGTATTGATGGCGCTCTGCGCCGCCATGCCGTAGCCTGACACTCCGTCACTATAAAGCTTCGACCAACCGAAGCCCAGGTGTACATCCAAAATGGACTGCGGGGAAATCACCCAAGTGTAAAGCCCACTGGCGTTCCAATCATGGTCATCCGTGACGGATTGGGCGGACCCGGCAAATGGCGCAGGAATGGCATTCGTCAGCCGGGAGCGGCTGGCGCTGAAACGGATGCGTTGTGTGTTCGTCAGATTGTGGTCCAGTCGCAAGAAAAAATGATCGCTTGGCCGTGCCGTATCGATCGTATCGTAACGATTCCAGATGTGGTCGCTGACTCCAAACGGGGCATGGTTCGGCATCGGGAAAATATTCATGTAATTCTGAAAAACCGCCGTCTGGGTGGAAAAGCAATTTCCTGTCTGCGTCATCGTTGCACAGGTACCCGCAGGCGGAATTACGTTGTTTGGAAATTGCGGGCGCACCCAGTTGCCCCCCGCAGGATATCCGTTGAAGGGATCATAAATATTGGCGTATACGGGCATCCCATTCTGAGTGTTGATCACCGTTTGACTAAAATCACCGTTGCGGTTTGCTACCGTTGGGACAGAGCTCGTGACCGTAGAACCTTGAGAAAAACGCTCCCCCTCCCACCCGAAGAAAAAAAACGTGCGGTTCTTGCCGGCATAAACCTTTGGTATCCAAACAGGGCCGCCGACTGAAAGTCCATAATTGTTTTGGTGAAACTTCTGGATCGCCATCCCTCTGGCGTTGTCGGCCCAATCATTCGCGTTCAGATCCTGGTTTCGATAATATTCAAACAAGCGGCCGTGAAAGGCGCTCGTGCCGCTCTGCGTGTTCATCGTAATGATGCCGCCTGAGTATCGGCCGTGGTCCGCCGTCAAAACACCGCTATCCACCCGGAATTCGCTGATCGTATCCGGAGTGGGAATGGCACGATTGACTGCGTTGAACTCCTGATCCTGGAGCAGCGTCCCATCCACGGAAATCGCTGTGCCGTTCACCTGGCCGCCGGCCACGGAGTAGGAGTTGCCGTTGTTCGCAATCAGATAACCCGCATTCCCGAGTGAGCCGATCTGGTCGACCAATGGTCCGGCGCCCTGCACCGCCGGGGTGACGGAAGTAAGGTCCAAACTATTGCGATTGAGCTGGGGCAACTCGGTGATCATCTTGTTGTCAAGCACTGTCGCGCTGCTCGTCTGGTCCGCAGACATCATCAGCGGCACAAACTCCTCTTGCACTCTCACTGTTTGGCTCGCCCCCGCCACTTTCAGCGGGAGATTCAAATTGAGGTGGTCACCTGTCCTCAAAGTCAGCCCTGATTTCTCCAGAGGCACAAAACCCTGTTTGGTCACGCTGATTTTGTAAGGACCCGGCAGCAACTCGGGCATGAAATACACCCCAGACCCGTTCGTGGTCGCCGAATAGTCGACACCCGTGGCGGTATTGGTTGCCACCACGGCGGCTCCTGGTACCCTACCTCCCGTTTCGTCCGTGACAGTGCCGCCGATGTCGCCGTTTCCGGATTGTGCCCTGACCGCAATCGCACACCCGACGGACAGCGTCAGCAGGCAGACCACTTTCATGGCCCTCGCGGTCCACACTTCCACCCTTCTGATTTCAGAGGTCATTTCCACACCCCCCGTGTTCCATTTTGTTCAGAACCAAGCTTAGAAGTGAGTCGATCAGGGTAGGAGCTACGCTAAAACGTCGCGACTGGAATATCCATACAATATCTGAATTTTTTTTGTGTTTAAAGAACATGGACAAATGTCGCAAATTCATTTCTTCGATCCGTCTGGCTCTGTTGCCTCCCTCACCTGCAAACACTGCCCGGCAGCTATGTCTTTTAGATTCTGCCGGATACCCGAGGGCCAGCGAATCTCAATCGAGGCCTTGTCCTCTTCTCCCAGACCGAAATGTACCCTCAAATCGCTTGAGGATGAATATCCAACACTGCTGGATACGAATGCCACTTGGCGGTTCTTTGCACTTCGGCACTCTACTCGCGCGCCGATTGCCGAACGGTTGCTCCGCGTGCCGGTCAGTTTCAACTGTAACCAGTGTTTCATGTGACTCACATTCCGCCACAATTCTGTCGCCCCATTTAAAGCAGTAACTGCTACCTCCACCCTGCCGTCATTATCGAAGTCCGCGAAGGCACATCCGCGGTGCAGCTTCGCCACCGCGAAATCGCTGCCCACTTCGTCGGAAACATCGGTGAATTTCCCTTTCTCATTATGGAAAATCCGATTCCCCTGCGGCTCGTTCGCGTCCAGACCGCCACAGGCCACAAACAGGTCGCGCCAACCATCGTTGTCCAGATCCACCAGCCCGCAGCCCCACCCATTCCAGCCCCGGCTCCGCATTAACAATCCGCTGCTGCTGCTGGCATCGTCAAAGGTCCCATCGCCACGATTGTGAAATAGCTCGTAAGTCTCTCCGCGGAGCCCGGTCATGACAATGTCCGGAAGCCCATCCCCATCAAAATCGGCGAAATCCGTTCCCATTCCCGAGATCTGGCGACCGTCTCCGTTATAGGCAACCCCCGCCTCCACGCCGATCTCCTCGATTTTCCCGTTGCGAAATCGCAACAGTAAATTGCGGGCGTTGTCGTTGGCAATGAATACTTCCGGGCGTCCGTCGCCATCGAAATCGGCGAGCGCCAGCCCCATCCCCTTGCCCACAATCTTGCTCAGTCCCAAGTCGTGTGAAACATCCGTGAAAGTCCCATCCCCATGATTGTGATAGAGACTCAGCGGCTCTGGCTTATACATGTCCGGGTGGCAATACGCGCGTGTTGCTTCATCCAACCCGCCGCAGACCGGATCCGTGTTTGGCGCCCAGTCACAGTAGTTGGACACCAGCAAATCGAGCTTGCCATCATTGTCGTAATCCACCCAGGCCGCAGCCACCGACCACAGATTCCGGCCAATGGCCTCCCCTCCGCCAACCCCGGCAGTGGCTGTCACGTCCGTGAACGTTCCGTCTCCATTGTTCCGGTACAAATAGTTCCCATGCACGCCGGCCACATAGAGATCTTCCAATCCATCATTGTTGTAATCGGCCACAGCCACCCCCATGTTGTAGCCGCTTGAGCGCACCCCTGCTTTTTCCGTTACGTCAGTGAATGTACGGTCTCGATTGTTGCGGTACAGCCGGTTGAAAAACTTGGGATTATTTTTCTCCAGGGAGGGCAGCGCCGCGCCATTTACGCAATACAGATCGGGCCATCCGTCATTGTCGAAATCAATGACGCCCAATCCGGCGAGCACTGTTTCCACCTGATACTTCCTGCCCGATGCGTCGTTCCGCTGTATGAAGTCAATTCCACACCCCGGCGCGATATTCTGCAATCGGATCGGACCCTGTTTAACCGGAGGTCCGGTCGCCGGAGACTGCGCAAACCACAATCCGCCGGCTAGGGTGTGCAGGAAATGCCGCCGCCTCATCCCCGGCCCCTCATTCTTTCGACTCCTTGTCGCGCTGCGACCGGTTTTGAAAATGGTTCGACTGCTCTCTGGCCTCCGCAAACGCCTGATTCGCTTCCGCCGTGCGGCCTAGCCGCCGCAGAATTGTTCCTACCTGATAGTGCAAGTTCCCCTTTTCATCCGGATAGCCTTCCGTGAGGGCTCCCTTCAGATTCTTCAGCGCCTCCTCCAAATCTCCTGTCTGCGAACAAGCGATCCCTAGCTGCACCATCGTCGTCAAATCTCTGGGATTCTGTTTCGCCAGCTCCCTGAGAAAAGGCAGGGCTTCGGCGTAATTCCGCTCCTGCATCGCCGCCAGGGCAACAGTGCGCATGACCCCCGGGCGATGCGCATCCAGTTTCAGCGACTCTTGTGCGCTGCGTCGGGCATCTTCTTGCGAACCCGCCGCGAGTTGAGCTTCCGCCAGCCGCTCCCACCCTACAGGGTCATCAGGCCGCGCCGTTACCGCCGCCTGATACTCAACCACCGCGCCCGTGTTATTTGCCTGCAATCGCAGCAGCACGTCACCCCGCATGAGGTGCACCACGGACTGATTTGTTTCCGATTTCGCCAATTGCGCCGCGATCCGGTCAGCTTCCTGCGCGTAGCACCGCGAAAGATGAAACATGGCCAGGGCGGCGTTCTCCTTTGCGCCAAGGCTGCGCTCAAGCGCAGGCACGGCTTTTTCGCAGTTCCCAATCTCTGCCCAGGCCACGCCCCGTTGAAACCAAGCTTCCCTTTGGCCAGCCGGAGGTGATGGCAAGCGCGTCAAGCTTTCCCACCGCTCTTCCTGAAACAAGCTTGCAGCCGACGCATGTTGCGCTTCGGCCAGTTTCGGCTGCCTATCGAGAAGTACCTTCGCATCACAAGAAGTACTCACACATTCGAGAAACGCGGCCGGTGCTCCGTTTATTCCATCCTTGGCCACTGGCTTTAGAGTGACCGGCCAGTCCGGCAACATCCGTGCCAGAGCCCCTGGAGATCGCGAAGCAATCGCATTCAGAAATTTTGCGGCGGAAGGCCAGTTGCCTTCCTTGGCTCCAAGGAGCGCCGCCGCTTCCGCTGTATCAAGATCCTCCGGCGCCAGTTTCCGAGCCTGCTCCAGTGAGGCCTTACCCGCTTCGATATCGCCCTCTCCAATTTGCGTCAACGCCAGTTGCGCCCAATTTTCTACGTCATCCACAAGGGCCGTCGCGCGCTCCAACAGCTCGACGCGCGAAGGGTCATTTCTCGCCCGGCTCAGCGCTTGAAGACGGTATTCCGCCGCAAGACCAGGCTTTGAACCTCGCATCTGACCGGAAAGATCTGCGAATCGCGCCAGGCAATACCCTACGAACGACGATTTCGCCTCCGCCGAATCAGGCGCCGTCTCCATCGCCTTTTTGAAGGAGCCAAACGCCTCCGCGCGTTGCTCGAGCGCTGCGTAGGCCTCGCCCAGATACTGATAGGCAAACTCTTCTTGGGGCTTCCCTTTTGCCGCCTCGCGAAGGTATGAGATGGACTCTTTAACCTGTCCTGTGCGCAACAGGTCGATTCCCAACAACAGGTTCGCGAAGTAGTCGTGCGGCCGGAGTTTCCAGGCATTCCGCAACACCGGGATGGCCGAGGAATACTCATTCTTTTGGTGCAGGTCGAAGCCGTGATGGAGCAAGGTCTCGAACGACTCACCGGTGGCTCTATCTTGCTGAAAAGACACGGCCAAGGGAGACAAAGGATTATCGAATATGCGTCAGTTCCCTAATCCCCGTCCGGCTATTCTTTTTCCGGACCACGGAGTCTGTCCCCAAGCTTATGACCACTTTTTTCCTATTCTTGCCTGCTTTCTTTTTCGGATTCCACTCCCCTGTTGCCATCCAGCCACTTCCTGCTTTGTATGACGGCGTCGTGGTCACCGGCCCCGGGCATTTCGAGCAGCTCTCCGAACTTAAAATCCAGGGCCAGGTCACCCTGAAAAACTTAATCCTCGACCTGAAGGCGCCGGTGATACTATCGAGGGGCTCGACACTCTTCCTCGAAGATGTCCACCTCAATGTTTCCGATCCACCCGGCGCTCCAAACGGCACTTCGGGATTGCAGTGTGACGGCCCGGCCCACATCATTATCCGCAATTCCGAACTGGTCCCCACGGGAAGTGCGCACCCCATGTGGCGGATCAAGGGACAAATGGAAGTCGACGGCTTCCAAACCTTAAATTCCGAGTTCCACCTCGATCATGTTCAAGCGAACCTCAAAAAGATCAAGATTTTCGAACTTGAAATTTCTCATGAGAGCCTGGTCTCCGCGGAACACCTTGACCTGGTCTTCCTCTCTACTCACAGCAGCAATACGGACCATCTGCGCTTTGAAGATGTGCCCAGCGAGAAATCCTTTGATCGCACGCTGTCTCTTGGCTCGGGCGCAAAGGCGACGCTCAGGGACGTGCGCGTCCAGATTTTCCTTCTCTACATCCATGGCGCGGGGGAAGCCAGCCTCGCCCGCATGGATCGCGTGCAACTCGCCATCTTTCCAGCATGCCGCGGAACCCTGCAGCTAGGTTCCGGCCACATGGGTAGCGGCGCGCAACCCGTTGTGTTTCCTGAAGCGCAATCGTCCAATTGTCCGTTCCGCATTTCCCTGCGCGACGTAAACGTCGATACCTGGGATATCTACGCGGGAGGGCAAGCGGACCTCACGTTTCGCAAGAGCACGATCGATGAGCTCAACGCCGGCGGAGACGCCAAAATCCGTGTCGAGGATTCCGAAGTGTACTCAGACTGGATGGCCGTAGGGGACAACGCTCAGGTGACCATCGAACGTTCCACGGTCGGGGCACTGCGCCTAGCTACCGTTCGGCCGGACCTCTCCACCAGCCAGATCCGCCTCGGAGGCAAGAGCCACACCTTCTTCCGCCAAGTGCGCTTCGATTGCGGAATCGTCGCCAAAGACGATGCTCACGTCGAAATCGAGAAATTCACCGTGGCTCCGCAGTATGTTCGAAAATCAGGAAACGCCTTTGTCCTGTCTGATGTACCTTTATTAGGCTCAAATCCCTGAGAGAGAACTCGGGCCGATGGCACATCTTCATGTCAGTTCCGATTGGACCTATCGAGGTCTTAACACGGTCCTGCTCGAAAATCATTTTCTCCGCGTGGTTTTCCTTCCACAGTTAGGTGGAAAAATCTGGCAGATCACCTACAAACCACTCCATGCCGAACTGCTTTGGAATAATCCACGAATTGCACCTGCGCGCCTCCCTATAAACTCGCGCTACGACGATGTCTGGTGCGGCGGCTGGGATGAACTTTTCCCCAACGATGAGGTCGCCACCATCAACGGTGAAGCCTATCCAGACCACGGCGAACTCTGGACCGGCGAGTGGCAGGCCCTAACGTTTGAGAAGGCCGGTGAAGTGGGAGTGGTTCTGAGTTTTCACACCCCCATCAGTTCCATTCGGGTCGAAAAAGTCGTGACCCTCCGGGCGGACCAGCCACTCCTCCATTTTCGTCATACATTCACAAACTGCGGCAGCGCTTCCTTCGCATTTCTTTGGAAGCTCCATCCCGCGTTTGCCGTCTCTCCAAGACATCGCATCGACTTTCCTCCCATGAAGGTGCTTCTGGACCCCGCATTCGTGGGCACGCTCGGTGGCCTCGTGAGTCCCTTTGATTGGCCTTACGCCCAACTCGGCGGCAAAAAAGTCGACTTGAGGCGCGTTCCTGCTATCGACGAGCGGCAGCTCTACTTTTTCTATGGAGCCGAAATGAAAGAAAGTTGGTGCGCCCTTACGAACACTGAACTAGCCCTCTCCTGTGGCCTTCACTTCGACCCTGAAGTGTTTGGCTCCTGCTGGCTCTTCGCCAGCTATGGCGGCTGGAGGAATTACAACGTCGCCGTTCTTGAACCCTGCACTGGATATCCGCTCGATTTCCAAGCAATGCAGGCAGCGGGCCGCGCGCGCACACTGGCTCCCGGAGGTTCACTCACGACGGAGGTCTTGTTTTCTGTTCAGCCGAATACGCACTCGGTGGGAAAGGTCCACCGGGACGGCACGATCGCTGCCGCTTGAACCTCATTCAACTCATGGCAGCCGGCGCATTCGGTTCAAGCGAAAGCAGGATCGCCGCCACGATTGCTGTCAATATTCCAATGGCCTGCAGCCCGTTCAGGTGTTCGTGCAGAAACGTGACTGCGATTCCCACCGACAGCAACGGATAGAGCGATATCAGTGAAATCACGACCGACGCCTTTCCGCCGGATTCCAACGCCGCGAAACTGGTCAGCGCTCCTAATCCATTCAAAAACCCGCCGGCAACAGCCAGCCAGAAAATTAGCGCTTTCACATGCCAGTGCATCGGCGCCGTCAACGCCAGCACCACCGAGATCGCGATCATCGCGTAGGCGAACCACAGGAAAGAGAGCTGGCTCGAAATCCGGTTCGTGGAAAGTTTCTGCGTCACTCCTGTAATGCCCCAGAACACCACCGCGACGATGGTGAAAAACAGCCAGGCATGAGGAAGGAAGAGCATCGTCAACTCGGAAGGCTCAAGATGTAAATGGCTGCAAGCGCAAGCACCAGCCCGATTTTCTGCGCTCTCCCCATTCGTTCGTGCAGGAACGCCGTCGCTAGAATCACCGTCACCAGCGGAAACAACGCCGTCACCGGAATCACGATCGAGGCTTTACCTCCGATCACCAGTGCGTGAAAAAAGGCGATGTTCCCCGTTCCACCGAGGATCCCTGTGATGAAAGCCCAGCGAATTCCGGCGTTGCGCTTCTCGCCGCCCTCCAGACGTGGTGAGCGCAAGATCACCAGAATAAGTGGCAGGAGCCCCAGCGTGAAGTAAACCTGGTTCGTATTGGCGTCGATGCCGCCGGATGCAACCTTGGAGACCGCACCCCATGCGCCCCACAATAGAATGGTCACTAGCGAATAGAAGAGCCAAGCTTGCATTCCGGCAATTTTCGCGCCTTGCCCGGACGCGCCAGCGGTCCTGGTCTCAGTCATAATTTTCTAAGAGTCGGCAGAGCATAGTCTTACTGCGCCTTTTAGGCAACGCCCCTCTCCGTCGATTTCCTGTTTCTTCTTTCGCTTTAGTGCGGTGATCTGATTTGGCAGTCCTACTGAAATCACGGACCGGCCGCAATCTCTAGCAGCATCTTCAGCGTCGAGCCGGGAGAATGACTGATGCGGTCGAGCGCCTCCTGCCCCCGTTCCAAGGAAACTTTCTCTGTCCACGGCCCAAGATCCACCTCGCCGGCAATCAACAATTCCAAGGCACGTTGAAAATCCGTGGGCGTATACGCGAACGACATCAAGACCCGGTGCTCTTTGCGGATGCTGGTCACGAAATTCAGTTCGCTACTCTGCGCTGCCATGCCCAGCAACACAACGCACCCGCCCGGGCGACACAAATCAAACGCCAACTGTCGAGCACCCCCGCTTCCGCTCGCGTCGAGCACAAGATCGAATCCGCGGCCTGCAAGCCGGCATGCTTCCGCCACACCCTGCGGCGAACTCGTGTTCACCGCCGCCGTCGCGCCCAGCTCTCTCACTGTCTTAAGCCGCTGTTCGCTCACGTCCGCAACCAGCGCGTCCCTCGCCCCGATCTTCTTGCTCACCAGCAAAGCCAGTGCGCCCATCGTTCCCCCGCCCACGATCGCAAATCGGAAAAATGGAGCAGGTGCTGCAATCCGGAACAAATGCACAATGTTTGCCAGCGGCTCGCTCAGCACGGCGCGGCTTGATGGCAGCGCATCCGGTATTTCGTAAATCTGTCTCGCCGGCAGCGCCACATACTCCGCGAATGTCCCAGCGGTCTGATCCATACCCAACAGCCGCCAACTGTCACAAAGATTGTGCGCCCCGGAGAGACACGCGGTGCAATGTCCACAGCTGATCAAGGGATTTGCCACCACACGCCTTCGGTTATTTAACCGGCCAATCAATTCATGCCCAAGAACCAGCGGCGGTTTCCGACGCGCGCTGTGCCCCAAAAATCCTGAAATATCCGATCCGCACACCCCGGCCAATTCAATGGCCACTTCCACTTCGTCCGCTCCAACCCGGGGCCGCGCTCGCTCTTCGAGTTGCACGCGCCCTGGCGCCACATAGACAAGTGCTTTCATCGTTCCCAGGTTACCTCCGAATCGAAAGGTCACAATGTCAGATAAACGACATTATATCCAGCGATTGTAATCCACCTCTCCAATCTCGTTCCTCCTCTACTCACCCTGAGGTACACTCTCCCGGAAAATTGGTCCAAAGAGCTCATCATGAAAATTGACACCGTCGATTTTTTCTATCTCTCTATGCCAGAGGTGACCACTGAAGGCGATGGCAGCCAGGATGCCCTGCTCGTGCGGGTTGTCGCTTCCGGTCATGTTGGCTGGGGTGAATGCGAAGCCTCTCCGCTCGTTTCGATCGCTGCCTTCGTATGTCCTATGTCTCACGGAGCTTGTCGACCGGTCGGGGCTTCAGTACTTGGCCAGACACTCGATTCTCCCGCAGACGTCGCGCGGATCGCCCACGAAATTGAATTTGCCTCTATGGACCTCCTGCAGGCTCCCCACACCTGGTCCGGTGTGGAGATGGCACTCTGGGATCTGCTTGGAAAGGCGCGTTCCGAGCCGGTCTGGCGGCTGCTCGGTTATCGCAACTCCCATCGCAAGCTTCCCTACGCCTCGCAATTGTTCGGGGACACACCCGCGGACACGTTACAATTTGCACGGCGCGCGCGTAGCGACCATTTTCGTGCCGTCAAATTTGGCTGGGGCCCCATCGGGAAGAGCGATCTCAAAACCGACGTCGATCATTTTCAAGCCGCCCGAGAAGGCTTGGGGCCCGACGGGATTCTTCTGGTCGATACAGGCCAGATCTTCGGCGAAAATGTGGAAGCCGCCGTAGCGCGTCTCCCTGCTCTCGAGGAGGTTCGCACCCTTTGGTTGGAAGAGCCGTTCCATACTGGCGCTCTCAGTTCTTACGCGGCGCTCGCGGGCCGCTGCAAAAACGTCCGGCTCGCCGGTGGTGAAGGCGCGCACAATTTCCACATGGCGCAGCACCTCATCGATTTCGGCCGTGTCGGTTACATTCAAGTTGATTGCGGTCGCATTGGCGGCATTGGACCCGCCAAGCGCGTCGCTGACTACGCCGTCGCTCGCGGCATTACCTTCGTTAATCACACCTTCACTTCTCACCTCGCGCTCAGCGCTTCACTGCAGCCGTATGCCGGCCTGCGCGATCACGAGCTCTGCGAATTCCCTTTCGCGCCTAAACCCCTCGCCCTCGAATTCACAGCCAACCACCTCGCCCGCGATTCCCAGGGTTATATCTCCCTTTCTGACGCACCGGGGTTGGGGATCCAGATCGATGCCTCCCCAGCACGCAAATATCTCGTCGACGTGGAAATCAAAGCCAAAGGAACACAATTGTTCTCGACGTCAGACAAATTTTAGAGCCTCACCGACCCATGATCGTCGGGCAACAACCTAAACATTCACCCTCACGGTCTGGCTGAGCACATGGACCATTCCGAGCCAGAATTTTGGGCACCAAACGGGCACCTGGAAAACGCAGAAGAGCGCCAAGTCGCGCAATATCAACGCGCGGCGTGGAGTAGCTTATAGTGGTAGCTCGTCGGGCAATTATAACGACAGCTCTGCAAACGGGCATTTGCAGAAGAATCGAAGTTGTGTGTTATGATGCTTCTGCGGGGTGGAGCAGCCTGGTAGCTCGTCGGGCTCATAACCCGAAGGTCGTCAGTTCAAATCTGACCCCCGCAACC
>WNFW01003353.1_pt1 | contig 19343 bp, 14 predicted proteins | sample 5400131 | NCBI WGS metagenome assembly WNFW01 (sample SAMN13153362, study PRJNA577476) | soil metagenome | isolation source: 20 cm soil or saprolite under grassland replicate 1 | place: USA:California | collected 2016-06-15 | reverse complement strand
CCGTGTAAAACAGCGAGGCTTGTGGTGGATTTTCACGACCCATCATTGAGCGGCACTCCTAAATCAAAATCAAACGAGAGCATTATAACGATGGGCTTTACTTAACGCACTAAAAAAATCGATTTGGGCAACAGATTGTTTACTTTTTACATTTAGCAGCATCACGCCAGCGCGCCCCTGTTATTCACTATGCTCTTTCTCACCCTCGCCGGCAGCGCCTTCTCAGCGTTACGCAGGTCGTAAGTCATTTGCAGGTTCATCCAGAATTCCGCCGACGTTTTGAAAAACGTCCCCAGGCGAATCGCCGTGTCCCCCGTGATGCCTCTTTCGCCCTTCAGAATCCCCGTGATCCGGTTGGGCGGCACCCCTATCGCCTTCGCGAGCGCGTTTGCTGTCATGCCAAGCGGCTTCAGAAATTCCTCATTGAGAATTTCACCCGGCGGCACCGGCCGCATTCCATTTTTTTTCATCGTTGTCACCTCTCAATGATAATCTGCAATTTCCACGTCGTGCGGACCGTCATCCTTCCATGCAAAACAAATCCGCCACTGGTCGTTGATCCGGATACTGTATTGCCCCGCTCTGTCTCCCGACAGCTTCTCGAGTCTGTTTCCCGTTCCAACTCGGGATAGTGGCGGAAGATGCCTTGCTCGTTGAACGCCAGCCGCCACGGTGAGGATAGGAGTTACTCTGCCGCGTACATGGGCCAGAGTGGGTCGTTGTCTCCGCGCTTTTCGATGTAATCCAGCGCTTCGTTAACGTCTGACAACGGGAAATAGCGCGTCGTAATATGGCGCGTATCGATGACGCCGCGCTGCACCAGTTGTAATAATTCCGCGACGTCCATGGCGAAGCGTCCGGTGACGCTGGTGAATTCGATGGAGCGAATCATCAAATAGCGCAGTGGCAAATTAAGTGGTTCCGGGTTGGGCGCGATCAGTGCGACGCGTCCGCCGGGCTCCAGATTTCCGATGCATTCGATAGTCGTTTCAATGCCGCCGGGAGCCAATTCCGCGAGCACGCTGGCGCCTTGGCCGTTGGTCAGTTCTTTTACTTTGTCGGTGATCGATTCGCCGCACCCGAGAGCGATAGTTGCGATTCTCTTGGGATCGATGGCGCGGACGCGTTCGAGCCGCGCAGGATTTCGTGCGACCGCGATGACCAGTGGCGCGCCCATCGCTAAAGCGGATAGCACGGTGCCGATGCCGGTGATCCCGGAAGCGCCGTTGACCAGGACGGTTTCTCCGCTGTGGAGCCGCGCTCGTTTGAGGGCGCGGTAACCGACGTTGATTTGAGAAACTTTGCACATTTCATCGATGTCGGCATCGCGCGGGAGAGGAACCAGGTTGCCGGCCGGCACGCGGCAGTACTCGGCCCACAGGCCATCTTTGTAGCGACGGAGATAAGCCGGCCCTTCGCCCCACTTGGTGAGAAACCCCATGGTCTTCTTGGTTTGACAGAGGTGCTGCCTTTCAGTCCGACAGAATTTGCAAAAACCGCAGGTGATCGAACAGATCACGACGACGCGGTCACCGACGCGAAGGTTCTCGACATCTGGGCCGACCTCGACGATCTCGCCCAGTCCGTCGTGGCCGATGGTCATCGGCAGATCCGGAACCGTCTTCACCTCCGGGCTATACTGCACGGCATCTTCGCGCATGTGCAGGTCGCCGTGATTGAGGCCGGCGCGCAGCACACGAATCAACACCTCGCCGGTGCCGACATCCGGAATCGGCACGTCATCGACGCGGACAGCTTCGCGCGAGCCGTGGGTGCGCTCGAAGCCGTGCAAACGGGCAGCTTTCATCGTGCCGTGCATAAAATTTTTTCACCACGGAGACACAGAGGACACGTCCTTCGACTAGGCTCAGGATGCGCGGTTATGAGAAATTCCGCTCATGGTGAGCTTGTCGAACCATGCGAACTCCGCGTCTCTGCGGTGAATAAAATTGTTGCAGACGAACACTCATACATTTTGCACGCTACGCGGTCTTCCTATCCTTCTGCGTACACCAGCGAACCATGGAGCCCATGTTGCACGGCGCGCCGGCTTTCGCGAGAGCAGACTCGAAGATCTGATGAATCTTTGGGTCCTCGTCTTCGTATTCGATCTGATTTCCACCTTGCTTCACGTCCACCTCGATGGGCTTTTCGTCGGTGAGCGCGACAAATCGGTAGCGCCAGCTATTCCAGCGCAGGGCAAGATAGCGAGCGGGTTCGGCGCCAGAGTTGAAATGTTGGTGAAACCATTGGTTCGGCGGCACGACCACGCACCCCGGTTTCCAGTCGACGCGGACCATATCGCCGTTATTGGGCCAAAGCAGCGAATAACCTTGACCGCCTAGGATTATGACGTGGGCACCCGGTCCATGGCGATGGGCCTTTTTGTAGCGGCCGACCGGGAACTCCGAGATATGCGAGCCCATGACGTTGCCGGCCAATTCGAAGTTCACGTTCCTGCCGCCGGCGCCGCGCTCTTTCCATTCATACAAAGGAATATCGCAAACGTTAGGCACAAAGTTGACTTCCAGCTTGCGGCCCCAAAGTTTTCCTTTGCCGCTGAAATACTCCTTTTCTTCGGGCGGAAAACGGTCGGCGAAGGTAAAGCCATCGCCAAAAATGAAATCCAGGTTGTGAAACAAGTTCATCATAAACGGCGCGTTGGTCACGGCAAAATATCGGGCAGGGGCGTCGCCCTGGCCGTTGAAGTGCTGGTAGTGGGCGTTGAGCGGAATCGCGAACAGACTTCCCGGATGCCATTCGAAGGTGTGCTTCTTGCCGTCTTTTTGCCAGATAGATGTCGCCCCATGTCCGTCGAGGATGTAGACCATCTCCTCGTAAAGATGTTTTTGCTCTCTTAACTGTTTTCCCGGCGGTATTTCACACACGTAGCCGTCGTTGGTGCCGCCGGCGCCGTCGAGATTGATAAATGCTCCGAGGCCGCCTTTGTGCTCCCAGGGCGCGACCTCGACCTTTTTTAAATCGCCGATAAAAAACCCCCGGTTGATTGGGATCTTTTGCGCCTGCTGCCAGTTGTTGTAAGTGTCGATTCGGTCATCGTGGTTGTATCTCATGGGCGTTCAACCTCCTTCTCACCGGGAGACTGTGTCGCGATGCCCGAAAGAGCGGGTCGTCATCCCGAACGGATGTGAGGGATCTAAGATTTCTCTCTGCGGTCGAAATGACACAGAGGCCAAGGGACAGGATATTCGCAGCGTCATGACGTTGATCGACCGGCGCGTTTATCCGCCGCCTTCGCTTCGCCGGCGGCAACGCCGACCGGAAATTCATTGCTGCAATAGGGACAGTGACAGTAAGCTTGCGGCAAACGAAAAAATTCCTCGCCAGCCATAAACTTGTCGTGGCACTTCGGACATGACACATATTCAAAATCAGCCATGCTTCGTTCCTCTATTCGGATTGGAGTGTTGGGCTCTTGTTTTTAGCATTACTCCATCGCTCCAACACTCCATTCCCCCGAAAGCGGGGAAAGCGCGGTCGGCCCAACGTTACTAACGGGGTTTTTATCTGTCAAGCTATGCTTTCGCTGTTTTGATTTTTGAATTAAACGCACGCATTTACGGCTTGACTGAGGGAGGTTGACTATAAACGCCACGGAGTTTCGCTCAATATTAGTGGCTGGCGCCGGGTAGTGGTTCAGTTTGGTCAAGATCTCTCACTTCGTTCGAGATGACAGATCATGTAACGTGTCATTTCGAGCGCGGCGCGAGAAATCTTTCTTCGACCTAAAGTACAGTGTGTTCTAACTGAACCACTACCCACGCGGCAGTTGCTTGACACAATCTGTCGGGCGATTATATAGCTTGGCGTGATTTCGATAGGCAAAAGATCGTTAAGTCGGGAATGCGTGTGATGACAAGCGGTGAGGTTTTCAAGCGCGGGATTTTTGCGCTCGCGCTACTACTCAGTGCATTCGCTCAGGTCAGTTCTGCGGCGGAATGGCAGTCTGAGTGGGAGAGCACGCTGGCGGCCGCTAAGAAAGAAAACATGGTGACGGTAATCACCGACGTGACGGCATCGATGCGCGACGCCTTGACGATGAGTTTTCAATCGAAGTACGGTCTTCAAGTAGACTTGTTCGGAGCCTTGGGCCGAGAGGTCCCGCCCAGGGTTCTCGCCGAACGAAAAGCCGGACGATATCTCTGGGATGTTTTCGTTCACGGCACGACCACGGGGCTCGAATCGATGATACCCGCAGGAGCGTTCGATCCTCTGGAGCCGGCGCTGATTTTCCCTGACATTAAAGATCCAAAAACGTGGCGCGGCGGGGGATTGGAATTTCTCGATCCAAACAGAACGTTGATGGTCATGACGCCATTCCAGCGCGGCATCATTTTCTATAATCCCAAGCTCGTCAACGCCAAGGAGTTCAAGTCCTACAAGGATCTGCTCGATCCAAAATGGAAGGGCAAATTGGTCATGGACGATCCGCGCAGAGCGGGGCCGGGACAAGCGACATTTACTTTTTTTTATCTTCACCCGGAGCTCGGCGTGGATTTCATCCGCGCGTTGGGTAAGCAACAGATAACTATTCTTAAGGACTACGCGCAGGAGGTCGACGCCATCGGACAGGGCCGTTATCCGGTGCTCATCGGCACGGCGGATTTTGTCGCGGAGGCGCGCGCCAAACAAGGTATCCCCATTGCGATCGTCGACGCCCGACAGCTCAGAGAAGGTGCCGACGTGAGTCCGGCGAATGGATCGCTTGCGCTTTTCAACAAGGCGCCTCATCCCAACGCGGCCAAGGTTTATATCAATTGGCTGTTGTCGAAAGAAGGACAGACCGTCTTCGCGCGCGCCAACGGTTATGTAAGCGCGCGTTTGGACGTGCCGACCGATCATGCGGAGCCGTGGCGGGTGCCGCAGCCCGGCGCCATCAAGACTTATACAAAGGCCGCCCAGCAGGCGAAGGACAATCTGCTACCGTTGCTGGTCGAGGTATTCGGTAACCCATGAGCCAGACTTTTCTCGAAGTAAGAAATCTCGTCAAAATATTCGGCAAGCTGACCGCTGTCGATGACGTTTCGTTCAAAGTCGAGCAAGGCGAAGTGGTCACCTTGCTTGGACCGAGCGGCTGCGGCAAGACGACGACCTTACGCATGGTCGCGGGCTTCGAAAAGCCCGATGCCGGAGAGGTGGAGATCGCCGGCCGCGTGGTGGTCGCTACGAATCGGCGCATCAATGTGCCGCCGGAAAGACGGGACATCGGTATGGTGTTTCAGTCCTATGCGATCTGGCCGCACATGACCGTTTTTGAAAACGTCGCGTTCCCGCTCAGCGTGCGCCGCGCCAATCGCCAGGAAATCAAGCGCCGGGTCGAGGAAACGCTTGAACTGGTCGGCTTGGCGAATTTCTCGGATCGTCCGGCGATTCTATTGAGCGGCGGACAACAGCAACGGGTGTCGCTGGCGCGGGCGCTGGTGTACTCACCGAGCATTCTTCTCCTCGATGAGCCGCTGAGCAATCTCGACGCCAAACTGCGCGAGCAGATGCGCATCGAGCTCAAGCGATTGCAGCAGCAACTCGGATTTACCGTGCTGTTCGTCACCCATGATCAGATCGAAGCCATGTCGCTCTCGACGCGGCTGGCGCTGATGAACCAGGGCCGCATCGAACAGATCGGCGGGCCGCAGGAAGTCTATGAACATCCGCAAACGCCTTTTGTCGAGGATTTTTTGGGACGCATCTTGCGCTTCCGTGGCAAAATCATCGAAAAGCAGCAGGGCTTCGACGTCGTCGAGTTCGACGGGCTGAAAAGTGTACAAGTACGGGTACCAGAATCGATCGACGGCGCCGAGGTCGGCAAGAGAGTTTTGGTGGCGATACGCCCGGAAGACACGCGAATTGAAAGAAATGACAGCGCTAACCGGGATAACGTCATTCCTTGCGAAGTGGAAAATATCCTTCACCTTGGTCGCGAGCTCGAGCTCGTGCTCCGCGTCGGCGGTCGAGTTTGCACGCTCACGGTGCCGCGCGAGCGCGGCACGGAATTGTGCCGCTCCATCGGCCTTCACTTGCCGCTGGAACATCTGCGAGTTTGGGTGACGGACTCGGAATTAGAAAACGAGATCGAGACCGGCCTTCAGCCAAGCTCTTTTCCCGAGCATCACTAGTCTTACGGCGCGGCTGAGCCGCAACCAAAAAGAAAATACAAATTTCACCACGAAGGACACGAAGAGCCTAGCGCGGCAGAGCCGCAACCAAAATGACAGATTGGTTTCATTGGTGTAAACGGTGCTCATGTCTACGATACACAATGCACTGACGAAAGAGGTTGCGCATGCCTTTGTAGGACGTCACGCACGCGATGTCATCGGAGTTTTGCACGGTTGGGATCGATTGCGACTGCAAGGCACGCTTCGAAGTCTCTATTACCAGCCTGTGATGGAAGAGTACCTGAGGCAAGCAGGAGTTTTGTGGAAAGATTTTAAAACCTTCGCCACCACGCTGACGGCTCGTGTGCGCCAGGCGGCAGTGGATCTGGCGGCGCGGCATCACCGGCCGATGCTTTATCTTAACTCCAGTCGCACACGCAAGGAGGATGAGGCTCGAAAGATCCAGCAACGTGACAAGATTGAGTTGGGGCTTATTGCTGTGTTTAGTTGCGTCGAGCCGTGCCGCACCTGGTTTTTGCGCGGCAATCGTCTCACCCGAAAGCTTGAGCTTAGACTTGAATGGGGCAAGTGCATCCACCTGTACTTTTACTGGATGCATGAACAATTGGGATTTTTGCACCTTCGGTTGCAGAGCTGGTTTCCTTTTCTGATTCAAATTTGTCTCAACGGACGAGAATGGCTGGCCCGCCAGATGGATCAGACGAAGCTTTGCTATCAGCGAGAGGACAACTGTTTTCCGTGGATTGGCGATATGTCGCGTGCCCAAGCGCTGATGGATCAGCAACACCGCACCAACTGGCCCGTACTTTTGCGGCCTCTGCTCAAGCAGTGCCATCCTTTGCACGCTGAGATTAGCCGTCCCATTGAGCGTGACTACTACTGGACGGCGGCCGAGACCGAGTACGCAACCGATGTGATGTTTCGTGACCGGGCCGCTCTTGCACGCATTTATCCCGCCTTGGTGCACCACGCCGTGATGACCTTTGGCAGTGAACAAGTGCTGCGGTTTATGCACCGCTCGGCACAGGTAGGTCTCCAAGACGTGCAAAGCGATCGGCGTCGCTGGCCTGACGGCGTACGGGTCAAGCACTGGGTCAATAAAAACTCGCTTAAATGCTATGACAAGGGCAGTGTCTTGCGCGTTGAGGCCACGATTAATGAACCGAGAGATTTCCGCAGCTTTCGCGCGGCGGAGAAAAGTCCTGCTGGCCCTAAGCGCTGGCGCGAACTGCGCCGCAGCGTCTCTGACTTTCATCGCCGCTCTGAAGTCAGTCGGGCAGCCACCGAGCGATACCTGACCGCTCTGGCTGCAGTCCATGTGCAAACCCGGCTCGCCGAGCAAGCCGCGCAAGTCTGCCGGCCCGTAAGGCGGAACGGACACCGTTACCGAGCGCTTAATCCACTGGGGGAGCGCGACGCTGAACTGATGACGATCGTCAATCGTGGGGAATTTTCGCTCAACGGGTTTCGCAATCGTGACCTGCGTTTCCATCTCTACCCTTCGACCAAGGACAAACAAAAGCAACGCAGAGAAATGGCGGCGGTGGGACGTCGCTTGCGGCTGTTGCGCGCGCATGGCTTGATCGCAAAAGTCTCGAACACGCACCGTTACATCGTCACTGAAAAAGGTCGAAACGTTATTACGGCGTTGTTGGCCGCGCGTAACGCAAGCACAGAGAAACTCACAGCTTTGGCCGCGTGATTTGCGCAGATGGAGAAAACTTTCAAACATAGTAGTACGAAGTTTAGAATAAAAAAATTATGTCCGAACCTTCGTGCGCTTCGTGATCTCCTTCGAAAATTGGGTGGGGGCGTGGCAGTCCTAGATTTCGTCATTCCCGCATGCTTTTAGCGGGAATCCAGGGGAATTTCGGACTGGACCCCCGATTAAAACGTTCGGGGGTGACGAGTTGGTATGGCGTGGCATAGAGGGAGGGATATACGTTGGAGGTCGACCCAGGGTTTAGGAAGAGGGTTCCATTTTCATTCTCTGTGGGCGAGCGTAAGATCATGAATCACTTCGTGGTTCAAAGATTATTTATTTGAGAATCCGGTGACCAAGAGAGAACCGCGAGATTTGAGTGAGCTTCCTTTGTCCCAGCCGCGCTACAGCCCGCATGCCCACGCGCGCATCAAACGCATCGACACATCCAAGGCCGAGAAACTTACGGGCGTGGCCGCGGTGGTTACCGGTGAAGACGCCAAGAATTGGTCTGAGCCCGTGCACGGCTTTCCGATCGGTTGGGCGGGGTATTGCCTCGCACACGATAAAGTCAGGTTCGTCGGCGACCCGGTCGCCGCCGTTGCAGCCACGAGCCGTTACATCGCCGAGGACGCTCTGGAATTGATCGAGGTCGACTATGAGATTCTCGCGCCGGTCATAGATGCCGAGAAGGCGCTCGATCCGAACAGCCCGGTCATTTGGCAACACCAGGGCACCAACCTGATTTACCACCGGCTCTTTACCTTCGGTGCGGTCGACGAGGCTTTTGCGGAAGCGGATGTCGTTGTCAAAGACGATTTTCGTTGGCTCAGGGCCAGCGGCAATCCGATCGAGACCTGCAACTGCATCGTGCAGTGGCGCCCCGATCATTCCCTCAATGCCTGGGGCGGTTTCCAAGGCACCGGCTTTTACGTTTCGTCGGTGGCGCGCGGGCTGCGGGTGCCGGCGCACAAAATTCGCATTACGCCGCTACCCCACGGCGGCTCCTTCGGCACGAAGATTTTTCCCCACGCGATCATTCGTATGGCATTGCTGTCGCGCAAGGCCGGCGGGCGGCATGTCAAGTGGATCGAAGACCGGCTCGAGCACTTGTTGAGCAGCTATACGCACGGGCCGGACCGCATCTACTCGGCGGAAATGGCGCTCAATCGCGACGGCGAGATTACCGGCTTTCGCGTCAAAGTGCTCGACGACCTCGGTGCCCATGCAGTCTCGGTGGCGATCGGCAAGGCGCTAAAACCTTTGTCGGCATTCACCGGGCCTTACCGCATGCGCAACGCGCAATATGATCTCACGGTGGTGGCGACCAACAAGTGTCCGCAGGGCTCTTACCGCGGCTGGGGTGTGCCAGCTCATAACCTGGCGATGGAACACTGCGTCGATCTGGCGGCGCGCAAACTGGGACTCGACCCGGTCGAGATTCGCCGGCGTAATTTACTTCGTCCTGAACAATTTCCCTACGAGGCCCCCAACGGCGCGCGCTACGACAGCGGCGACTACGAGCGCACTCTGAACATGGCGCTGGAGATGGCCGGCTATCAGGCGCTGCGCGAAGAACAAACCCGCGCGCGCGCCGCGGGACGTCTAGTGGGCATCGGCGTATACACCGGTGTCGAGCTCAGCGCCGTGGCGATGAGCATGTTTACCTTGCTCGGTCCCGACTCGCCGTTCGGCACCTCGATGCCGGAGAGCGCGCGGGTGCGCATCGACGCCACCGGGAAGATCGTCTGCGAAGTGACTTTCCCCTGGGAAGGTCAGGGACAGCACACGTTTGCCACCAATTTTTTGGCCGATTACTTCGGCGTCAAACGGGAAGACGTGGAAGTGATCGCAGTGGACAGCCTCTCCGCCGGTCCGGGTACGGGGCCCATCGGCAGCCGCCAAGCCGTCATGCTGTCGGGCGCGCTTTTGGGCGCCGCCGATCGGATCGCCGAGAAACTCCGCAAGGTGGCCGGGGTGATGTTGGAAGCCAACGCGGACGATATGGAACTTTTCAACGGCCAATTAAGAGTGAAAGGATCGCCGGAAAAAACTCTGCCGCTGCAGCGCGTCGTCACCGTCATGCTGACGCGCTCGGATCTCTTGCCCGCGGGCGTCGACGGCAATCCTGAAGCGAGCTACACCTACAACCCGCCCGATCGCAAATTGCCGGATGCCGAGGGGCGCGGCAGCTTCGATCTCACGGCTGCCAACAACGCCCATGTCGTCATGGTGGAGGTGGACCGCGACACCGGCCAGGTGCAGGTGCTCAAATACGTCATCGCCGATGACTGCGGCGTCAGACTGAATCCCGCTGTGGTGGAAGGCATGATCCAGGGCGCCGTGGCGCAAGGGGTGGGACAGACCGTTCTCGAAGAACATGTTTACGACGAAAACGGCCAGTACCTCACGTCGACGTTTATGGATTATTTGCTGCCGACGATCTGGGAAGTGCCGATAACGGAGAGGACGTATACCGAGACGCCGTCGCCGCTCTCGCCGATGGGCGTCAAAGGCGCGGGAGAGAGCGCGGTCCTGGCAACCCCGGCGGTGTTGCTGAGCGCCATCAATGACGCATTGTTGCCGCTCGACGTTCAGTGCACGACGATTCCGGCAAGCCCCCTACGCCTTTGGCGATTGATTCAGAGCGCCGCACGAGAACCGCAATGTTAAGGAAAGGGAAGATCATCTGGAGGAGGTAGCAGCATGCAGGTTTTCACTTTCGATTTTGTTCCCTACGGCAAGGATCTGACCGGGCGCCTCAAGTATCCGGTCGGCAGAGAAAACTATGAGTCCGAAGTTGCCGCGAAGACTTATGAAAACCATGTCGAACAGTTCCAGCTGATGGAAGAGGTGGGATTCGACGGTGTCTGTTTAAACGAACATCACGGTAGCCCCTATAGTCTCGATAACTCGCCGAATGTTTTTTTGGCTTATGTCGCGGCCAAGACAAAACGAATCAAGCTCGCCATGGCGGGCAATCTGTTGCCGCTGCACGGTCATCCATTGCGCGTCGCTGAGGAGCTCGCGATGTTGGATAACCTGACCCGCGGCCGCCTCATCGCCGGCTTTGTGCGCGGCATCCCACGGGAATATCTCGCGCTCAGCATTCCTTTAAGAGAAGGCCGGCCGCGGTTCGAAGAGGCCCTCGATGTCATCATCAAGGCGTGGACCAATGATCTGCTCAACCATGACGGCCAGTTCTATCACTATAAAGACGTCGACATGTGGCCGCGGCCATACCAAAGTCCTCATCCACCGGTTTGGGTCGGCGCCATCGGTCCCGAGCCGACGCGCAATGTCGCCAAGCGGCCGGGAGTGACCTTGTGCTCGACTTTCCAGCCCACGGTGGCCATCAAGAAACAGCTCCAGTTATTCCGCGATGCGTGCGCGGAGTTCGGCCGGCCGTGCAGCGCCGACGATATTCTGATCGCGCGCCACGTGTTTGTCGCGGAAAGCCAGAAGGAGGCGGAGAAGCTCTGCAAGACCCATTTTGAATATTACTTCCACCAGCTCCTGGGGAAAGTTAACAACGCCGCGATTCAAAGAATCCTCGATATGAATCCTGAACTGACCTTCGATTCGGTGAAGACTCCTTACCCCTACGATGTCACGCCGATGGAAAAAATGCGCGACGACGGTTTTGTCTTGGTTGGGACGCCGGACCGGGTGTATCAAGATCTCATGGCGCAATACGAAGAATACGGCGGCTTTGGCACGTTCATGGCGATGGTGCGCATGGGCGCGATGCCCCAAGAATTGGTATTGAACAATGTCCGTCTGTTCGGCAAAGAAGTGATTCCGCGGCTGCATGCGTTGGGTTAAAGATTGGAGTAATGGAGTATTGGAGTAATGGAGTTACGAAAACCAATAATCCAGCACTCCAGTACTCCAGCACTCCAACTATTCTTTTTTTAGGAGGTAGCTCAGATGTCCAAAGTAACTGAAAGATTTATTCAGGCGGGTGAATATCGCACTCACTATTGGGAAGTCGGCGAAGGCGAGAACGTTCTCATGCTGCATTCGGCCGATCCAGGCTCCGGGGGATGGCTGGAGTTTCGCGAGAACATGGAAGCGCTGGGCAAGCAGTTTAGAGTGCTGGCGCCGGACATCATCGGCTTCGGCAAGACCGATTCGCCGAAGAGCGATCTGAGACATCCCGCCTATGTCGAACATATGCTGCAATTTCTCGACGCGCTGGGAGTGAAAAAGACCCACCTGATCGGCAACTGCCGAGGGGGATTGATCAGCATTTCAATCGCGGCTGAGCACCCGGATAGAGTCGGGCGATTGATTTTGATCGGCAACGCGGGCGGCGGGATACCTCCCGAGCTGGAGCAGAAAGCGCTGGCGCCCTATGCAAATTACACGGCGACCCCGGAAAAACTCAAGGCTCACTTAGAGAGGGCGTACTTCAACCCGGATCGCTGGGCGCCGCCGCAGATCTTCGATCAATATCTCGAAGCGAGCGCGCGTCAATACGGCGCCTACGCGAAGCTGGGCTGCTACCCGATGGACGTGCCAAACCTAAGACCGCTCTTGGCCAAGATGACGGTGCCCGTGCTGTTTGTCACCGGCAAAGAAAACAAGATTTTGCCCATCGAGCAGGCGCTGATTGCCTTTGGCATGACTCCGGGAGCCAAGCTTTATGCGATGTCCAGTTGCGGACTTCATGCGCAGACCGAACATCCGGAAGAATTTAACCGGATCGCCGTCGAGTTCCTGAAGGGAGAATTGAATTAGAAGGGCAATAGGCAATGGGCCGATGTGTTGAGCAAGAGTTCAATTCGTTCAAACAGTTCAAATCGTTCAAGCCCCCACCTCTTTCCTCCCCCGCGTCGCGGGGGAGGATGAAGGAGGGGGTGCATGTCTCAGCATGAAACCGGCGCCATTCAATTTACTCCGGCCTAAGAGCGTCGACGAAGCGTTGACTCTTCTTCAATCTCACGGCGATGAGGCCAAGGTTCTGGCCGGTGGGCAGAGTCTCGTGCCGCTGATGAATTTCCGCCTGGCGCAGCCGCATAATCTGATCGATCTCAACGGAGTCGAAGGCTTGGACCAAATCAAGTTCGACGATCAAACATTATCGCTAGGCGCCATGGTACGGCAGCGGGATGTCGAGCGCTCGCCAGCGATCGCCGAGCGTTTGCCGATTCTCCGCGAAGCGATCGAGCAAGTCGGCCATCCGGCGATCCGCAACCGCGGCACCGTCGGCGGTAGTCTGGTCCACGCCGATCCTTCGGCGGAACTGCCGCTGCTCGCCGTCGCCTTGGACGCAATCTTCCATCTGCGCAGCGCGCAGGCGAGCCGTTCGGTTGCGGCGAAGGATTTCTATCAGGGCTATCTATTGACCGACATAGCGCCGGAGGAATTGTTGGTTGCGATCGATTTTCAACTGCCGCCTGTGGATTGCGGTTGGTGCTGCACTGAGATCGCGCGCCGGCATGGCGATTTTGCCATCGTTGCGGTGGCGGTACTGCTCGGCTGCGGGCGCGATCGAAGGATCGACTTCGCCCGCGTCGCGGTTGGCGGAGTCGGGCCTTCGCCGCTCCGCATGACGGCGGCGGAGCAGGCGCTCGTGGGTGAGCGGCCTGGCGCAGAACTTTTTCGCGGGGCGGGCGACGCTGCGGCGCAAGCGGTGAATCCACCGGCCGACATCCACGCTTCTTCAAGCTACCGGCGCTATCTGACCGGCGTGTTGGTGCGCCGCGCCTTGGCGACCGCGGAAAGTCGGATCAAGGGACAGGCGTAATGGCCGAAAAGATCTCGATCACTCTCAAAGTAAACGGATCAGAACAGGCGGCGGCGGTTGAACCGCGCCGCTCGCTAGTTGATTTTCTACGCCACGATCTCGGCTTGTTTGGAACTCATGTCGGCTGCGAGCATGGCGTATGCGGCGCTTGCACGGTGATGCTCGACGGCCGGACCGTGCGTTCGTGCTTGCTCTTTGCCGCCCAAGCCGACGGCTCCGAAGTCACCACCATCGAAGGCATCGGCACGGACGAAGCGCTCCATCCCTTGCAGCTGGCATTTCAGCAACACCATGCGCTGCAATGCGGCTTTTGCACCCCGGGGATGATCTTGGCGGCCCTCGAGCTGCTGCGCGATAATGCCGATCCGAGTGACGAAGAAATACGCGTCGGCCTCAGCGGCAATCTCTGCATGTGCACGGGCTACGTCAACATCGTGCGCGCGGTGCGCGCCGCAGCGCAAAACGGAAAGGTCAAATAAATTTAGCGCGGCTGAACTGTACCGAAAACGAAAACAAATTTCACCACGAAGGACACGAAGAACACGATGTTTAAAATAAAAAAGTATCCGAACCCGTCGTGACCTTCGTGCTACGATCGTTGAAAATTTTCCCGGCTTGCGCAAATTTCTGACGCGAGCCCCTCTCTTCTCTCCCCCGCGACGGGGGAGATGTAAGAGGGGGTCTTTCCGACGGTTCTATTTGGTGGCGGTTCTGCCGGGCTATGCTCTTCGTGGTGAGTAAGTCTTGTTGAATGAGTAATATGGAAACCAAATGGGTTGGGCAAGCGCTCGAACGCACCGAGGACCACAGGCTTATAACAAAAGGCGATCATTTCATCGACGACCTGACCTTGCCCGGTGTCGCCCACGCGGCTCACGTGCGTAGCCTGCATGCGCGCGCCAAGATTCGCCACATCGATGTGCGCCGCGCCCTCGATCATCCCGGCGTCTACGCCGTGATCACCGGCGAGGAGGTCGCGCAGCTCACCCGGCCGCAGCGCGGCCGGGTACCGCTGGCCAACTCGCCTAAAGTTTACGCCTTGGCCTATCAACAGGTGCGTTACGTCGGCGAGCCGGTGGTCGGCATCGCCGCGGTGGACCGGGCGACCGCGGAAGACGCGGCCGATCTCATCGAGGTAGAATACGATCCCTTGCCGCCCGTGCTCGACCCGGAGCAAGCGCTCCGGCCCGACGCGCCGCTGGTCTTCGAAGAGGTTGGCTCGAATATTCTCTGGCACGATACGTTTCCCTACGGCGACGTGGAAGGCGCCTTTAAAGAAGCCGATACGGTCGTCGATGAGCGCGTGACGATTCACCGCTATTGTTCGACGCCGCTCGAAACTTTCGGCGTCATGGCGCAGTACGAAGCGGCGACGCAGTCCTACACGATCTGGGGACACACCCAGCAACCGGCTCAGGATCTGCACGTGCTCGCCGCGGCTCTCGGTATCTCGCCGGGCAAGATCCGTATGATCGTGCCGCCGATGGGCGGCTCTTTCGGCAATAAGGTGCGGCCGCTTTTTATCATCGCCGCAGCGCTGCTGGCGCGCAAGGCGGGCCGGCCGGTGAAATGGATCGAAGACCGGCGCGAGAACCTGTTGGCGCTGGGCCATGCGGCGGACGGCATCATGGAGATGAGCGCGGCAGTTAAAGCCGACGGAACGATGCTGGCGATCAAATTCCGCAACATTGAAAACGAAGGCGCCGGCATCGATTTCGCCGCGCGCCACAATTTGCTCATGCTGAGCAACATCGCCAACTGTTATCGCTTGCGCGCGATTTCCTATGAAGGCTATTCGGTCGTGACCAACCGCTGCCCCGTGGTCGCCAATCGCGGCATCGGCAAACCCTTTATGTGCTTTTCGGTAGAAAGAATGATCGACACAGTAGCCCGGGAGCTTAAGATCGATCGCGCGGAAATCCGTTTTCGCAACTTCATCCAACCTGATCAGTTTCCCTACGACACGCCCTCCGGCCAAACCTATGACAGCGGCGATTATCCGGAGATGCTGCGCAAGGCGCTCGCCGCCGTCGATTACGAAAAGCTCCGGCGCGAGCAGGCCGAGGGCAGGGAGCGCGGCCGTCTACTCGGCATCGGCATCGCGACCGCGGTCGAACCCGGCGGCTCTAACCTGAGTTACGGCATGCTCGTCAGCGGTCGCTCGCAGCTGCTCAGCGGGCAAGGCGAGGCGGCGCGCGTCCGATTGGAAACCGACGGCAGCGCCACGGTGTTTACCGGCGGTCTCGATTCGGGCCAGGGCCACGCCACCGCGCTGGCGCAGATCGTCGCCGATGAGCTGGCCCTCGACGTGAAGCAAATCAGAGTGCCAACGACGTTTGATTCGGCGAGTCATCCTTATGTGATGACCTCGGGCGTTTACTCCAACAAGTTTCACGGTCATGATACGGTGGCGGCGATTGGCGCCGCTCGCAAAGTTCGGGAAAAACTTTTAAAACGCGCCGCGGCGCAACTCGAAGCCAATATCGACGACCTGGAACTGCGCGATGGTCGTATCGCTGTGCGCGGCGCGCCGGATAAAGCCGTGAGTGTCGCACAGGTTGCCAGCCGCGCTTATTGGAGCCTGGCCGATGAGCAGCCCGACGGCGAGCCGGGCCTCGAAGCGCTTTACTATTACAGCAATCCGCTGGCGAAGCATCCGGACGAGAAGAAACGCGTGCGCGTCCAGCTGGGCTTCGCGAGCGCGGCGCATGTGGCGGTCGTGGATATCGACCCCGAAACTTTTGAAATAAAAGTCTTGCGTTACGTGGTCATTCACGATTGCGGGCGGCAAATCAACCCCGCTATCGTCGAAGGGCAGGTCCATGGCGCTGCCGCCCACGGTATCGCGGCGGCGCTTCTAGAGGAGTTTATCTACGATGAAAACGGCCAGCTCCTCACCACCAGTTTCATGGATTACTTAAAGCCCACAGCCGCCGACTTACCGAATATCGAAGGCGGTCGGCTGGAAACTCCTTCGCCACTAACGTTGCTCGGGACCAAGGGAGTCGGTGAAGGCGGCGCCGTGGTCGCTCCGGCCGCGATCGCCAGCGCCGTCGAAGATGCGCTGGCGCCGCTGGGCATTCACATTGCGGCGCTGCCGATCGTGCCGAGCCGGTTATGGGAGGTGGTGGCGAACGGAATGAAACGGTATGAGAGAGGCAAGAACTGAACAGTAAAAGTTAAAAGCGAAAATTAGACAGGTGTCACCCTGAACAAAGTGAAGGGTCTCGCGTATTCAAAAAAAGCGAGATTCTTCGCTCACGCTCAGAATGACCCTGGGATGAGTAAAGATTTCCACAAGGAGTTGATGTGAAACCGATCGCAACGAACGCACAGATTCCCGGCGCTCCGTTCGGCTCGGACCTTCATGGTTTCATAGAGCAATACGAGCGAGCGTATCCCGATGAAGTGCTGCACATCGAGGAGCCGCTCAACGCTGAGTGGGAAATTTCCGCGCTGGCGATGAAGCTGGAAAAGGCGCACCGTTTTCCGCTGCTGGTTTTTCACAATGTCATCGTCGATGGCAAGCGCGCGACGATGCCGCTCACCACTTTTTTGATGGCCAGCCGACTGCGCCTGGCGCGCGCCATGGCCACGGAGGTGCAGAAAGCCGGCATCGCCTGCTATGAACGGGCGCAAACACGCCAACGATCGATCGTCGTCTCGCGTGACCAGTCCCCGGTGAAGCAGGTCGTGGAAAAGGGATCCGGCATTGACGTGCGCCGTTTTCCGGCGCTGCGCCATCACCGCATGGATCCCGGGCGCTATATCACCGAAGGTCACTTCCTAACGTTCAACCGCAATACCGGTGTGGACAATTCCGCTATGCATCGCGGTTGGTTGGCCGACCGCGACGAGGTCCGCGTCTGGCTCGCGCCCAATTCGCATAACGCGCACAACCTGCGCTATTGCGAGGAGGCGGGAGAGGACACGCCGGCGGCGTACTGGATCGGCCATCATCCACTGGCGCTCTTGGGAGCGGCCAATCACGTCGGCCCGGAAGAGAGTCACTACGAGACCGCCGGCGGTACCTTAGGTCAGCCGCTGCGTTTGGTTCCTTCGGAGACTTTGGGAGATAAATTTTTAGTGCCCGCGGATGCTGAAGTCGTGATCGAAGGATATATGCCCAAAGGCAAACGCAAGCCCGAGGGGCCGTTCGGCGAATACACGCGGCACGTCGGGCCGCAGCGCTGGTGTCCGCTGCTCAAAGTAACCGCGGTGACCTACCGCAAAGACGCCTATTGGGACGACGTGATGGTCGGCCACACCCATTGGATCATCAGTCTGACAAAGGAGGGCGAAGTTTTTCGCGCGGTGCAACGATCCGTGCCCGGGGTCAAAGCCGTGCATTTGCCGATGTCAGGTTGCGGCGTGGCGCACGTCTATATTCAAATACGTAAGACCGTCGAGGGACAGGGCAAGACCGCGGCGGTGTCGGCCCTGACTTCTTACATCGGGCTCAAGCATGCGTTCGTGTTCGATGAAGACATCGACATATTCGATGAACGCGAAGTGCTCTTGGCGCTCGCCACGCGCTTTCAGGCGGATCGCGGCTTGGTGACTCTGCCGGGCATGACCGGCTCACCGCTCGATCCCAGCTCTCCAGACGGGAGGCTAGTTTGCAAAGCCGGTTTCGACTGCACCAAGCCGATAAGGCAAACCGTTCGCAGAGCGACTATCGATTTCAAAGGAAGTGCTCGACCACATTGAGCCATTAAAGATCATTGGTGAAAAACGCTGGAGCGAGATTCCCGTCGAGCCGTGGGGCTAATCATAGTTTGGGGTCCGGCGTCTCGGGTCTCAAGTTCAACTGAAGATTTAGAACCCGATTACGAAAGGCAATATCTTTCAGCGCATCGATATTCGAGTAGTGAACTGACCGGGAAAACGGAATCGACTCTTGGGACGCGAGACTCAAGACGCGGGACTCTAAACCGCGAAGGAGGTTCGCCATGCAGGGCACAATGAAAGCGGCCCGCATTTACGGGTTTGAAAAAACCAGCAAATCTACTGACCTGCTGCGCGTCGATGAGGTGCCGATTCCCGATATCGAATCCGGCGAGGTGCTGATTCGGGTGTTGCGCGCCGGGCTCAATCACGGCGATCTGCACATGCGCGAGGATGCCGTACAGTACACCTCCGAAGTGCCGACCATTCCCTTTTTGCCGATGGTCATCGGCCATGACGGACTCGGTGAAGTGGTCGAAGTCGGCCCCGATGTGAGTAACGTCCGGGTCGGCGATCGCGTCGTCGTCATGTGTTCGATCACCTGTGGCTATTGTAAGTTTTGCCGCTCCGACCGCCAGCATCTTTGTCTGTCGCACCGGGTGATGGGATTTATCGCCAAGTGGGGTGAAGCGGGATCGAAGCGCATCCTGCGCTACAAGGAAGGGTTGTGGGCCGAGTACTGCCGCGTGCCGGCGACCAACGTCGTTAGGCTCCGTCCCGACGATGACATCAACGAAATGTGCAAAGTCTCGCAGATGACCGTCGGCTATCGCGCGCTGAAGCGCGCGCGCTTGCATAGCGGTGAAACCGTCATCGTCAACGGCGCCACCGGCATCACCGGCATCGGCACGGTGCTCTCCGCGCTCGCCATGGGCGCGGCGCGCGTCATCGCCATCGCCCGCAACCCGGCCCGGCTCGAAAAGCTTCACGCCATCGCCCCCAAGCGCGTCGCCACGGTCGCTCTCGGTAAAGGCGAATCGATCACCAAGAAAGTAAAGGAGCTGACCGACGGACAAGGCGCCAG
>WNFW01003445.1_pt1 | contig 19345 bp, 18 predicted proteins | sample 5400131 | NCBI WGS metagenome assembly WNFW01 (sample SAMN13153362, study PRJNA577476) | soil metagenome | isolation source: 20 cm soil or saprolite under grassland replicate 1 | place: USA:California | collected 2016-06-15 | reverse complement strand
ATTGACTTGATGGACGTCTTGTTGGCCATTGCGTTTACCGCAGATGCCTACGCTAGGCAACTTTGTAAACAGTGCCTGGCGTTTATTTGTAAACAGTGCCTGGCGTTTAATTGTGCCGGCAGACTTCAATCTATCCGCGCCAGGACCTGCTCCAGGGCCGCAAAGAACCGCTGCCACCCGCCCTTGGCGCCCGAGGTGGTCGAAGTCTAGAAGCACGTTGAGCGGGTCGACCGCCGCCCTTTCTCCGCTACGGGCGCCGCTCCTGCTCCAACAGCTCGCGGGTGCGCCGCGTGTTGTCGTCGATGTCGAGCAACAGAAACAGCACGCCGAACACGATCACGCCCAGCACGAAACCGAGGATCGCGCCGAGCAGCGCGCCCCAGACCGGCTTGATACCGCCGAGGTCCGCTACCCGCTGATAGCCGCCGCTCGCTCCGCCGATGATGAAGGCGAAGAAACCGAGATAGGAGATGATTTCCACGCACTTGACGATGAACCGCTTCATGGCACTCCCCCCGTTAGCTCCGAACGAGTCGCAGTCGGACTCTCTCTCAGGAGAGCGGCCCTGCCGGTCCTGACATGCGATCGCCGACTCAGTCAGCTGATATGAGGCTCACGCAAATCGGCCGTGGCAGTGCTTGTATTTCTTGCCCGAGCCGCACGGGCAGGGCTCGTTGCGGCCGACCTTGCCCCAGGATTTCGGATCGCCCGGGTTGCGCTGCGCGGAGCGCGCGGCGGAAAAGCCCCCGGCCGCCCCGCCCGCCCCGCCCGCCGGCGCGTCGGCGAGCGCCATCTCGTCCTCGCCGGTCGTGGGATCGACCTTGTGCGCCTCCATGAACGGCAGCGTCGGGCTCGGACCGAATGGCAGCGGGGACGGCTGACGCTCCGGCGAAGGCTGGCCGCCGGGCGGCGGGCGCCGGTCATCGGCCGATGCAGCCTGATCCGCGGCCGGCGGTTGGCTGACGATCTCGACCCGCATCAGCTGCGCGGTCACCGCCTCGCGCAGGCGATCCATCATCGCTTCGAACAGGTGGAAGGATTCCGATTTGTACTCGTTGAGCGGATCGCGCTGGCCGTAGCCGCGCAGCCCGATCACCTGGCGCAAATGCTCCAGCATCAACAGATGCTCGCGCCATAGCGAGTCCAGCGTCTGCAGCAGAATCGATTTCTCGACATAGCGGATGACGTCGGGCCCCCATTGCGCCACCTTGGCGGCCATGTGCTCGTCGCCGCGGCGCTCGATGCGGTGGAGCAATTCCTCGTCGGCGATGCCCTCCTCCTTCGCCCATTCGTCGACCGGCAGATCGAGGCCGAGCACGCGGCCGAGCTCCTCCTTCAGCCCCGGGGTGTCCCACTGCTCGGGATAGGCGTTCTCCGGAACGTGCCTGGCGACCAGATCGTCGATCACGGCATGGCGCATGTCGGCGACCGTCTCGGCGACGTCCTCGTCGCGCATCAGCTCGACGCGCTGCTCGAACACGACCTTGCGCTGGTCGTTCATCACGTTGTCGAACTTCAGCAGGTTCTTGCGGATGTCGAAATTGCGCGCCTCGACCTTGCTCTGCGCCTTCTCCAGCGCCTTGTTGATCCACGGATGGATGATCGCCTCGTCCTCTTTGAGCCCGAGCCGCTGCAGCATGCCGTCGAGCTTGTCCGACCCGAAGATGCGCATCAGGTCGTCCTCGAGCGAGAGGAAGAATTTGGAATGGCCGGGGTCGCCCTGGCGGCCCGAGCGGCCGCGCAGCTGGTTGTCGATGCGCCGGGATTCGTGGCGCTCGGTGCCCAGCACGTAGAGCCCGCCGGCGGCCAGCGCCTTGTCCTTGAGGCGGGCCACCTGGCCGCGGATCTCGGCCGCGCGCGCATCGCGCTCGCGTTCGCGCGGATCTTCGACGTCGGCGAGCTCCTGGCGGATGCGCATGTCGGCATTGCCGCCGAGCTGGATGTCGGTGCCGCGGCCGGCCATGTTGGTGGCGATGGTGATGGCGCCCGGCACGCCGGCCTGAGAGATGATATAGGCCTCCTGCTCGTGATAGCGCGCGTTGAGGATAGCGAACACTTTCGCCTTGGAAGCGCCGTCGTCGCCGCTGTAGAGCGCCGCAAACGCGTTCGGGTCGGAGAAGTCGTGCTGCTCCCAGCCTTGCTGGCGCAGCTGCTCGGCCAATTGCTCCGATTTCTCGATCGACGTGGTGCCGACCAGCACCGGCTGCCCGCGGGTCTTGCAGTCGTCGATCAGCGTGAGGATCGCCCGGTATTTCTCCTTGGCGGTGCGATAGACCTCGTCGTCGTCGTCGACGCGGATCATCGGCATGTTGGTCGGAACGTCGAGCACCTCGAGCCCGTAGATGTCCAGGAACTCGTCGGCCTCGGTCAGCGCCGTGCCGGTCATGCCGGCGAGTTTTTTATACATGCGGAAATAATTCTGGAAGGTGATGGAGGCGAGCGTCTGGTTCTCCGGCTGGATCGGCTGGTGCTCCTTGGCCTCGAGCGCCTGATGCAGCCCTTCCGAATAGCGCCGGCCCGGCATCATCCGGCCGGTGAATTCGTCGATGATGACCACCTCGCCGTTGCGCACGATGTAGTCCTTGTCGCGTTGGAACAGCTTGTGCGCGCGCAGCGCCTGGTTGACGTGGTGGACCACCGACACGTTCTCGACGTCGTAGAGCGCTTCCGACTTGAGCAGCTCGCCCTCGCGCAGCATGTCCTCGAGCCGGGTCATGCCGACCTCGGTCAGCGTGACCGTGCGCTGCTTTTCGTCGACTTCGTAATCGCTCTTGTCGAGCTTGGGGATGAAGGTATCGATGGTGTTGTAGAAATCCGAGCGGTCGTCGAGCGGCCCGGAAATGATCAGGGGGGTGCGCGCCTCGTCGACCAGGATCGAATCCACCTCGTCGACGATGGCATAGACGTGGCCGCGCTGCACCATGTCCTCGAGCCGGTATTTCATGTTGTCGCGCAGATAGTCGAAGCCCAGCTCGTTGTTGGTGCCGTAGGTGACGTCGCAGGCGTACTGCTGGCGCCGCTCGTCGTCGGAGAGCCCGTGCACGATGACGCCGACCGAAAGCCCGAGGAAGGAATAGATCTGGCCCATCCACTCGGCGTCGCGGCGGGCGAGATAATCGTTGACGGTGACCACGTGCACGCCCTTGCCGGCGAGCGCATTGAGGTAGACCGGAAGCGTCGCGACCAGGGTCTTGCCTTCGCCGGTCTTCATCTCGGCGATGCGGCCTTCGTGCAGAACCATGCCCCCGATCAGCTGGACGTCGAAATGACGCTGGCCGAGCGTGCGCTTGGAGGCCTCGCGCACGGTGGCGAAGGCGGGAACCAGGATGTCGTCGAGGGTAGCGCCGTTCGCGAGCTGCTCCCTGAACGCCTCGGTGCGCGCGCGCAGCGCCTCGTCGGAAAGCGCCTCGAGCTCCGGCTCGAGCGCATTGATCGCCTCCACGCGCGGCCGATAGCTGCGGATCCGCCGGTCGTTGGCGGAGCCGAAGAGCTTGCGCGCGAGTACGCTGATCATGCGGGAGATCCCTTCACTTCGCTGCAACCATCGCCGGCACCGTCCCGCGGGAAAACTCGCAACCGATCGCAAGCCGGCTCGCGATCGGGCCGGCGGCGCCGGCCGCCGGGAACGCCCTCGCAACGCGGGCCGAGGCGCCGATGGCCGAGTTGACGATCCAAATGCACGGAAAAACGGCGTTTTCGGGTCTGTTCACAACCGCATGCGCCCCGCGCAACCGCCGGCGAGGCGGCCGAGACATAGGAGCGGGCCCCACCCTTGTCAATCGGCGCCGCCGCGCGGAAAGGTGAATGAAAACCGGCTTTTCGCCGCGCCCGCGGCCATTGCCAAGGCGAAGCGTTTGCGCGAGTGTCCGCCGCGATTCCTGCGTCGGATCGGAGGCCTTTGCTGGAAAAGGAACACGCCATGACCTCGTTTTCGCTGGTTGCCCGCCGCTTGGCGCATCCGCCGACGCCGGATCGGCGCAATCGGCGCGGCCGGCTCTGCGGCTTGGCGGCCGCTTTGCTGGTGCAACTCGCGTTCGCGGCTCCGGTTCGCGCGGCCGACGGCGATCCGGTGATCGCGCGCGTCAACGGTACGGAAATCCGGGCGAGCGACCTCGCCATCGCCGAAGAGGACGTCGGATCCAACCTGCCGATGACCGGGGAGGCCAGGCACGAGTATCTCACCAAATATCTGTCCGACATGATCCTGGTGGCGCAGGCGGCCGAAGCCAAGAAAGTGCAGGACCGCGAGGATTTCAAGCGCCGGCTCGCCTATTCGCGCGGCAAGCTGCTGATGGAAACGATGCTGCAGCAGGAAGGCAAGGCATCGATCTCGGAGGGCGCGCTGCATCAGCTCTACGATGAGGCCATTAAGCAGATGGCGGGCGAGAAGGAGCTCCACGCCAGCCACATTCTGGTCGATACCGAGGACGAGGCGAAGGCGATCCTCGCCGAGCTCAAGAAGGGCGGCGACTTCGCCGCGATCGCCAAGCAGAAGTCGAAGGACCCGGGTGCCGCCAACGGCGGCGATCTCGGCTATTTCACCCAGGATCAGATGGTGCCGGAATTCGCCCAGGCGGCGTTCAAGCTCGAACCCGGCCAGCTCTCCGATCCGGTGAAGACCCAGTTCGGCTGGCACGTCATCAAGGTCGAGGAGAAGCGCGACCGGCCGATTCCGGAATTCGACAAGGTGCGCGACCAACTGGAGTCTTTCCTCGCCCGCCGAACGCAGGCGGATCTGATCAACAAATTGCGCGCGCAGGCGAACATCGAAAAGGTCGAGGCCGCGCCCGAGCTCGCGCCCGCGCCCGTTCCGAGCCCCGGGACGCCGAAGCAGAAATAGCGATCGCGAGGACCGCGAGCATGGGGAAGGCGGTCTCGCCGCTCAAGCCGGCGCATCTGCCGCAAATGCCGGAAATCGCCGGCGTGCGGCTGGCGACGGCCGCGGCCGGCATCCGCTATGCCGGCCGCACCGACGTGCTGCTGGTCGCCTTGGACAAGCCGACCAGCGTCGCCGGGGTATTCACGCGTTCCAAATGCCCCTCGGCGCCGGTCGAATGGTGCCGCGCCCGCATCGGCGGCGGTCGCGCGCGGGCGCTGGTGGTCAATTCCGGCAATGCCAACGCTTTCACCGGAAAAACCGGAAGAGCGGCGACGCGGATCACCGCCGATCTCGCCGCCGAGGCGGTCGGCTGCCGGCCGGCCGAAGTGTTCCTGGCCTCGACCGGCGTCATCGGCGAGCCGATCGATGCCGGCAAGTTCGCCGGCGTGATGCACGATCTCGCCGCCGGCGCGGCGCCGGACCGCTGGATCGAAGCAGCCGAGGCGATCGGCACGACCGATACGTTTCCCAAGCTCGCCACCGCGACCGCGCGGCTCGGCGGCGCGCAGGTGAAGATCAACGGCATCGCCAAAGGCGCCGGCATGATCGCGCCCGACATGGCGACGCTCTTGGCATTCGTCTTCACCGACGCGCCGATTGCGGCCGACGCGTTGCAGGCGCTGATCGCGCGCTCGGTCGTCGACAGCTTCAACGCCATCACCATCGACAGCGATACGTCGACGTCCGACACGCTGCTGGCGTTCGCGACCGGCACCGCCGCCGCAGCCGGCGCTGCGGCGATCGTGCGGGCCAACGACCGCAGGCTGCGGCCGTTTCGCCTGGCGCTCGATCAAGTGCTCGGCTCGCTGGCCGAGCAGGTCGCCCGCGACGGCGAGGGCGCGAGCAAGCTCATCGAGATCGTGGTGGAGGGCGCGGTGTCGAAGCGCTCGGCGCGGCGCATCGCGCTCGCGATCGCCAATTCGCCGCTGGTGAAGACCGCGGTCGGCGGCGGCGACGCCAACTGGGGGCGCGTCGTCATGGCGGTGGGCAAGGCCGGAGAGCCGGCCGACCGCGACCGCTTGTCGATCTGGTTCGGCGACATTCGCGTCGCCCACAAGGGAGCCCGCGATCCCGGCTACGCCGAACGCGAAGTCTCGACCTATATGCAACGCCGCGAAATCAAGATCCGCGTCGGACTGGGTCTCGGGACCGGCCGCGACCGCGTGCTCACCTGCGATCTCACCAAGGAATACGTGGCCATCAACGGCGATTACCGCTCGTAAGCCCGAGTTAACCACCTTCGTTCACACCCGGTTAAAACCGGGCCGCTTAGCTTGGGAGCCGGCCGTTGCGCGAAATTCTCCTCGTTGCGGCCTGCGCCCTCCTCGACCCCGACGGGCGCGTGCTGATCGCGCAACGTCCGGCGGGAAAGACGATGGCCGGGCTGTGGGAGTTTCCCGGCGGCAAGGTCGAGGCGGGCGAGCGGCCGGAAGACACGCTCATCCGCGAGCTCGAGGAGGAACTGGGCATCGTGGTCGACGAGCAATGCCTGGCGCCGCTGACGTTCGCCAGCCATTCCTATCCGGAGTTTCACGTGCTGATGCCGCTCTACGTCTGCCGCCGCTGGAACAGAACGGTCGCGCCGCGCGAAGGCCAGCGGCTCGTCTGGGTCAGGCCGAGAGAGCTGCGCAACTACCCGATGCCGCCGGCCGACCAGCCGCTGATCTCGCATCTGATGAATCTGCTCTGACAGGACCGACGAGGCGCATTCATGAAACGCATGATTGATGGGACCGATCGCATCTCTCTTCCGCGACAATTCCTGCGCGGGGAGCGCGGCACAACCGCGATCGAATACAGCATCGTAGCGGCCGGTATCGCCATGGCGGTGGTCGGCGCCATTCGCGTTCTCGGTGCCAACGTGCTCACCGACCTCTTCTCCCAGCTGGGCAGCTTGTTCGGCTAGCGCCCGGCCTTGTCGCCCGCCGGGATCTCTTGCGTGCCCAGCGCGTCGGCGAGTCGCGTCCTGGCCGAGCCGGGAGCGAGCGGCTGCGGCTGGCTGGCATGCGGCTTCCAGCCGGAAAGCCAGACGATGTCGAAGGTCGCCCGCACCCGGCCGTCGGGATCGCCGAAACGTTCCGCGTAGATCTCCGCCATCCGCATCAAGGTGCCGCGCCGAAGCGGAATGCGCCGGCGCTCGGCGAGCGCGTTGGTCGCGCCCATCCGCCGCAGGTCCTGCATCAGCGCGAACGGCGATTGGTAGCGGACGCTGAGTCTGTCCACGTCGGTGACCGGCAGCGCGAAGCCGGCGCGCTGCAGCAGCGCGCCGATCGCGCGAAGGTCGGCGAACGGCGCGACGTGGGGCGAGGCGCCGTGCTCGAGCTCGGCCTCGGCCGCGGCGAACGCCTGGCGCAGCTCGGTCAAGCTGTCGCCGCCGATGAGCGCCGCGAGAAACAGCCCGTCGGGTTTGAGCGCGCGGCGCACTTGCACGAACGTGCCGGGCAGATCGTTGACGAACTGCAGCGCCAGCGCCGAGACCACGAGGTCGAGCGAATCCTCCCGCAGCGGCAGCGCTTCCGCGTCGGCGATGATCTTCCGATCGTCATCGTGGGCGGCCACGCCGGCGTTCGCAGGACCCGTGACCGCGATGATGTTCGAAACCAGGTCGGTGCCGTGCAGCCGACGGCGCACCGCATCGGTGGGCGAGGCGAGATCGACCGCCAGCTCGAAGCGGCGCAACACCGCGGACAGCCGGTCGCACAAATCCTCGGCCGCGCGGTCGATCAGAAACGTCGCCGGCCCGAGCTTTTCCGCGCGGCGCAAATTGCGGCGAAGCGCGGCGCGGTCGAACACGATGGGGCCTGAAGCCATGGGCCACTCCGGAGCCGACGCTTATGATCGCACTTCCCGGCAGCGTCAAAGCCGTCGCCGACATTGAGTGCCGGCGGGCTCGGCGCTATCCTGTCGCAATGGGGACCGGTGCGCTCGCGGAATCCAACGGCGACGGACGGCGGCGGTGGTTGCGCAAGCTTTTCGGCATTTCGCTCGACCTCGCCTTGCCGCCGCTGTGCCCCGCCTGCCGGGAACCGGTCGGAGCGCAGGCCGCGCTCTGTGCCGGGTGCTGGTCGAAGCTCTCCTTCATCGCGCCGCCCTATTGCGAGCGGCTCGGCACGCCGTTCGCCTACGATCCCGGATCCGGCGTGCTGTCGATGCAGGCGATCGCCGATCCGCCCGCCTACCGGCGCGCACGGGCGGCCGTGCGGTACGACGACGTCTCGCGGATCCTGATCCACGGCCTGAAATATTCCGACCGGCTCGACCTTGCGCCCATGCTCGGCCGCTGGATGGCGCGGGCCGGGCACGCATTGCTCGAGGACGCCGACGCGCTGGTGCCGGTGCCGCTGCACTGGCGGCGGCTGTGGGCCCGCCGCTTCAACCAATCCGCGGCGCTGGCGAAGATCGTATCGCAGGCGAGCGGCGTTCCGGTCGTCGGCGACGCGCTCAAGCGCGTCAAGGCGACCTTGCAGCAAGTCGGGCTGACCGCTTCCGAGCGCGCAAGTCGGGCTGACCGCTTCCGAGCGCGCGCTCAACGTGCAGGGAGCCTTTGCGGTCGCCGACCGTTCGCGCGTCGCCGGCCGGCGGCTGATCCTGATCGACGACGTGCTGACGTCCGGGGCGACCATCGACGCCTGCGCCCGCGCGCTCAACCGGGCCGGCGCCGCGGCCGTCGACGTGCTGGTGTTCGCGCGGGTTGTGGACACCGGCCGCAGCCCCATATAGTGCGCTGCAAGTGAATCTGATGGTCCCGGTCGTGATCTACACCAGAGCGTATTGCTCGTATTGCACCTGGGCGAAAGAGTTGCTGCGCCGCAAGGGCGTCACGTTCGACGAGATCGACGTGACCGGCCGTCAGGAGCGGCGCGCCGAGATGATCCGCCGCGCCAACGGCGAAATCACGACGCCGCAGATCTTCATCGGATCGACCCACGTCGGCGGTTGCGACGAGCTTTACGCGCTGGAGCGGGCCGGCCGGCTCGACGCGCTGCTGGCGGCCTGAAGGGGAGCCCCTCGATATGGCGAACGGCAAGCCTTCGAGCTTTCGCGTCGGCCTGATCCAGATGCGCTCGGGGCGCAGTCCGCAGGCCAACACCGACGCGGCCGCCAAGCTGATCGGCGAGGCCAAGGACCGCGGCGCCGAATACGTGCTCACGCCGGAAATGACCAACATCATGGAGACCGGCCGGGAGCGGTTCTTCGCCAGCATCGTTCCCGAGGAGCAGGATGCCGCGCTGACGACGTTCCGCGAGCTGGCGCGAACGCTCGGCATCTTCGTGCACGTCGGCTCGCTCGCGATCAAAGTGTCGGCCGACAAGGCGGCGAACCGCTCGTTCCTGATCGATCGCCACGGCGAGGTGGTCGCCCGCTACGACAAGATCCACATGTTCGACGTCGATCTCGCCAGCGGCGAGAGCTACCGGGAATCCCGCAACTATCGCGCCGGCGAGCTCGCGGTGCTCGCCGACCTGCCGTGGGGCCGGCTCGGGCTGACGATCTGTTATGACCTGCGCTTTCCGGCGCTCTACCGTGCGCTCGCGGAAGCCGGCGCCTCGTTCCTGAGCATCCCTTCGGCGTTCACCAAGCAGACCGGGGAAGCGCATTGGCACGTGCTGCTGCGCGCCCGCGCCATCGAAAACGGCTGCTTCGTGTTCGCCGCCGCCCAGGGCGGCACCCACGAGAACGGCCGGGAGACGTTCGGCCACTCGCTGGCGATCGATCCGTGGGGCCGGGTGCTCGCGGAGGGCGGCGTCGAGCCGGCGGTGGTGTTGGCCGACGTCGATCTCGCGGCAATCGCCGGGGCGCGCGCCCGCATTCCCTCGCTGCAGCACGGCCGCCGTTTCGAGATCTTGGAGCCGATGGCGGAGCCTTCGCACCTCCATGTCGTGGGAGGGCCGACGTGATCCGCTACGCGCTCAGCTGCGACCGCGGCCACGGCTTCGAGAGCTGGTTCAAAAGCGCAAGCGCCTACGACAAGCAGGCGGCGCGCGGCCTGATCGGCTGCCCGGTCTGCGGCTCGACCAAGGTCGGCAAGGCGATCATGGCGCCCGGCGTGGCGAGGAGCGCGCCGCGCGAAGTGGTGGCACCCCAACCGCCGGCACCCGCCCCGGCCCCGGAGCCACGGGTGCCCGTCGCGATGCTGTCGGCGAAGGAACGCGAGCTGCGCGCCAAGCTCAAGGAGCTGCGCGACCACGTCGTCAAGAACGCCGATTACGTCGGCCAGAAATTTCCCGAGGAAGCGCGAAAGATGCATTACGGCGAGGTCGAGCATCGCTCGATCTACGGCGAGGCATCGAGCGCCGATGCCGCCGAGCTCATCGAGGAAGGCATCGAGCTCCACCCGCTGCCGATCCTGCCCGACGAGCGCAATTGATCCCAAGCCTTGTCATGGCCCGCGCATGCGGGCCACCCAGTATCCCCGGTCGTTCTGCAATGCGCCGCGGCCCGAATTAGCTGAGGCTACCGGGTGCCCCGGCCGGGCGATGACAGCTGAGAAATCATTGCGCCCAGATCAGCAGCACGACCCGCCGATCCGAAAGTGCTCAACCCGCTTTCCGGCCAAGTGCCGCGATGTGTATGAACGCCCAAAGGGCGTCGGGGTGAGAGCCCCAGGCCCGGAGCGCGGAGGCCATCGCTTGGATGTCCTCGCGTGAGGCGTAGCCATACTCGACAGGACGATCCCCCATGGGGGACGAGACGAGGCGGTCCGCATAGGACTGCCCCCATTCCGTCGTCTCGCCACGCGTGGCGTAACACCAGACGCTGGCTGTGATGCGGACGTCGGCGATACCGGCGCCGTTGAACAGGGCGCGAAGTTGGCGTCCCATCTGCGGTTCCCCGCCGTTTTGGTACCAGGTTCGTTCGTGGACTTCGATGAACCGGTCGATCCAGGGATCGCGAGGCCAATACGCTACCGTGCCCCAGTCCACGTCTCGCACCGCGATCAGGCCGCCCGGCCGTAGGACGCGAAGCATCTCGCGCAACGCGACCTCTCGCTCGCGAAGGTGCTGGAACACTTGATGGGCATACGCCGCGTCGAACGAAGCATCGGGGAACGCCAACTCGTACACGCTGCCGATCTCATAGCGCAGGTTCTCGAGGCCGCGGGCGGCAGCATCACGGCGGGCCGCGTCGAGGGTTTCTGATGACATATCGAGGCCGATCACTTGCCCGGGCGCGACAATTTCCGCGAGGCCCCGCGTGATGCTTCCGGGGCCGCAGCCGACATCGAGCAGCCGCATCCCAGGCTGTAGTTCGGGCAGCAGGAACGCGGCCGCCTCCTCCGCGGTCCGTTTAGCATGGTGACGGACAACCGCTGGGGCATGGCCATGCGTGTACGTTTCATGTCGGGGAGGCTCGGCGGACATTTCTTAAGCTCCAGGCTACTTCTCAGGCGGGGGGCATCGCGCAATGAAGCGATCAGGCTTCGGCACTTGGTGGGTGCGTGCCTGGGGGCGAGGGCTCAATCCCGCCGCGCGGCGGCGACCATGTAGTTCACGTCGACATCGTCCGAGAGCTTCCAGGCGTCGGCGAGCAGATCGTAGACGACCCCTTTGATCTCCACAAAGCGCAGGCCGGCGCGTTCCATCGCGGCTTCGAGCTCGTTGGGCGTGACCAGCTTGTCCCACCGGTGGGTCCCGCGCGGCAGCCATCCCAGCACGTATTCGGCGCCCACGATGGCGAGTGCGAAGCTCTTGAGCGTCCGGTTGATGGTCGCCGCGATCATCAGCCCGCTCGGCCCCACCATGGCGGCGCAGCTGCCGATGAAGGCGCGCACGTCCGCGACGTGCTCCACCACTTCCATGGCCAGCACGAGATCGAAGGTTTCGCCCGCACCGGCGAGCGCCTCGGCGGTCGAGGCGCGGTAATCGAGCGTGAGCCCGGCTTGCGCCGCGTGGCGCTTGGCCACTTCGATGTTGCTCTCCGACGGATCCGCGCCGACCACGGAGGCACCCAGACGCGCCAGCGGCTCCGACAACAGGCCGCCGCCGCAGCCGATATCGAGGATGCGCAGGCCGTCGAGGCAATCGAGCCGGCCGGCGTCGCGGCCAAACTGCCGGCAGGCGTGGTCGCGGATGAAGCGCAGCCGGAGCGGGTTGATCCGGTGCAGCATGCGCATCTTGCCCCGCGGGTCCCAGAACTCGGCGGCCAGCGCGGAAAACCGCGCGACTTCCCTAGGATCGACGCTGGAGCTTGCGGCTAGGGGTTCGGGCATCTCTCTCCTCGGCGGCGGACCGGAAAGCGAGCGCGGTTGCGACCGCATGAGCGCGTCGGTATGTATAGCCGCCTTTTTGCGCCGGTGCTCGCCCCGAGGCCGTGTGCGTTCGCCGACAGCCGCTCGGAAGCCGCGATGGGTCGCCTGGTGATGAAGTTCGGCGGGACCTCGGTGGCCGACATCGAGCGCATCCGCAACGTCGCGCAGCACGTCAAGCGCGAGGTCGGCGCCGGCCATGAGGTCGCCGTCGTGGTCTCGGCGATGGCCGGAACCACCAACCGGCTGGTCGAATGGTGCCGGGAAGCCGCCGTTCTGCACGACGCGCGTGAGTACGACACGGTGGTGGCCGCGGGCGAGCAGGTCACTTCCGGGCTGCTGGCCATTGCCCTGCAGGGGATCGGAGTGCCCGCCCGGTCCTGGCAAGGCTGGCAGATCCCGATCGCGACCACGGATTCCCATGGGCTCGCCCGCATCCTGGAAATCAATGGTGCGGAGCTCATCCGCCGCTTCCAGGAACGAGCCGAGGTCGCCGTGATCTCCGGGTTCCAGGGGGTGCACAATGAGACCCGCAGGATCACGACCTTGGGCCGCGGCGGATCCGATACTTCCGCGGTTGCCGTCGCGGCGGCGATCCACGCCGATCGCTGCGACATCTATACCGACGTCGACGGCGTCTACACCAGCGACCCCCGGGTCGTGCCCAAGGCGCGACGGCTGGAGAAGATCGCCTTCGAGGAAATGCTGGAATTTGCTTCGCTGGGCGCCAAGGTGCTGCAGGTGCGTTCGGTCGAGCTCGGGATGGTGCATAATGTGCGCATCTGCGTGCGCTCGAGCTTCGAGCAGCCGGACACCGGCGATGCGCGCGGGTCGCCGGCCGGAACCCTGATTTGCGACGAGGAGGAGATCGTGGAACAGCACGTCGTGACCGGGATCGCGTTCTCCAAGGACGAGGCGCAGATCTCGATCCGCCGGGTTCGGGACAAGCCGGGGGTCGCGGCGGCGATCTTCGGTCCGCTCGCCGAGGCCAACGTCAACGTCGACATGATTGTGCAGAACGTCTCGGGCGACGGGGCCACGACCGACATCACCTTCACGGTGCCGGCCGCCGATTACGAGCGCGCGAGCGCCGTGCTCGCCGGCTCCAGGCCGGCGATCGGCTACGAACGGGTCGACGGGGCCAACGACGTCGCCAAAGTGTCGGTGATCGGCATCGGCATGCGCAGCCACGCCGGGGTCGCCGCCCAGGCGTTCCGGGCCTTGGCGGAGCGCGGCATCAACATAAGGGCCATCACCACTTCCGAGATCAAGTTTTCGCTGCTGATCGACGCGGCCTATACCGAGCTTGCGGTGCGCACGTTGCATTCGCTATACGGCCTCGACAGGTAGCCATCGCCGGCTCCGCTGCCTCCGAGGCTGACCCGTTCCGGTCAGACGGCGGCGAGCGGGATTGCGATCGGCCGGCGGCCGGAGCTGCCTCGCAAAGCCTGCGAGATTCTGAAAGAGAATTGCCGGATCGTCCTGGCCGGGCCATGCTGGCGCGGAACAGGCCGGCCGGGCGAGAGGACCCTCATGCGTGGTGTGCTCGGCGGTCCGCGCGTGCTGTTGCGTCGCCTCCGCGAGGTGATGGCGGAACCGGTAAGCGCGCAGGAACGCCTCGACAAGATCGTGGTGCTGATCGCCGCCAACATGGTGGCGGAAGTGTGCTCCGCCTACGTGTTGCGCGTCGACGGCACGCTCGAGCTCTATGCCACCGAAGGTCTCAACCGGCAGGCCGTGCACTTGACGGTGATGCGCTCCGATGAAGGCCTGGTCGGGCTGGTGGCCCGCGAAGCCCGGTCGATCAACCTATCGGATGCCCAGTCGCACCCCGCCTTCTCGTACCGACCGGAAACCGGCGAAGAAATCTACCACTCGTTCCTCGGCGTGCCGATCCTGCGCGCCGGCAACACGCTGGGCGTGCTGGTCGTGCAGAACCGGGCGCACCGGACCTATTCCGAGGAGGAAGAGGAGGCGCTGCAGACCACCGCGATGGTGCTCGCCGAGATGATCGCCTCCGGCGAGCTCTCCGCGCTCGCCAGGCCCGGCGCGGAGCCCGCGGCGCGCCGCGCGCTGCATCTCGGCGGCCAGGCGATCGCCGACGGCATCGGACTGGGACACGTGGTGCTGCACGAGCCGCGCGTCGTGGTCACCAATTTCATCGCGGACGACGTGCAAAAGGAGCTGCAGCGGCTCGAAACGGCGATCGATGCGCTGCGAGCCGATCTCGATCTGCTGCTGGAGCGCGGCGACGTCGCCGACGACGGCGAGCACAAGGAGGTGCTCGAGGCCTTCCGCATGTTCGCCTACGATCGCGGCTGGCTGCACAAACTGCGCGAAGCGGTGGTGACCGGACTGACGGCGGAGGCCGCGGTCGAGCGCGTGCAGTCCGACGCGCGTGCCCGCATGCTGCGCCAGACCGACCCCTATCTGCGGGAACGGCTGCACGATCTCGACGATCTCGCCAACCGGCTGATGCGGCAGCTCACCGGGAAGGACCACGCTCCCGCCAGGGAGCAGCTGCCGGACAACGCCATCATCATCGCCCGGTCCATGGGTCCGGCGGCTCTGCTCGATTACGACCGGTCGCGGCTGCGCGGTCTGGTGCTGGAGGAAGGCGGGCCGAGCTCCCACGTCGCCATCGTGGCGCGCGCGCTGGGGATCGCGGCAGCCGGCCAGATCGACAATGCGACCGGCTTGGTCGATCCCGGCGATGCGATCATCGTCGACGGCTCCTCGGGCGAGGTCCACGTGCGACCCCCGCCCGACATCGAAGCCGCCTATGCCGAGAAGGTGCGGTTCCGGGCGAGGCGCCAAGCGCAGTACCGGGCGCTGCGCGAGGCCCCGAGCGTCACCAAGGATGCCGAGCCCGTCAGCCTCATGCTCAATGCGGGGCTTCTGGTCGACCTTCCGCATCTTGCCGAATCCGGCGCCGCCGGCATCGGTCTGTTCCGCACCGAACTGCAGTTCATGGTCGCGGCCGCGTTCCCGCGTACCAGCGAGCAACTCTCGCTCTACCGTTCGGTGCTGCAGATCGCCGGAGAGCTGCCGGTCACGTTCCGCACGCTCGACATCGGCGGCGACAAGGTGCTGCCCTATATGCGCGCGGTCGAAGAGGAGAACCCTGCGCTCGGCTGGCGGGCGATCCGGCTCGGGCTCGACCGGCCGGGATTGTTGCGCAGCCAGATCCGCGCCCTGCTCAAGGCCGCCGAGGGCCGCGAGCTGCGCGTGATGTTTCCCATGGTCGCCTCGATCGAGGAGTTCGACCGCGCCAAGGCGATGGTCGAGCACGAATTGACGCATTTGCGGCGGCATGGCCACAGCCTGCCCGAACGCGTGCAGGTCGGCGCCATGGTCGAAGTGCCGGCATTGCTCTACCAGCTCGACGAGCTGTGCGCGCGGGCGGATTTTCTGTCGGTCGGTTCCAACGACCTGTTCCAGTTCCTGTATGCGGTCGACCGCAGCAACAGGCGCGTGGCGGATCGCTTCGATTCGCTGTCCGGCCCGGTGTTGCGGGCGCTCAAGGCCATTGTCGACAAGGGCCGTGCCTGCGGCAAGCCGGTGACATTGTGCGGCGAGCTGGCGTCGAAGCCGATCGGGGCGCTGGCGCTCATCGGGCTGGGCTATCGACTGCTCTCACTCACCCCTTCTTCGATCGGGCCGGTCAAGGCCATGCTGCTCGATCTCGACGCCCGCAAGGTGCAATCGCTGCTGGGTCCGATGATCGAAAGCCCGGTCGGCAGCGTTGCCATTCGCGACCGACTCGAGGCCTTCGCGGCGGCCGAGGGTCTCCAGCTCTGACGATCTTCTCATGATTCCCGCAACCAAGCTCGACGCGCTGATCGCCCGGCACGCTGCCATCGAGCGCGAACTCTCCGGCCGCCCGGATCGCGAGAGCTACGTGCGGCTGTCGCGGGAATTCGCCGAGCTCAGGCCGCTGGTCGAGATCATCAAGCGCTACCGCGCCGCCGACGAGGAGCTCAGCGGGCTCGAATCGCTCATCGCGGATGCCGCGACCGAGCCGGACATGCGGGCGCTCGCCGAACAGGAGAAATCCGAGCTCGCCGCTCGCCGGGAGGCGATCGAGCGCCAAATCCGCACGGCGCTCACCCCGAAGGACGCCGCGGACGAGCGCAACGTGATCCTGGAAATCCGCGCCGGGACCGGCGGCGACGAGGCGGCGCGCTTTGCCGGCGATCTCTTCCGCATGTACGAGCGCTACGCCGCCCGGCAGGGCTGGAAGGTCGAAGTGATCTCGGCGAGCGAGGGCACGGTCGGCGGATACAAGGAGATCATCGCCGAAGTCCGCGGCCGCGGCGCGTTCGCCAAGCTCAAGTACGAATCCGGCGTGCACCGGGTCCAGCGGGTCCCGGCGACCGAAGCCTCCGGCCGCATCCATACCTCGACCGCGACCGTCGCGGTGCTGCCCGAACCGGAGGACGTCGAGGTGGCGATCGCCGACGGCGATCTGCGGGTCGACACCATGCGCGCCGGCGGCGCCGGCGGCCAGCACGTCAACAAGACCGAATCCGCGGTGCGGATGACGCACCTGCCGACCGGCATCGTGGTCAACGTGCAGGAAGACCGCTCGCAGCACCGCAACCGGGCCAAGGCGCTGGCCCTGCTCCGCGCCAAGCTCTACGACCTGGAACGCCGCAAGCAGGAAAGCGAGCGCGCCGCCGAACGCCGCGGCCAGGTCGGCTCCGGCGACCGTTCCGAGCGCATTCGCACCTACAATTTTCCGCAAGGGCGCGTCACCGACCATCGCATCAATCTGACGCTGCACAAGCTCCCGCAGGTGATCGAGGGCGAGGCGCTCGGCGAGATCGTCGATGCGCTCGTCACCGAGACGCAGGCCGCCCTGCTTGCCGCCGAGGATGCGCCATGACCGGCGATCTCGAACCAGCGGTTTCGGTTGCGGGCGCGCGCCGGGCTCTCGCCACGGCCTTCCGCGAGGCCGGCCTCGACACGCCCGAACTCGATGCGCGCCTCCTGGTGGGCCACGCGCTTGGGCTGGATCGTGCGGCGCTGACCGCGCAATCCGATCGAACGATCCGCGGCGAGGAAGCCGAGCGCATCCGCACCTTTGCCGCGCGGCGTATCGGCCGCGAGCCGGTGGCCCGCATCGTCGGCACCAAAGAGTTCTGGAGCCTGCCGTTCGTGATTGCGCCGGCGGTCCTGGTGCCGCGACCCGAGACCGAGACTTTGGTCGAAGCGGCGCTCGGTGTGGTCGACGCCAAGCGCAGACAACGCCTGCGCATCGCCGACCTCGGCACCGGATCCGGCGCGCTGTTGCTCGCCCTGTTGCATGAGCTCGAAGGCGCCGACGGCGTGGGAACGGACGTGAGCCCGGCGGCACTCGGCGTGGCGCGTGAAAATTGTGAGCGGCTTGGACTTGCCCGGCGTGCGACGTTCGTCGCCTGCGATTTCGGCGCCGCGCTCGGCGGCGGCTTCGATCTCGTCGTGTCCAATCCGCCCTATGTCGTACAGCGGGAATTGCTCCGGCTCGATCCCGAGGTGCGCAACTACGATCCGAAGCTGGCGCTCGATGGGGGGGTAGACGGGCTCGCCGCGTACCGCCGGATCGCTGCCGACGCGCGGCGGCTCACTGCGCGGGGAGCGCACATCATCGTCGAGCTCGGCGCCGGAATGGCGGATCCCGTGGCGGCGGTTTTCGCCGCCGCAGGGCTTGCAATCCGCGCAGTGCGTCCCGACCTGAATGGTGTGCCGCGCGCGCTGATCCTTCGGCAGGCCCCCTGAAAGCCCCGGAGCGCCGGCCAAAAAACCGCTTGATTATCGCGCAAGACCGACTACGGTTCGGCCACGGAATCGACCCGAGACAACGGTGACGCGCCGCCACAAAGCCCCGGAGCAAGGCTCCTTGAGGCTGCGGCGCGGTAAGGCGGACAAGCCCCGAAGGGCAAGGGTTCGCCGGCTTGGGATACGGTTGGGATACGGGATGCTGCATCACCGGTTTGGCGCGCGCCGTTCACGGCGTCGCGCGGGATAAGGGGTTGGCAACACCGCGGCGTGGGCCGCGGGGAAGAGGTTGCTGCGGTTATCGTGACAACGATTCAGTTCGACGCGAAGTCCTGAAGTCGGGACTTGCGCCTGCCGGGCGCGGCCGAGTGGCCGCGAGGCGCGGGCGCGCGTGCCGGAGAACCGGGAAGAGGCGGGCGACCGCCGCAAAAGGGAGTTGACGAACAAACGAGCCATGAGAAACGGTCAGAACAAACGCATGCGCGGGCGCAACAACCGCAAGGGCCAGAACCCGCTGACTCGGGTCTACGAATCCAACGGGCCCGACGTGAAAATCCGCGGAACGGCTTCTCACGTCGCCGAAAAATACATCCAGCTCGCCCGCGATGCCCAGGCGTCCGGCGATCCGGTCGCGGCCGAGAACTACTACCAGCACGCGGAGCACTATTTCCGGCTGATCGCCACGGCCCAGGAGCAGTTCCGGCAAAGCCAGCCGTACTTCCGTCCGGAAGGCGGCGAGCCACGCGAGGACAGCCTCGAAGACGCCGAGGAGGAGCACCCGGGCGATTCGCCGTTCGGCCGCGAACCGCAGTCTCAGCCTTACCCGCCGCGCGAGGCGCAGCCTTACCAACATCCTCGCGAGCCTCAGCATTATCCCGGCCGCGAGCCCCAGCCCTACCAGCCGCGCGAACAGCAGCCCTATGGCGGGCGCCCGCCCGCCGGCGCCGGCCGACCGGAACAGGGCGCCGGCGACCGATTGCCGTCATTCATTACCGGCAACGGTCCGCAGCCTCCGCAGCCTCCGCAGCCTTCGTACCCGGGGCAGGGCCAAAACGGATTTGACGGGCAACCGGATCGCTTCCCGCTGCACCGGCGGCGCCGGCGCCGGCACGGTCCCCGCGGCGACATTCCGGGATCCCCGCAGCAACAAGCTTCGAGCGGAGCGGCCGAGGAGCCTGGTCCTCCGCCCGGGCCGAGCGGCGATCCGACGACCAACGAGTGAGGTAACTGGGCCTTGTCATGGCCCGCGCAGGCGGGTCACCCAGTAATCCCAGATCCAGCCGAAGCTCACATTCCGCGGATCCTGGGTCGCCCGGACGAGCCGGGCGATGACACCGCAGAGCGCCTAGCCCGGTACGCCGCCCGGCGAGGGTGCCAGCACCGGATCGAGCGCGGGTACGAGGCGGCGCCGTTCGCGCCGGGCCGGGACCGCGCGATACACCTGCTTGGTCGCCTCGACG
>WNFW01000945.1_pt1 | contig 19349 bp, 17 predicted proteins | sample 5400131 | NCBI WGS metagenome assembly WNFW01 (sample SAMN13153362, study PRJNA577476) | soil metagenome | isolation source: 20 cm soil or saprolite under grassland replicate 1 | place: USA:California | collected 2016-06-15 | reverse complement strand
TGCTGCCTCGGCGCGGCCAGCAGGCGGCTCCATGCGCCTTCGCCGTCAATTGCATCGAAGAAGATCATAAGCCCGCCGTCGATATCGCCGGCCCTGACTTTCTTCGCCGCCGCGACGAACCTCGCCGCGCGCTCCGAGGCCCCCGCTGTTGCCGCCGGATCGAGAGTGGCGTCGAGTTCGCCGCCGGGTTCGGCAAGCACCAGTTTGCGCAACAATTCAGGCCGTCGCCCGGCGACGCGAAACGCGATGTGACCGCCGCGGGAATGCCCCATCAGGTCCACCGGCGCGGTACCGAGCTTTTCGATGAAGCCGATGACGTCGGCGACGTGCTGCGCCATCAGATAGTCGTCCCCGACCCCGTCCCAGTGCTCGGGGAAAAAGTGCCGCAGGCTGAGCGAAATCACGCGATGCCTCTTCGACAGAGGTCCAAGCACCGCAGACCAGGTGCGGAAATCGCCGAGCGTGCCGTGAACGCAAACCAAGGGCGGGCCGCAGCCGATTTCGAGATAGGCCATGTCGTAACCGTTGACGTGAAGCGTTTGCATGGAGAGGACTCTAGGCGGGATCAGGAAAGGCGGGGCCCGCGGCCATTGAATGGCCCCGTAACAACCCCAGATCAGCGGAACTTGTTTATGCCGTCAAGTTCCCCCGGAATTCGGGTGGATAGCAACAATCTCCAAGCCTAGATTTGGGGCCAACATCAGGCTCACAGCATGGAGCCAAGGATTGGAGCCAGCCATGACCTACCACCATTTTGCGATATTCGACACCGCGATCGGACCCTGCGGCATCGTGTGGGGCGAGCGCGGCATCAATGCGGTGCAGTTGCCGATGTCCAGCGAGGAAAAAACCCGTACCCGCCTCCGCCAGCGCAACGGCGACATCCCGGAAGCGCCGCCGCCGGCCGAGGTTCAGGGCGCGATCGACGGGATCGTTGAATTGCTCGCCGGCAAACCAAAGGATCTGTCCGGCGTCGCGCTTGATCTCGACGGTGTTCCCGAGTTCAACCGCGGGGTCTACGACATCGCGCGCACCATCCCGCCAGGCAAGACGCTGACCTATGGCGATATTGCCAAGCGGCTCGGCGGCGTCGAGCTGTCGCGTGACGTCGGCCAGGCGCTGGGGCACAATCCCTGTCCGATCGTGGTGCCGTGCCACCGCGTGCTCGCCGCCGGCGGCAAGCCCGGCGGATTTTCCGCCAATGGCGGCGTCGCCACAAAACTCAGGATGCTGGCGATCGAAGGCGCGGTCGTGAACCACACGCCGAACCTGTTCGAGTGAACCGACTCCTCTCCCTCTCCCCGTTCTTCACGGGGAGAGGGTCGGGGTGAGGGGCTCCATCCGCGAACACCGAATCCGCGAGAGCACCGTGCCATGCCCCTCACCCGGAGCATCGCTTCGCGACGCTCCGACCTCTCCCTGCCAAAGAGCGGGGAGAGGTTTAAGCGAGAGCTTGCGCGAGGCCAATCGTGCATGCGGCGCGGGCCTGCAAATCAGGACGCAGCTGTTAGGCCACCGCCTCGCATGAAAATCCGTTGCCGGCGCGGCGGATTTTCCCCACTGATGGCGACGGGAAATGCGCGGTGCAGCACAGCGTGTCAGTGTCGCAATAGCGCTCCAGGAAATTGCGCCGTGTTGTTGCCGCCTGCGCCTGATCGACGTCGAATTTCGCTGAAAGCTCGGGGTAGCGCGCCTGCAGGGGCGAGTGCATCAGGTCGCCACTGAAAACCGCGTCGTCCTTGCCGCGACCGAAGCTGAACGCGACATGTCCCGGCGTATGCCCCGGCGTCGGCAGGATCCGCGCATGGTCGCCGATCGCATAATCGTCGCGCACGATCTCGGCCTTGTTGGCGTCGACGATCGGCAGCACACTGTCGCCGAACGGCGGCACCGGTGTTTTGGCGTGTTGTTCGGTCCAGTAGTCGAATTCGGTTTTTGCGAACACGTAGCGCGCGTTCGGAAACGTCGGCACCCAGCGGCCATCTTCCAGCCGGGTGTTCCAGCCGACATGATCGACGTGCAGATGCGTGCACATCACAAAATCGATGTCGCCGACGGAGACGCCTGCCGCGCCCATGGCGCGCAAATAGGTGTCGTCGGTTTTCATATTCCATTTCGGGCGCAGCGGCCGCGGCTTGTCGTTGCCGATGCAGCTGTCGACCAGAATGGTGTGATGCGGCGTCTTCACGACGTAGGACTGGAAACACAGGATCAGCACGTCGCTGGTGTCGATCGCGCCGGCTGTCTGCATCCACGGCCTGTTCTCCGCGAGCAATTCCGGCGTCAGGCCGGGCAGCATGTCCAGCGCCGGCAGGAAGGTGGTTTCCTGCTCGATGATGCGGTGAATGGTGAGATCGCCGACGGTGAGCTTCAGACCCATACCAACTTCCTGCCGATCACGCCGGTGGCGGCACCGAGATGTTCACCGATGGCCGTTCCAGCATCTTCTGATGGAAGGCATCGAGCTTCGGATAGGTCTTGCGCCAGCCGCAATCGGCGAAGCGAAAATCGGCATAGCCGAGCACGCAAGTGAGGCCGATCTGCGCGATATCGAGCGCCGGCCGCGACAGCATTTCCGCCTGCGTCTCGAAGTGCGCCATGCCCTTCCACGCCCGATTCCAGTGGTCGTCGGACCACGCCTGCCATTGCAGCCCTTGCGGCCGGACCATCTTTTCGTAGCGGCACAGCAGCATCGAATCGAGCATGCCCTGCAGCAGTGAATGATCGCTCTTGACCTTCCATCGCAGGGCGCCGGAAGCCGGGATCAGCTTTCCACCGCCGGCGAGTTCGTCGAGATATTCGACAATGACATAGGAATCGACGATGACGTCGCCATTGTCGAGAATAAGCGCCGGCAGCTTCTTCAGCGGATACATCTTCGAATATTCATCGTTGGGCTGGCCCGGCACGACGGTGGTCGGAACGAATTCTATTCTGTCGATCAACCCAAGCTCGATCGCGGCGATGCGCACCTTGCGGGCAAAGGGCGAGGCGGGGGAGAATGTGAGTTTCATTTTTTGAAATCCTTTGAAGGCTTTTCTCCGTCATGGTCGGGCAAAAGTGCCAACGGGTCCGCGCAAAGCGCGGCCCGATGACAGGCTCCGCGCGTCTTCACGCTGGATTTCCCGGCCATCCACGTCTTTTTGGCGGCTACGCTGTTAAGACGTGGATGCCCGGGCAAGACGATCTACTACCGAGGCTGGCGCATCTCACGCCCCGACGATTTCCTGGCGCTGTTCGCCGAGCCCCTCGATGCCGAGCGTGACCACGTCGCCGGCATTGAGAAATTTCGGCGGCTTCATGCCGCTGCCGACGCCGGGGGGCGTTCCCGTGGTGATGATGTCGCCCGGCAGCAGCGTCATGAATTGCGAGACGTAGGAAATGCACTTCGCCATCGAGAAGATCATGGTCGAGGTCGACCCCCTCTGACGGCGTTCGCCGTTGACGTCGAGCCACATCGACAATTTCTGCACGTCCGGGATTTCGTCCTTGGTGACCAGCCACGGGCCGAGCGGGCCAAAGGTGTCGTGCGACTTGCCCTTGGTCCATTGCCCCTGACGCTCGATCTGGAAATTGCGTTCGGACACGTCGTTGCAGATACAATAACCGGCGACGTGGTTGAGTGCGTCGACCTCGGAGACGTATTTGGCGCGGGTGCCGATGATGGCGGCGATTTCGACTTCCCAGTCGAGTTTTGTGGAGCCGCGCGGCTTTTCGACCGCATCGTTGGGGCCGCTCAGTGCGGTATTGGCTTTCAGAAAGAAGATCGGCTCCGGCGGTATAGGATTTCCGGTTTCCTTGGCATGGTCGATATAATTCAGCCCGATGGCGACAAATTTCGAGATACCGGCGACGGGCGCGCCGAGCCGCGGCCTGCCGTCCACCGCCGGAAGCGTGGCGGGGTCGAGGCTGGCGAGCTTGGCCAGCGAGGCCGGCGAATAGGCTTCGCCATTGAGATCCTTCACATGCCCCGACAGATCGCGCAGTTGGCCCGATTTATCGATCAGACCGGGCTTTTCCTGGCCAACCGCCCCATAACGAACAAACTTCATTTCTCATCACTCCCCTTGACAGTTCTCTTGGGTATTTCCGTTGCTTGAATGCTTCATGGAACAGCGCGGAGCGAAATTCAACTGCTGACTGCGCGCCGCATTGCAGCCACCCTCACCATGAGGGAGACCCGCGTTCCTCCCCTAAACGACGAATTTGAAGGCATCGCCGTCGCGCCTGATGCGGCCGGCGTTGAAATGTCCGCCGATCACCAGCGTCGGGGTGTCGGCAAAGCGGGCGAACAATTCGCGCCGCGTCTTGGCCGCCTGCAGGGGATCGGAATCGGCGGTCGATGACCAATCGAGGTGCGCCATCTGGCAGGGATGATGGGCGACGTCGCCGGTCAGCAGGCCCTCCTCGCCGTCCGATTTGATATGAATGCTCAGATGGCCGGGGCTGTGGCCGGGCGTCGGGATCAGGGTGATCTCATCGCAGAGTCTGTAGTCACCGGGCACCAGATCGGCCTTGCCGGCAACCGCGATCGGTTTTACCGAGTCATTGAACACCGCAATCTTGTCGGACTCGTCGCTGTGGTCTCGCCAGTGCTCGAATTCGGTCTTGCCGAACACATACCGGGCACTGGTGAAGGTCGGTACCCATTTGCCGGCGGTGAGCTTTGTATTCCAGCCGACATGGTCGACGTGCAGGTGGGTGCAAAGCACGGTATCGATGCTGTCAGGCGGAAAGCCGGCCGCGGTCATGGTTTCGAGGAAAGCGTCTTTCCGGTTATTCCAGGTCGGCACCTTGCGGCCTTCCTTGTCGTTGCCGAGCCCGGTATCGACCACGATCCGGCGCGACGGCGTTTCCACGACAAGCGAATGGATCGACATTTTGAGCCGGCCTTCCTCCGACGCAAAATGCGGAATGAGCCAGGGCAGTTTCTGGATTTCTTCGTTGGTGGCCAAGGGAAGAATAAAGCGCGTACTGCCCACCGTCTCCAATTCGACGATTTTCGTGATTTTGACCTTGCCCACATTCCAGTGCATTCGGCGTTCTCCGCACCTTTGTTTCCTGGCCGGCAAGATGCTGGTTTCCGCTTGCGCGCGCAATGGATCATCTCGCTGGGCCGCGCGTTGTTAAGACTGTTAAGCCAAGGAGCGGGCGATGCCGGAACTAGCGATTTCACCCGAAAAAGTCGGGTTTTTGATCGGTAAAGCGAGGGAATTCGATGCCAAGGATTTGCCTGCCGACCCCGAGACCGGATCGAACCCCACCGATGACAACGAGATCGACGTGCTGGAGGAGAATAGTTGCGATCCGGTCGTCCGCGAGATCACGGCTTTCATCCATGCCCTGAACGAGGACGAACAGATCGACCTGGTCGCGCTGATGCGGCTTGGTCGGGGCGATGGCACCATCGGGGAATGGAACGATCTCCGCCGCCAGGCAGCTGACGCACGTAACGAACGTAGCGGTCGTAACCGGCGCGCCGCGCGCACCGCACGTTATCTGCTCGGCGAGCCCCTGCTGGGTGATCTGCTGGCCGAGGGTCTCGGCGAATTCGGAATATCATTGGACGATGAGCGGGCCATGCCGGAGCGCTAGTCTAACGTGCGCAATCGACAACGACGGTGCCGAGCTTGTCGCCTTTCTCCACCGCAAGGTGAGCCTGTGCGGTTTCCGATAACGCAAACTGCCCGGCGATATTGTGGATGCGTTTGCCCGCAGCGAGCCATTTCGAAATATCGGCTTGGGCTGCCGCGAGCATCGGCGGCGGCAGCGCGAACAGCACCAGCGTGCGCAGGGCGATGCATCGCTCCATCAGCTCGCGCATCGGGAGCGCGGGGTTGCGATTGCCGTTGGTGGCGTAGACCGCAATGGTTGAATTCATCGCCATCAGTTTCAGCGTGGTTGCGATGTTGCCGCCGAAGTCGACATCGACCACGCGGTTGACGCCGCGCTGCTCGGTAAAGGCCAACGTCTTTGCGATCACGTCCTCGGTCTTGTAGTCGATGACGAGATCGGCGCCGGCGAGGCGCGCCTGCTCCGCTTTCGGCGACGAGCTCACCGTGGCGATCACCCGCGCGCCGCCCCATTTCGCCAACTGCACGGCACAATGGCCGACCGCGCCGGCGCCGCCGGTGACCAACACCGTCTGGCCTGCGATCGGTCCATCTCCGAACAGGCAGCACCACGCCGTCATGCCGGGGATGCCCAGCGTCGCGCCCGCGGCGAAAGAGACATCGTCGGGCAGTGGCGTGACCAGATGCTCGGCCAGCGAAATATATTCGGCCGCAGTGCCGAACGCGCGGCCGTTGCGCTGGCCGTTAAACAGCCAGACGCGCTGACCCACGGCAAGCCGCGTGACGCTCCCGCCGACCTGATCGACGATACCGGCGCCATCGCTGTTGGGTATCACGCGCGGAAACTCCATCGCGCGATAGCTGCCGGCACGGCGGCCGACGTCGGCGGGATTGACCCCGGACGCTTCCAGCCGGACCCGGACTTCGCCCGGGCCGACCGCAGGCGTCGGCATCTCGCCAAAGGTCAGTACGTCGGGCGCCGCTCCCGTTCGCTCATACCAGACCGCCTTCATTCACATCGTGCCCGGGAATGCGCCGCCATCGAGCAGGATGTTCTGGCCGGTGATGAAGCCGGCCCTTGCGCCGCAGAGAAACGCGCAAGCGAGCCCAAACTCCTCGGGGTCGCCGAAGCGTCCGGCGGGATTGAGTTTTGCCCGTTCGGCCAGCAACTGGTCCACGGTGATGCCGCGCTTGTCGGCGTCCACCTTGGCCACCGGGCCGCGCAGCCGATCGGTGTCGAAGGGTCCCGGCAGCAGCGCGTTGATCGTTACATTGTTGATCACGGTCTTGCGCGCGATGCCGGCGACGAAACCGGTGAGGCCGCTGCGCGCGCCGTTTGATAATCCCAGGACCTCGATCGGCGCTTTCACCGCGGCGGAGGTGATGTTGACGATGCGGCCGAATTTTCGGGCCATCATGCCGTCCACCGTCGCCTTGATCAGCTCGATCGGCGTCAGCATGTTGGCATCGATCGCCTTGATCCAGTCGTCGCGGGTCCAGTTGCGGAAATCGCCCGGCGGCGGGCCGCCGGCATTGTTGACCAGGATATCGGGATCCGGACAGGCTTTCAGCGCGGCCTCGCGCCCGGCAGGCGTGGTGATGTCGCCGGCGACTTCCGTTACCGTGACGCCAGGGCTCATTTTACGTATGTCGGCCGCGGTTTTCGCCAGCGCCTCGGCGCCGCGCGCGGTCAACGTGACATGCACGCCTTCGGCGGCCAGCGCTATCGCGCAGGCGCGTCCCAAACCCTTGCTGGATGCGCACACGATGGCGCGGCGGCCTTTGATCCCAAGATCCACTGTCTCGCTCCCGTCATATCAGGTGATTTTTTTGCAGTCCGATCCAGCCACTTTAACCAAGTCAGACGGCTCTGATAAGAGACCCTGCACCCTCCGAAATGCATATCAGGGGAGGCGCGGCGCCCGGCGATGGCGGTGTTATATCTGCCGGTCTTTCTTCAGGCGGTCGATCGTGGCCGCTACATCCGCCGGCAGGGATTTAAAGCCCATTTGCCCCGCCACCGACAATAGCGGCCGCAGCCGCGAACCGGTCAGCCATAGCGGCTGGCGATCGGCCGGCCAGGATCGTGACCGCGCTACGCAACAGTCCGGCCTTGAACCCGGTGACAACCGCGACCACCAATCCAAGACCGACCACGGCGTCGAAACTGTTCATGGCGGCCATTCTCCCGGTCGATGGGTGTTGCAAAATATTGGTCAACGAAACCGGTTTGCGATCCCGAAAATCGTCTGTATTTGTGAACGCGCGCTACTTTCCGGGGAATTTGTCATGCCGGGTTTATTCGACGTCAGTAAAGAAATCATTCTCATCACCGGGGCATCGCAGGGGCTCGGCCGCCAATTCGCGCGGGTGCTATCCTCGCGCGGCGCGGCGGTCGCGCTGGCGGCGCGCCAGACCGCCAAGCTGAAAAGCCTCGAGGACGAAATTCGGCGGCAGGGCGGTCGCGCCGTGGCGGTGCAGATGGACGTCACCGATATGGCCTCGATCGCGAAGGCGATCGACAGCGCGGAAGCAGCGCTCGGCCCGGTCAGCGTGCTCATCAACAATGCCGGCGTCGCGATTGAAAAGCTCGCGGTCGACCAGACGGAAGCGGATTGGGATGCGGTCATCAACGCCAATCTCAAGGGCGCCTATTTCCTGGCAACCGAAATGGCGCGACGGATGATCGCGCGAAAACAAGAAGGCAATATCGTCAATATCGCTTCGGTGCTCGGCCAGAGCGTGATGAAATTTCTCGCCCCCTATACCATCTCCAAGGCGGGAATCATCCAGGCCACCAAGGTGATGGCGTTGGAACTCGCCGGCAACCGTATCCGCGTCAATGCGCTGGCGCCCGGTTACATCGACACCGAGATGAACCACGAGTTCTGGTCGACGCCGGCAGGCGAGAAGCTGACAAAACGGATTCCGCAGCGGCGCGTCGGTGCCGAATCCGATCTCGACGGCGCGATCATGCTGCTGGCCTCGAGCGCCTCGCGCTACATGACCGGCAGCGTGGTGACGGTGGACGGCGGGTTCTTGCTGGGCTGATGCAAAAACACTCTCCGTCATGGCCGGGCAGAAGCGCGAAGACGCGCTTCGCGCTTCTGCCTGGGCATGACGACTTCGCTAGCTCGCCCGCATCTCTGCCTTGATCATGTCGGCGGCCTTCTCGCCGATCATGATGGTCGGGGCATTGGTGTTGCCGCCGATCAGCGTCGGCATGACAGAGGCATCGGTAATCCGCAGGCCGTCGAGGCCGTAGATTTTCAACCTGGGATCGACCACGGCAAGGGGATCGTCGACACCCATCTTGGCAGTGCCGACCGGGTGATACACGGTGTCGACGCGAGCCCGAAGTATGGCGCGGATGTCGTCCTCGGTACGGATGTTTTCCGTAAACATGTCTTTCTTTTGCAAGGCCCGCAGCGCCGGCGCCTCCATCAGCCGCCGCGTGGTCTGGTAGCCCGCGACCATGGCTTCCAGATCGTCCGCTTCATCAAGGAAATTCGGATCAATCAGGGGCGCCTGCATCGGGTCGGCGCTGTGCAGAGCGACCCTGCCGCGGCTCTTCGGCCGCAGCAGGCAGACGTGGCAGGAGAAGCCGCGGCCCCAGCGGCGCTTGCGGCCGTGGTCGTCGACAACAGCCATGCCGAAATGCAACTGGATGTCGGGGATGTCGAGATCGGGCCGGGTTTTGAGAAATCCGCCGCATTCGGCAAAATTGGAGGTCATCGGCCCGCGGCGTTCACGCCGGTACTGCATGATGGCTTTAAGCTGATGCGCGATGCCGCTGAACGACATGCCGGTGAAATAAGGACTGTCAGACAGATAGGCGAAGATGAAATCCGGATGGTCCTGCAGATTTTGCCCGACGCCAGGCAGATGATGCACGCTGGCGATGCCGTGCTTTGCCAGCGCCGCGCTGTCGCCGATGCCCGACAGCATCAGCAATTGCGGCGTCTGGAACGCGCCGGCGGCGAGGATGACTTCACGGCGGGCGCGGATCTGCTTGAGCTGATTGCCCTGCCGGTATTTGACGCCGACCGCGCGCTTGCCTTCGAACAAAATGAGGCTCGCTTGCGCATCGGTCTCGACGCGCAGATTGGATCGCGTGGCCATATGCGGGTGGACGTAGGCCCGCGCCGCGCTCCAGCGTTCGCTGTTTCTCTGTGTGACCTGGTAGATGCCGAGGCCTTCATGGTCCTCGGCATTGAAATCCTCGCGGATCCGAAACTGCGCCTCGCGTGCGCCTTGCAGAAACGTCTGCTGCACCGGGTTGTCGGTGCGCAGTTTGTTGACCGCAAGCGGGCCGCCTTTGCCGTGAAATTCGCCGTCGAAATCGGCATTGTCTTCCGAGCGCTTGAAGTAGGGCAAGACATCGGCGAACGACCAGCCAGCATTGCCGAGCGAGGCCCATTGATCGTAATCCCGGCGGTGGCCGCGGATATAGACCATGGCGTTGATCGCCGACGAGCCGCCGAGCCCCTTGCCGCGTGGCTGATAGCCGATCCGCCCATTGAGGCCGGCTTGCGGCACGGTGTCGAAAGCCCAGTTGTTGAGCTTGCTCGGCACCATCAGCGCCAGCGCGCCGGGGGTGGTGACCACCCAATTGTCGTTCCTGCCGCCGGCTTCCAACAGCGCCACCGACGTCTTGGGATCTTCGGAAAGCCGCCCCGCAACCGCGCTGCCGCCGGAGCCGCCACCCACCACCACAAAATCGAATGTATCCGTCACGCGCATCCCCCCGCCGGCCTCAGCACTCTTGTTCCAAGGCTTTGCTGTTCCAAGGCTTTGCTGTTCCAAGGCTTTGTTCCGAGGCTGTGCTTTCGCGGACTTTCTGGCAAGAGCAGCCTGAAACCACCGGTTTTGCCCGGCAAGGCCGGTTTCAATCGTCATAAAATCCTCAAAAGTCGGTCCGCGGCCCTTTCCAAAGCGGGTCAGCGTTGGTACATACCGCCCGCACCCAAGGGCATTTGCCAAGGGTTGCCTTCTCAGGAAGCCTCCGGACGGGGATCGATCGGCGCCTTAGGCGTTGAATTGGTTTGATTTCGGCACCGGTTTTTTTGAAGGCGTGCAACGGTTTATCGCGGGGTGGAGCAGCCCGGTAGCTCGTCAGGCTCATAACCTGAAGGTCATAGGTTCAAATCCTATCCCCGCAACCAAATATCAGATGCAATACAAGGGGTTAGGCGAAAGCCTAACCCCTTGATTTTGCGTGGATTGGGCGCGAGCGTTTCAAGGCTGGGCAGATCCAACTTGCGTTCGGCACCGGGTGGCAGCCACGAGCCTCCTGTTGCTGTTGGCCAAGGCCAAACTGAACGCCATGGTGAGGTGGTGACGCCCGGCTGCGGCGGCATCCTTGTCGAGGCGACAATGGATGTAAGCCCGCGTCCGGCACCGCTGGGCGAAGCCGACGTCGCGTGCTGCTGTAGCTGCGTCCTGGTCCCGGTTATTTCCGAGCTCAGCCACTATCGTCCGTTGAATTTTGGCTTGCGCTTTTCCATGAAGGCGCGACGGCCCTCGCGGAAATCATCGCTGTTCATGCAGGCGTTGCCGATCGCGGCGATCGCATCCATGTCGCGGCGATCGGGGTCTTTCAGCACCTGGGCGATGGTGATCTTGGCGGCTTGAATAGCGAGCGGCGCGTTGCCGGAAATGCTGCGCGCGATTTCCATGGTCGCGCTCCACAATTCGGCATCCGACAGCACGCGGTCGACAAGTCCGATGCGGCCGGCCTCCGCGGCGTCGATCCGCATCCCCGTGTACATGATCAGCCGCGCCCATGACGGTCCGACCAGCGAGACCAGATGCTTTAAGCCATCATAGCCGTAGGCGATCCCGAGCTTGGCCGCGGGAATGCCGAACTGGCTGTTGTCGCTGGCAATGCGGATATCCGCCAGCATCGCCACCAGCATGCCGCCGCCGAGGCAGAAACCCCTGATGCAGGCGATGGTCGGTTTTGGATAATCCGCCAGCAAGGCCCGCTGCGCCGCACTGCGTTTCGAATACTGTTCCGATGCCTCGGCGTTGTGGCGGGTCTTTTCGAACTGGCTGATATCGGCGCCGGAAACGAACGCCTTGTCGCCGGCACCGACCAGGACCACGACGCGCACGTCCGGATCATCGCGTAGCGCTATCAGTGCGCTGCCGAGCCCTTCCCACATCTCGAGCGACATGGCGTTGCGTTTTTCGGGGTTGTTGAAGGTGATGACGCCGACGCCGTCGGTAACGCTCTGCAGGACCTTGCCATCGGCGTAGGATTTTTCGGGCTTCTCGGAGACATCCAGCATGGTCAGGTTCCTGGGTTCAGGAGTTGAGGAAGGGACCGAAATTCGCGCGCACGCCGGTCTCGAGCCATGGCGATAGACGATGGCAGAGGTTTACGATCGCCTCGATATCGTGCCGGCCGGCAGTGCGCGGCCGAACGGAAAACTGGTCGATTAGCAGCTCGACTGGATCTCGAATTCAGGGGCGCTTCCCAACACGTGATGCAGCGCAAGCAGACCGCAGAGATCGGTGGGTTCCGAGGATTTTGTATTCTATTTACCATCCATCAGCAATGCAGTTCGATTAGTGGGTCGAGCCAGCCGGCAACCGCTGGGGAGCATCCTGTTCGATCGCATCTGCGGCTATATGAGACGTCACATCCGCAATCTGATTTGTCTTGTCGCCGGAAGTGGCGGCCCAGTCCGCGGCGACCGCCGATCGTCTTGCCCGGCAGGCGACGTCGCGCCGCATGAACTTGCTGATGCGGAGAGACAAGCCGCCTTGGAGTAGCGGACCACACCGCCCGCCTTATCCTCGCGCGACGCGAGAGCCCGGACGATAGGCGAGCCTGGTATGGCCTGGGCAATAGGGCAGCCCTTCGATCGGCGTGTTGCCGCAGAAGCAGAAATCCGCAGCACCCGGCGTGCTGATCGGCCAGCGGCATCGCTGCTCGCTCAACTCGAGCAATGAGCAGGTATGTCCGTTGTGGATCGGCTCGTCGTCGGCTGTGGGCTGCGGCTCGGCGTACAGCGCCCGGAGCATCTGATACTGTTGCCTCGGCACCGTTCTCCCGCGCGGTTCCTTCGCGGCAGCCTTTCGCGCCGGGCGTCGTAGGTCGGCGTTCTTTTCGCGCGTCAGATTGAGGCGGGAGAGCTTGCCGATGACGGCGTTGCGGCTCACCCCGATGTCACAGGCGATTTGGCGGCAGGACAGGCCGTCCTCAAAGCGTTTTTTCAGCAACTCTACGCGTTCGTCCGTCCAGGTCGGTTGGTTGGCGGGCATGTTGATGGTTCCAAGCTACGAGTGATGATTCCGAATTCTTCGGCCTCGTTGTCGTCCGAACCGCCGCGCCGCCAAGGTTCCCTTCCAGAGTCCACTTCCAGCGCCCTTTCACGGCGTCTTGCCGTTGTCGCGGATCGCAAGCAGCCCGTCCTTGATGGCGAGCCGAATGCCTTCCTCGATCAGGGTCCTTGCAACGCCGGGAACGCTGGTGCCGTGGGTACCCTGTCTCACCAGTTTTTCGAGATAGGCGATGGTGGAGAGCGCCAACGTAATCGGAACGCGGTCGGTTTCGGCTTTTTCTGTGGCCATGCCGAAACGCTAACCTTTAACGGGTGTACTGAAAAGTATCTTTTTAGAGTCTATTAGGATTCATTCGCGGTCAAAGTTAAAAACAGCGATTTTCGATGTCGTTTCAATAAGTGACTGAATTTATTGAAAAAAATGACTTGACCGCCGATGAGACCGTCCGCCGGGCGGAACCCCAGCCTCGAGAGAGGGTTTTGGGCGCAACGTTGCCGCACTTTTGGCATCGCTGACGGATTCGGCGGGAGCGATTTTCGAAAGCGAATGGCCGAGACGTGGCTGAGACGTTTGCGTGCAATAATTATTCGCGCTGATGCGTTTGTCGTCACCCAGACTCCGTAGAGCTGTCTTGGCGCCGCTATTCGTCCCGTCCTAACATCGAAGAAGCGGCCGTTCAGAAGTTCTCGTTGCGGTGCGCGGCGACAGGTGAAGCAAAAAACATGTATCCAGATTCAGAGTCGCGTTCCCAACAGCAATACAATCGCGCCTTGGTGAGCCTGCCCGGCGGCAATAGCCGAACCACCGTCTTCATGAAACCCTATCCGATCTATGCTGCGCGCGGTGAGGGTTGTCGTGTCTGGGATGTCGATGGCAACGCATACATCGACTGCATCAATAATTTTACCTCGCTGGTTCATGGCCATGCCCATCCGGCGTTGATTGCAGCGGCTACGCAGCAGCTCGCGCTTGGATCGGCGTTCGGGTTGCCGACCGAGTCCGAGATCGATCTGGCCGAACTGCTGGCAGCGCGGTTGCCGTCGGTGGAGCAGGTGCGCTTCGCAAATTCAGGCACCGAGGCCGTGATGATGGCGCTCAAGGCCGCGCGTGCGTTCACTGGCCGGCCGAAAATCGCCAAATGCGAAGGCGCCTATCATGGTTCCTACGACTACGCCGAAGTGAGCCTTGATCCGACGCCTGCAGCGTGGGGGCGCAATGCTCCGATTTCGGTCGCCTATGCCAAGGGCACGTCGGATAACGTGCTGGCCGATGTCGTCACCATTCCCTTCAACGATGCCGAAGCCGCGGTCAGCCTGATCCGCGAGCATGGCAGCGAACTCGCCTGTGTGCTGGTTGATCCGATGCCGAACCGAGCCGGTCTGGCACCGGCTGACAAAACCTACCTCGAGGCACTGCGCCAAATCACCCGCGAGGTCGGCGCTCTCCTGATCTTCGATGAGGTCATTACGTTCCGGCTGGGTTTTCGCGGCGCTCAGGGCTTGTGGGGCATCGACCCCGATCTGACGGCGCTGGGCAAGATCATCGGCGGCGGCTTTCCGGTCGGCGCGATCGCCGGCCACAAGGAATTCATGGCGGTGTTCGATCCCCGTTCCGGCAAGCCGGCGCTGCCGCACGGCGGGACCTTCTCCGCCAATCCCGTGACGATGCGCGCGGGCCTTGCCGCGATGGAACTGCTCGATGAGGCGACGTTCGCGCGCCTCGACGCCATCGGTGAGACGGTCCGCACTGGTATCGACCAGGCTTTCCGCCGCCATAGTGTGCAGGGCGGCACCATCAGGCTGGGCTCGCTGCTCAAGATTCATTTTGCCGATCGCCCGATCCGCGACTATCGCTCGGCCTATCTCACCGAACCGGAAACGCAGCGTCAGGCGATCTTCAATCGCGGGCTGCTCAATCGCGGCGTACTGGCCGCAGGCTACGGATTGATGGCGCTCTCGACGCCGATGACCGATGCCGATATCGATGCCATCATTGCGGCGGCATCCGGTGCGCTGCAAGAAGTATCAGCCTCAGTCTGACGAATTCAGTCAATCGACCCCAAATTTTCTACACCCGCAGGAGCGCATGTCCCTCAAGATCGATCCCATCACGCGATCCGTCGTTCAGCACCGGCTGAGTTCGATCGTGAAGGAAATGGGCGAGGCCATGCTTCGCACCTCCTATTCGCAGATCCTCAACTCCAGCCGCGATTTCTCGCTTGGGATCTGCGACACGCGCGGACGCCTGATCGCGCAGGCCGATCACATCCCGGTCCATGTCGGCGCCCTGCCATGGGCAACGCTCGCCGTCGAGCAACGCTTCAAGGACGTCCGGTCGGGCGACGTCATCCTTCTCAACGATCCCTATCATGGCGGCAGCCATTTGCCTGACCTGACCGCGTTCGTGCCGTTCTTCGACGGCGAGCGGCGTCTGCTCTGGACCATCGTTCGCGCGCATCAGAGCGACATCGGCGGCGCGACGCATGGCGGCTACAATCCCGGCGCTACCGAGATCTGGCAGGAGGGACTGCGGGTTCCCCCGATCAAGCTGTACGAAGCTGGCCGCCTGCGCGATGACCTGCTCGATTTGCTGGCGCTGAACATCCGTAACGCCAGAGAGTTTCGCGGCGATCTGGCGGCCATGGTGGGAGCGGCGCATCTCGGCGAGCGCCGGCTGTCACGGCTGTTTGCGGAATTCGGCACTGATGTCGTCGAGGCCGCGGTGGAAACCATTCTTGACGCCGCCGAGCAGCAGGCGCGGGCCGTGGTTTCGATCTGGAAAGACGGCGTGTTTTACGGCGAAGCATTTCTCGACGATGACGGTCATGGCCGCAACGACATCAGGATCGCGGCAAAGGTTACCAAGGAGGGAAGCGATATCGAGGTCGACCTGTCAGAATCTGATCCGCAGTCGACCAGCTTTGTCAATTCCTCGCATGCCAATATGCAGGCCGCGGTGGCGATGGCTTTTGCCTATTTGATCGATGCCGATATTCCAAAAAACTCCGGCGCGTTGCGGCCGCTCAAGGTGATTGCCAAACAAGGCACCGTGGTCTGGGCCGATCCGGGACGGCCGGTAACGCTCTGCACCAGCCATCCGTCGAACGAGATCGTCGAGGCGATCGTCAAGGCGTTGGCGGCATCGTGTCCGGATCGCGCGATGGCAGGATGGGGCCGCCGCTTCCGGATCGCGATCCAGGGAGAAGATCCGCGCACCGGCCGCAACTTCATCTGGCACATGTTTCAGGCTCGTCCCGGCGGCGGCGCCTCGGCGGGAGGCGACGGCTGGTCGTCGATCGGCGAATGGCACACGGTCGGCGGCATCAAGTTCGGCAGCATCGAAGTCGCCGAGGTGCGGTTTCCCCTGCATTTCCGTCACCATGAATTTCGCTCAGGCTCCGGCGGCGACGGCCAGTTTCGCGGCGGTCTCGGTGTCGCGCTCGATCTGGTCCTGGAAACGGCGAAGCCTGCGCTTGCCAACACCGCCGGAGACGGCGCGCGCCATGGTCCATGCGGAATGCTCGGCGGCGAAGACGGCATTCCCCACGATTATCGCCTGGTCTCCGCCGGCCGCCCGCCGCGCGTCTTGCGCACCAAGGAAGTCGGCATCGAGATTGGTCCCGGCGATTGCCTCGAAATACGTTCGTCCGGCGGCGGCGGTTGGGGCCCGCCCGCCCGGCGCTCGCCGCAGGCCCGTCAGCGCGACAGCGACCAGGGTCTCACTGACGACGGCGCCGCGACAGGACGGAATTCCCGATGATGTTCGCGATCGGAATCGACATCGGCGGCACCTACACCGATTTGGTCGCCATCGACGACAACGGAAAAACCGTTTTCGCAAAATCGCCGTCGACGCCATCAGATCAGTCCGTGGGCGTCATGGCCGGGCTCGACGAATTGGCGCGGCGATTGCAGCTGACGCGCGCGAAGATGCTCGCCGCCACGGACCGGATTGTTCACGGAACGACGGTTGCGACCAACGCCTTGCTGGAGCGAAAAGGCGCCAAGGTCGCGCTTCTCACCACCGAGGGCCATCGCGATGTCATCGAGATGCGCGAAGGCCTCAAAGGCGACCGCTACGATTTGCGCTCGCCGCCGCCTGAACCGCTGGTGCCGCGCGAGCGCCGTTTTGGCGTCAGGGAACGGCTCAAGGCCAGCGGCGACGTCGCGACGCCGCTCGATGACCGATCGCTCGGCGACGCCATCGCCGCGATCAGAGCCTCCGGCGCCACATCGGTCGCGGTTTGCTTCCTGCATTCCTACCTCAACCCGGTCCACGAAATCGCCGCCGTCGAACGGCTGACGCGCGAGCTGCCGGATGTCAGTATTTCCAGCTCGAGCGATGTGTTGCCGCAGATCAAGGAATATGAGCGGGTCTCGACCTCGATCGTGAACGCCTATGTCGGGCCGCTGGTGCGGCATTATCTGGCCAATCTGGAGCAGCGCCTCGCAGAAGCGGGTTTCAAAGGCACCCTGTTCATGATCCTTTCGCATGGCGGCATGGCCCCGGTCAGGGAAGCCTCGCGCCTCGCCGCGGGCACGGTGCTGTCGGGGCCCGCCGGCGGCATCTCGGGCAGCCGGCGATGTGCCGATCTGCTTGCCATTCCCAATCTCGTGCCGTTCGACATGGGTGGCACCAGCACCGACATCTCGCTGATCTCCGACGGCCGCGCCTCGCTTTCCGCGGACGGCATGCTCGCGGGGCAACGCATCGCGTTGCGCAGCCTCGACATCGCCAGCATCGCGGCCGGCGGTGGTTCCATCGCCACTGTCGATGCCGGCGGCACGCTTCGGGTCGGCCCGGAGAGCGCCGGTTCGGTGCCGGGGCCGGCCTGTTATGGCAATGGCGGTCTTGCCGCGACCGTGACCGACGCCAACATCATCCTCGGCTATCTCGACGCAGCGGCTTTCATGGGCGGACTGCGGCCACTCGATCGCTCCGCATCGGAAGCCGCGGTCGATCGCGTCGCTACGTCTCTCGGCCTGTCGCGGCTGCAAGCCGCCGCCGGCATCTACCGCATGATCAACCTGAAGATGGCGGATGGCATCCGGCTGATGACGTTGCGCCGCGGCGTCGATCCCCGGAAGTTTGCGATGTTGAGTTTTGGTGGCGCGGCGGGCTTGCACGCCGTCGAGGTCGCGCGCGAACTGGAGATCAAGCGCATCATCGTGCCGACGGCTGCATCGGTGTTGTCGGCGTGGGGCATGCTCACCAGCGATCTGCGCTACGAAGTGAGCCGCACGCATTACGGCGCCGGGGCGCGCATTTCGGCGGATGAAATGCGCGCGCTGTTTGCTCAACTGGAGCAACAGGCAGCTGACCGGCTTCGCGCCTGGTTCGACGGGCCGATGACCATCGAACGCTCCGCCGAGATGCGCTATGGCGAGCAGATATTTGAAATTGATGTCACTCTCGACGACCTCGACTGGACCGCGGTCTCGCTGGTCGACCAAATCGAGGATCGCTTTCACCGCCGCCACGAGGAGCTCTACACCTATGCCTCGCGCGATCAGGAAGTCGTGTTTGTCAATGCGCGGGTTGCGGCGGTCGGCGCGGTGTCACGGCGCGGACGGGATTTGAGACCTGCGCCATCAGGTGTGGCTTGTACGCCGCGCACGACGCGACAAGTCTTTTTCGGCGCATGGCGCGAGGTCCCGGTGTATTCGCTTGATGCGCTCCGGCCCGGCCATTGTTTCGAGGGCCCGGGGATCGTCGAGGCCGAGACCACGACGGTCATCGTCGGCGAAGGTGACCGGGTAACCGTCAATGCGTTAGGGTGGCTGGACATCGCATTGGGGTGACGCGAAAGCTTGCCACCGGGAATGGCATTGCTATATCGGATTTTTCCGCAATTTCCATTGTGCCGTCCAAGCGAGACCGATGATGACCGTCACCACCGATACCGCCCCCGAGTCCCAGCCGTTCCAGGCCGAGGTTGCCGAATTGCTGCACCTGATGGTGCATTCGGTCTATTCCGAGACCGATATTTTCCTGCGGGAACTGATCTCGAACGCTTCCGACGCCTGCGACAAGCTTCGCTACGAGGCGATCGCGGCGCCCGAGCTGATCGCGGACGGGGCGCCGCCCCAGATCCGCGTCGTGCCCAACAAGAACGCGGACACGCTTTCAGTTGTCGATAGCGGCATCGGGATGGACCGGCAGGAGCTGATCGACAATCTCGGCACCATTGCGCGTTCCGGCACCAAATCCTTCCTGTCCCGCCTGGCCGAGGCCAAGGATGGCGCCGGCCTGATCGGCCAGTTCGGCGTCGGATTTTACTCGGCTTTCATGGTGGCCGACCGCATTGTGGTCTTGAGCCGCCGCGCCGGAGCGGACCAGGTCTGGGCCTGGTCGTCGTCCGGCGGCAGCGGATTCGAAATCGCGCCGGCCAGCGAGGAGGACGCCAGGCGCGTTACGCGCGGTACCGAGATCGTGCTGCATCCGAAAAAGGACGCGGCAAGATATCTGGAGAGTTACGAGATC
>WNFW01002077.1_pt1 | contig 19350 bp, 15 predicted proteins | sample 5400131 | NCBI WGS metagenome assembly WNFW01 (sample SAMN13153362, study PRJNA577476) | soil metagenome | isolation source: 20 cm soil or saprolite under grassland replicate 1 | place: USA:California | collected 2016-06-15 | reverse complement strand
AGGGCGCCCCCTGAGCCCGCTCCACCGAGCAACAACGAATCGGCGAGCGCCCGGAAGCGCGCGCTGAGCGCATGCCCGTCCCGGCTCGTTGCCACCCAGACGGTGTGACTGCGCACCGCCGTCCCGGACCGGCCGACGTCGTACACGCCCGCCGTCACCGCGACGGAATCGCCGCGCGGCACGACCTCGCCCCAGAGCAACCGGCCCGCGCCCGCCGCGCGGGCGACGTCGAGGGCGTCCCGGAGTTGCGCGATCGGGCCGCCCCGCCGCGCCACAAGATCGCGGACGCGCAGCCCGTCCACGAGCCGCACGTCCTTCCAGCGGCTCACGGCGTCGTACAGCGCGAGCTGGGATTCGTCGCCGCTGAGGCCCGGCGGTGCGGCGTCCCGGACCGCGAACGGCGCCACCACGTACAGTCCCGGGTCGAGACCCGACCCGCGGAACACCCGCGGCAGGGCGACGACCAGCACACCTCCGAGCGCCGCCGCCCCGACCAGCGTCGCCACCCAATGCCGCGGCCGCAACCGTGGGCGCGGTGCGAGGGCGGCAGCCAGCGCGCCCGCCGTCGCGAACCGGGCCGCCGCGTCGGTCGCCAGCGCGCGCAGCAACGCCGCCCGCACCTCGGGCGGCGTGGCGGCCGGCAGCTCGTCCTCGGTGGCCGACCCGTCGTGGCGCGGCGGGTGGCCCGTCAACATCTCGTGCAGCACGCAGCCCAGGCTGTAGACGTCGCTGCGGCCGTCGAGCGTCTGGTCCGCGCTCGCCTGCTCGGGGCTCATGTAGTCCGGCGTGCCGACGGCGATGCCGACCTCCGTCACGCGGCTGCCCCGCCCCGCCGCGGCGCTGATCGCCCGCGCGATGCCGAAATCCGCGACGACGGCGAGGCCTTCCTGCAGGAGGATGTTCTCGGGCTTGATGTCGCGGTGCACGACGCCGCGGCGGTGGGCGTAGTCGAGCGCATCCGCCACCTCGCGTGCGATCTGCACCGCCTCGGCCACCGTCAGCCGCGGCTCGCGCCCGAGCCGATCACGCAGCGACTCGCCGGCGACGTACGGCATGACGTAGTACAGGCAGCCGGCGGCGTCGCCGGAGTCGTGCAGCGGCAGGATGTGCGGATGGGCAAGCCCCGCGGCGAGGCGGATCTCGCGCAGGAACCGGTCGGTGCCGAGCGTGGCGGCCAGCTCGGGACGCAGCGCCTTCAGCGCGACCACGCGGCCGTGGCGGAGGTCCGTGGCCAGGAAGACGATCGCCATCCCGCCGCGACCGAGCTCGCGCTCGATCGTGTAGCGGTCGGCCAGAGCGGCCTGCAGGCGGGCACGGAGGTCGCTCGCCACGATTCCCTCCCCCTTCCTCCCACGCGGTGCGGACGGCGGCGGCGGCGTACAATACGGCGTCACTCCCGGCCCGGCCAGCCGACGTCGCCAAGCCCTTCTCTTGGTACAGGTTACCGGCTACTTTGGTGGGGCTCGCATGGCCGATCTGTCGATCTCGCGCAGCCAGCTCTTACTCCTCGCCGGGACGGCCAACCGGCCGCTCGCCGAGGAGATGGCCGAGCACTTGGGTCAACCGTTGTGCGCGGTCACGCTGCGCCGCTTCGCGGACGGCGAGCTGTTCGTGAAGATCGACGAGAACGTGCGCGGGCGGGACGTGTTCATCATCGAGCCCACGAACCCGCCGGCGGAGAACTACCTCGAGCTGCTGCTGCTGATCGATGCGGCGCGGCGGGCGAGCGCGGCGCGGGTCACGGCGGTGCTGCCGTACTTCGGCTACGCGCGCCAGGACCGCAAGGATCAGCCGCGCGTCGCGATCAGCGCGAAGCTGATGGCGAACCTGATCACGCACGCCGGGGCCGATCGGGTGCTGGGAATGGACTTCCATTCCCACCAGGTGCAGGGGTTCTTCGACATTCCGGTGGACCATCTGTACGCGGCGCCCGTCTTCGTGCAGCATTACCGGCAGAAGGCGCTGCAGCAGCCGGTGGTCGTGGCGCCGGACGTGGGGTCGGCCCGGATGGCGCGCGGCTTCGCGAAGCGGCTCGACGCGTCGCTGGCGATCATCGACAAACGGCGTCCGTCGGCGAATATCGCCGAGGTCGTGAACGTGGTGGGCGAAGTGGAAGGGCGGGACTGTCTGATCCCCGACGACATGATCGACACCGCGGGGACGATCACCGAGGCGGCGGCGGCACTGAAACGCCTCGGCGCGCGGCGCATCTTCGCGTTCGCCACGCACGCCCTGCTCTCGGGCCCGGCGGTCGAGCGCCTGCGCGCCGCGCCGCTCGAAGAGATCACGGTGACGAATACCATCCGCCTCCCCGAGGAGCGGAAGTTCGAAAAGCTGAAAGTGCTGTCCATCGCCGGGCTGATGGCCAAGGCGATCGGCTACGAGCACTCGAATCAGTCGGTGAGCTCGCTATTTGACTGACGTCTGACGTCAGACGTCTGACATCAGAGGAAACGGAATGGCACAAGCTATTTCTCTCGCGGCCGAAGCACGGACCGCCAGCGGCAAAGGCGGCGCCCGCCAGACGCGCCGGGAGCGCAAGGTCCCGGCGGTGATCTACGGCCACGGCCGGCCCACCCAGCCGCTCACCGTGGACGCGCTCGCCCTCGAGAAGGCGCTGACCGGCGTCGAGCCCGCCAGCACCGTCATCGAGCTGACGCTCGATGGGAAGAGCACCAAGGTGCTGATCCGCGAGATCCAGCGCCACGCCATCCGGCCGGACATCATCCACGTGGACTTTTACGAGATCCGCGGGGGCGAGAAGGTCCGCCTCAAGATCCCCGTGCACCTCGTGGGCACCCCCGACGGCGTGCGCAACGCCGGCGGCGTGCTCGACCAGGTGATGCGCGAAGTCGAGATCGAAGTGCTCCCGGAGCACATCCCCGAGCGCGTGGAGCTCGACGTCACGCCGCTGGCGATCGGCCACTCGCGGCACGTGCGCGACCTCCAGATCCCCAACGCCACGATCCTCTCCGGCGCCGATCTCACGATCGCGACGGTCGTGCCGCCGCGGGCCGAAGAGGTGGCCGCCCCGACGCCGGAAACCGCCGCCGAGGTCGCCGAGCCCGAGCTCATCCGCAAGCCGCGTGAGGAGGAAGGCGAAGAAGGGGCCGAAGGCGAAGCGCCGGAGGGGACCAAGGCGCCCGAGGGGAAGGCGCCCCCGGCCAAGGCCCCGGCGGAACCCAAGCCCAAGGAAAAGAAGGGCTAGCAGCCCTGCGCGCCGTCGTCGGCCTCGGCAACCCCGGCCCGGACTACGCGGCGACGCGCCACAACGCGGGCTTCTGGCTGGCCGACGCGGTGGCCGCGCGGTGGAACCTGCCGCCGTTCCGCCGGGCCGAGCGGGCAGTCGGGACCGCGGGTGAAATCGACGGCCTCCCCGTCCGCCTGCTCAAGCCCACGACGTACATGAACCGCAGCGGCGCGGCCCTCGCCTCGCTCCGCGCCGATCCCACCTTCGATCCGTCGCGCGACCTGCTGATCCTCGTCGACGACTTCAACATTGCCGCCGGCACGTTCCGCCTCCGGGCCGACGGCTCGGCCGGCGGGCACAACGGCTTGAAGAGCATCGAGGGGGCTCTGCAGTCCCAGCAGTACGCCCGGCTGCGCATCGGCGTGGGGCCGCTGCCGCCGGACGTGGCCTGGGAGGACTACGTGCTGGCGCCGTTCACCGAGGAAGAGCGCGAGCAGCTCGAGGCCCTGAAGCCCAAGCTGCTCGACGCCGTGGCCGGTTGGGTGCGGGAAGGGGTCCAGGCGTGACCTACACGTACTTGCCGCTGCTCGCGGTCGTCGCGGGCGTGGGCGGTCTCGGCGTCGCGTTCGCCTTGTATCGCGCCATCCGGCGCCGGCCCGCGGGCTCGGCGGCGATGCAGGCGATTGCCGGCCTGATTCGCCGCGGGGCGATGGCGTTCCTGAAGCGCGAGTACACGGTGTTGTTGCCGTTTCTCGCCGTCGTCGCCGCGCTGCTCGCCTGGGCCATCGGCTGGCGCACCGCGGTGGCGTACGTGAGCGGCGGCCTGTGCTCGATCCTCGCCGGCCTCCTCGGGATGACCGCCGCAACCCACGCCAACGTGCGCACCGCCGAGGCGGCGCGCGCGCACGGGCAGGGGCCCGCCCTGCGCACCGCCTTCCACGGCGGCGCGGTCATGGGGCTCGCCGTCGCGAGCCTCGGGCTCCTGGGGCTCGGCGCGGTGATGCGCGCGTTCCTCGCCGACGCCTTCAGCGACGCCGGCTGGCGCGCCTTCAGCGAGATCATCTCCGGGTTCGCGATGGGCGCGTCGTCCATCGCGCTGTTCGCCCGCGTGGGCGGCGGCATCTACACGAAAGCGGCCGACGTCGGCGCGGACCTCGTCGGCAAGATCGAAGCCGGCATCCCCGAAGACGATCCCCGGAACCCCGCGACCATCGCCGACAACGTGGGCGACAACGTCGGCGACGTGGCGGGGATGGGCGCCGACATCTTCGAGTCCTACGTCGGCGCCATCGTCGCCACCATCGCGATCGGGGCTACGAGCCCCGCCGTCGCGAACCGCGTCGACGCGGTCGCGCTGCCGCTGCTCTACACGATCGCCGGGCTCGTCGCGAGCCTCGTCGGCATCGCCGCCGTGCGAGTCCTGGAGCGCGGCTCCCCCGCCGGGGCGCTGCGCTGGAGCACGTTCCTCGCCGCCGGGCTGTTCCTCGCGGCGGCGTACTGGCTCACCACGCGCGTCGACCCCGTGCTGATCGGTGCCGACGGTTCCCCACTCCCCGCTCTCGGCGCGTTCACCGCCGTCGTCGCCGGGACGCTCGCGGGCGTGGTGATCGGCTTGCTCACGGAGTACTACACGTCGGGGAGGCCGATCCGCGCCATCGCCGAGGCGTCGCGCACGGGCCCCGCCACCAATCTCATCGCCGGGCTCGCCGTCGGGATGCGCAGCACCATCGCGCCGATGCTGATGCTGTGCGCCGCCATCTACGTCGCCTACCACGCCGCGGGACTCTACGGCATCGCCATCTCCGCGGTGGGGATGCTCGCCACGGTGGGGATCACCATGTCGGTCGACGCCTATGGGCCGGTCGCCGACAACGCCGGCGGCATCAGCGAAATGAGCCGGCTGGGCCCCGAGGTCCGCAAGATCACCGACAGCCTCGACGCGCTCGGCAACACCACCGCGGCGATGGGCAAGGGCTTCGCCATCGGATCCGCGGCGCTCACCGCGCTGGGGCTGTTCAGCGCCTACGCCACCGCCGCGGGGATCCGCGCCGGCGGGCTCGATCTCATCAATCCCATGGTCGTGATCGGCCTGTTCATCGGCGGCTGCATCCCGTTCTTCGTCGCCGCCGCGACGATGACGGCCGTGGGCCGGGCGGCCGGCGGCATGGTCGAGGAGGTGCGGCGCCAGTTCCGCGAGATTCCCGGGCTCATGGCCGGCACGGCCCAGCCCGACTCGGCGCGCTGCGTGGACATTGCGACCCGCGCGGCCTTGCGTGAGATGATCGTGCCGGGGCTCACCGCCGTCGTCGCGCCGGTGGTCGTGGGCAAGCTGCTGGGGCTGTACGCGCTCGGCGGCATGCTGGCCGGGGCGACGCTGACGGGGGTGATGCTGGCGCTGTTCATGGCCAACGCCGGTGGCGCGTGGGACAACGCCAAGAAGCACATCGAAGGCGGCGCGCTCGGCGGCAAGGGCTCGGAGCCGCACAAGGCGGCCGTCGTCGGCGACACCGTCGGCGACCCGTTCAAGGACACGTCCGGGCCGGCGATGAATATTCTCATCAAGCTGATGAGCGTCGTGAGTTTGGTATTGGCACCCTGGTTTGTGCGATGATAACGCGGAAGTCGGAACGCGGAACTCGGAACAGAAGGGCATGTTCCGCGTTCCCACTTCCGCGTTCCGCGTTCTGACATGCTCCGTTTAGGAATCGTTGGTCTGCCAAATGTCGGCAAATCGACCCTCTTCAACGCGCTGACCTCTTCGAAGGCCGCGGCGGCGGAGAACTATCCGTTCTGCACCGTCGAGCCCAACGTCGGCGTCGTGGAAGTGCCGGACCCGCGTCTCGAGCGGCTCAACGCGATCGTGCGGCCGAAGAAGAAGGTCCCCGCCGTCGTCGAGTTCGTGGACATCGCCGGCTTGGTCGAGGGCGCCTCGCAGGGCGAAGGCCTCGGCAACCAGTTCCTGTCGCACATCCGCGAAGTGGACGCGGTCGTCCACGTCATCCGCTGCTTCGAGGACCCGGACGTGGTGCACGTGATGGGGCCGGTGGACCCGGTGCGCGACCACGACGTGATCACCAGCGAGCTGGCGCTCGCCGACCTCGCGGTGGTCGAGCGGCGGCTGGAGAAGGCGCGCAAGACCGCCCGCGCCGGCGACAAGGACGCGCAGGCCGAGCTGCTCGTGCTGGAGCGCATCGTCGCGGAGCTCAATGCGGGGCGCGGGGCGCGCGAGGCCGGCGAGAGCGGGGAGGCGATCCGCTTCCTCCGCCAGCTCGGCCTGCTCACCGCGAAGCCGATTCTCTACGCCGCCAACGTGACGGAGGACGATCTGGCGACGGGCGGGGGCCCGTGGCTCACCGCGCTGCGCGGCGCCGTGCAGGCGCATCACGAGGAGGCCGAGATCGTGCTCTTCTCCGCGAAGCTCGAGGCCGAGCTGGCCGACCTCGCGCCCGCGGAGCGCGAGGAGTACCTGAAGACCGCGGGCGTCGCCGAGCCGGGGCTCGACCGCCTCATTCACGCCGGCTACCGGCTGCTCGGGTTACAGACCTTCTTTACCGTGGGGGAAAACGAGGTGCGGGCCTGGACGATGCACCGCGGCGCCACGGCCTACGACGCCGCCGGGGAGATCCACTCCGATTTCCAGCGCGGCTTCATCCGCGCCGAAACGGTGGGGTTCGAAGACTTCGTGCGCGCCGGGTCCTACAAGGCGGCGCGCGAGCAGGGGCTGGTGCGCAGCGAGGGTCGGGAGTACGTGGTCAAGGATGGAGATATTCTGCTGTTTCGGTTCAACGTCTGACGTCTGAAGTCTGACGTCTGACGTCAGACATCTGACGTCAGACGTCAGACGTCAGTGCTGGTGTTGCTCCCCTTCCCCGGTTCGATGCTCCGTCCGCTGAAACGCCAGGAAGTCATGCACCGCATGTACCGCCACGGAATCCCGCGTGACGATACGCACCTCGCCGCCGCCCGGCAGCGGGTGGAAGACGTACCGGATCGCGCCCTTCCTGGCCGTCATGACGCGCGTGCCCGGGACGGTCTGGGCGTGGACAAAACCGGGCGTCTGGAAGTCGCCGGCGGTGAACGCCCGCGCGATGCCCTTCAGGTGCTCGCGGATCGCGTGCACGCCGGCCGCGTCGGTCGAATCCCGGACCAGGACGACGCGACCACCGTCAGCTGCGGGTTCGAAGCGATGGAACGACGTGTACTGGTCCACGCCCATCGCGACCCTGCCCCGCTGCTGCATGGCGTGAAAGGCGGAATCTTGAGACCGGGCCACCGCCGGAGCGACGAGGGCCGCGAGCAGGGCAAGCGCAGAGTACCTCATGCAGTGGTCACCTGAGGTCTGATGTCAGACGTCTGACGTCCGGTTTTCTTCAGTTCAGGTACCGGCTCCACACGGCGATCACCCCGCCGCACGTGCTCAGCCCGCCGTAGGCCACCTGGTACGCCCCGGGGATCTCGGCGCTGCGCCGGTAGATCTCAATGCCCGCGAGATCGCTGGCGCGCAGCCGGTTGATCTCCGCGGGATCGCTCTGGAATCCATCTTCGTACAAGGTCATCGGGCAATAGCGGCCGAGGCGATAGTCCACCGCGATGCACTCCCCGAACCGACAGCTCAGCGTGATCCCCGATTCATACAGCAGCGCCCGCACCGTCACCGATCCCTTGCGCTGCAGGTCTTGCGGCGTATAGAAGGTTCCCCACCGCCGGTTCAGCCGCTCGTAGAACCCGGTGAGGGCGTACCGCACGCCCCGGCCCTGCGCCTCGACGAGAATCGGCGGCAACATCACGGCATCGGGGTCGGTATTGAGCACCACCGTCCAGCGCAGCGTGGTCCCCCGCAGCAGCGTCGCCGTCAGGGTGTTGGCGACGTGCTCGCCGTACCCGAAGACGACTTTGAGGGCGCCGGCCGGCAGCGGCCCCAGGGTGAAGTGCCCGAGGGAGTCGGTGATGGTTTCGCGGGTCTCGGTGCGTACCGTCGCGCCGACCAGTGGCCGTCCCGTGTACGCCGAGAATACCACCCCCGCAAGCTGGGCCGTCGTGTCGCGCTGCTGGGCGGAGGCGTGAGCGGAGATGAAGAGGAATAGGGGAACGAGTACCAGGCGGCGGGGCGTCATGAGGCACCTCTCGAAGGGCCTTTCATTAGTACAGCACGATGTGGAACGTCGTTCCGCTGGCCATACGGCGGCTCAGGACCGCCCTACCGCCCGACCGCCCGACCGCCTAGTTTCCGCCCTCACAAATCCCCTACTCGGTGGCCCACCGCCGCCGGGTCGTTCAATCGTCCAAAGGGAGGTGGCATGCCTCGTCGCTACGAGACGGTCTACATCTTCGATAGTGCTCTCGAAGAGCCCGCGGTCAACGAAAAACTCGAGAAGTTCCACGCGCTCCTGACCCGCGACGGCAAGGGGACGATCTCCAACGTCGCCCATTGGGGCAAGCGCACCCTGGCCTACACCGTCAAGAAGAAGGAAACGGGCTACTACGTCGTGGCCCAGTTCGAGAGCGCGCCGGACCTGCTCCCCGAGTACGAGCGCCTCGTGAAGCTCGACGAGGGGGTGCTGCGGTTCCTGGTGGTGGTCAACGAAGGCCTCCCGGCCAAGCCGGAGCCCGCTCCCGTGATCGCGGCGGAAGTCGACGAGCTGGAGGAGGAGGAAGCGTGAAACGCCCCGCCAAGACCTGTCCCGTGTGCGAGTCCGGGGTCCGGGTCCTCGATTACAAGGACGAACGCACGCTGTCCCGGTTCCTGACCGAGCGTGGCAAGATCCTGCCGAGCCGGCTGTCGGGGATGTGCGCACGCCACCAGCGCCAGCTCGCGACCGCCGTGAAGCGGGCGCGGCAGCTGGCCCTGATGCCGTACATCCGCGGGTACGCCGGCTAGGCTCGCCGTGCCGCGCCGCTGGTGGCGGCTGGTGCTCGGCACCGCCGCGTTTTCCCTCGTCGCGCCGGTCGGGTTTGTGGCGCTGCCGCTCGCCGCGCTGCTCGCCGCCACGCGGCCCGCGCCCGCGATCGCCTGGGGCGTCGCGGGAGCGCTCGCCGCCCTCGGCGCGTGGACGCTGCTGCCGGCGCCCGGCGACCGGCTCGGCACGCTCGAGGCCGCGGTCGCCGTGTGCGCCGCCGTCGCGTTCGCGGGCGGCAACCTGCTCGCGCCGGCCGGCCTGTGGCGCCAGGCGCTGCGGGCGCTGCTCTGGGCCGGCGCGGCGACACTGGGACTCGCGACCGTCGCCTGGGGGGGAATCGCCTGGAGCGAGCTGCATTGGGAAGCGACGCGCCAGGCCACCGTGGACGCGTTCGCCGTCATCGCGCTGCTGCCCGGGACGTTCTCGTTGATGGAGCCGCTGGTGCGACTGCTGAGCGGCGCCGCTCCGGTGCTCCTGGCGTTGCAGACGCTGGCGGGGCTGGCGCTGGCCTGGTTCTGGCGCGCGCGCCTCGAACTCGCCCCTGGGCCGGTGGCCGCCCTGGCCGATGGAAAGACTGTTCTGCCATCTCACACGTGAGGCCTGTGATGGAAATCATTCTCCGCGAAGACGTGCAGCACCTCGGCAAGACCGGGGAAGTCGTCAAAGTGAAAGACGGCTACGCCCGCAACTTCCTGCTCCCCAAGGGGCTCGCCTACCCGGCCACGGAAGGCAACAAGAAGCGCATCGCCTTCGAGTCGGACCGGCTGGCCAAGAAGCGCGCGCTCGAGCGGGAAACCGCCCAGGGCGAAGCGGGCAAGCTCGACGGCGTCCACCTCACCTTCGCCGTGAAGGTGGGGGAGGAGGATCGGCTGTACGGGTCCGTCACCGCCGGCGACATCCAGCGCAAGCTCGAGGAGCTGGGCATCCACGTCGACAAGCGCAAGGTGGACCTCCCCGAGCCGATCCGCGCGCTCGGCGAATTCCGGGTGGGCATCAAGATCCATCCCGACGTTCGGCCCGAGATCGCCGTCACCGTCGTCAAGGAGTAGGCGGTTAACGTCGGGCCGCCGATGGCCATCTCAGCCACAGGGACGGGAACAAACCCGTGACGCCCGCGCTATGAATACGGGGCGCGGGCGCGCCCGCGGAGGTCGCCGGCGCGGGACGCCGGCGCCGGTGCGCCGGGCGATGGAGATCCTCGTGGACCGCAAAGCGGTGGACCCGCTGCTGCTGGACCTGCGGGGGCTGGCCTCGGCGACCGACTATTTCCTCATCGTCTCGGGGACCTCGGACGCGCACGTGCGCGGCATGGCCGAGCATCTGGTGGAAGCGCTGGTCCCCAGTGGCGGGCGGCCCCACCACGTGGAGGGGCTGGCGCAGGGCCGCTGGGTACTGCTCGATTATGTGGATTTCGTGGTGCACTTGTTCCACCCGGAGCTGCGCGCGTTTTACGAGTTGGAGCGGCTGTGGGGGGACGCACCGGTGGTCGCGGTGGGAGATTCGGAGCTGAAAGGATGAACACGATGCGACGCTCGTTCGGCGCTGGCGCGGTGGCCCTCTCGATGGCGGGGGCCCTGCTCGTCGCGGCCCCGCGGTCCGGGGCCGCGCAATATTTCGGCCAGAACAAGGTGCAGTACCGCACCTTCGACTTCCGGATCATCGAGACCGAGCACTTCGACGTCTACTATTATCCCGCCGAGCGCACCGCGGCCCTCGACGCGGCGCGAATCGCCGAGCGCTCCTACGCCCGGCTGTCGCGGCTGCTGAACCACAAGTTCCAGGGCCGCAAGCCGATCATTTTGTACGCCTCGAGCAGCGAGTTCCAGGAGACCAACGTCACCAGCGTGGGGGGCGAAGGGACGGGCGGCGTCACGGAGTTCTTCAAGCACCGCATGGTGCTCCCCTTCACCGGCTCGTACGCCGACCTGGAAGAGGTCATCCAGCACGAGATGACGCACCAGTTCCAGTTCGACGTGTTCAGTCGCGGCCGCATCGGCGGTGGCATGCAGACCTTAATGACCGTGAATCCGCCGGGCTGGTTCATGGAGGGGATGGCGGCCTACCTCTCCCGGGAGCCCATCGACCCCGAGACAGCGATGTGGCTGCGCGACGCGGCCCTCGAGGGACACCTCCCGACCATCGAGCAGATGACCTACGACCCGCGCATCTTCCCGTACCGCTTCGGCCAGGCGCTGTGGGCGTTCATCGGGGAGAAGTGGGGCGATGAGGTGATCGGCGAGATCCTCCAGGCCACGGCGTCGTCGGGGGTCGAGAACGCCTTCCACCGCGCGCTGGGCCTGAGCCTCGACGAGCTGTCCGACGAATGGCGCGACGCCGTTCAGACCACCTACCTGCCGCAGCTGTCGGAGCACTACCGCGCGCGGCGCATCGCGCAGCCGTTGCTGACCGAGAAGCGCTCCCAGGGCACGCTGCACGTGGCCCCGGCGCTGACGCCGGACGGCCGCGAAATCGCCTACCTCAGCGAGCGCAACAACTTCTTCGTGGACCTCTACCTCGCGGACGCGGAGACGGGGCGCGTGCGGCGCCGGCTGGTCAAGTCCGCGTTCTCGAGCAACTATGAGAGCCTGCGGTTCATCACCTCGGCGGGCACGTTCTCGCCCGACGGGCGGCAGTTCGCGATCGCGGTGAAGCACCGGGATCGCGACGACCTCGTCATCATCGATGCGCGCCGCGGCCGTGAGGTGCGCCGCATCCAGGTGGCCTTGAACGGGCTCACCACGCCGGCGTGGTCGCCCGACGGCAGCCAGCTGGTGTTCACCGGGTACGACGGGGGACTGTCGGACCTCTTCACGGTCAACGTCGACGGCACGAACCTGCGGCGCCTTACCAACGACAAGTACGCGGACCTGCAGCCGTCCTGGTCGCCGGACGGCAAGACGATCGCGTTCGCGACCGATCGCGGCCCCGACACCGACTTCAGCCAGCTGCTGATCGGCAATATCCGCATCGCCCTGTACCACCTCGACTCGGGGTCGATCGAGGTCCTGCCGCACATGGGCGCGGGCAAGAACATCAATCCGGTGTGGGCCCCGGACGGCCGCTCGCTCGCGTTCGCCTCCGACCGCACCGGCATCAGCAACATCTATCTGTATGACTTCAGCGACGGCAACGTCTACCAGCTGACCGACTTGTACACCGGCGCGGAAGGGATCATGATGCTCTCGCCGGTGCTCTCGTGGGCCCACCAGGCGGACCGCCTCGCCTTCGTCTACTACGAGGACCAGCGCTGGGACGTCTATAGTGTGGACAACCCGCGCTCGCTCAAGCGACAGCCGGCCCCCGACCGCCCCGCGCCGCCGCCGGTCACGCTGCTCGCGGGACAGCGCCGCGACACGGCGGGGCCGGCCGTGTCCACGACGGCGCCGGCGCAGCCGCCGGGCGCCGTGGCCTCGGTGTACCGCACCCCGCAGGGGCTCAGGCCTTCGGCCACCGCCCCGGTGACCACGGACTCGGCCGGTCAGCCCGTGTCGGTCCGCAGCCTGGTCGACTCGGCGGGAAGCGGCCTGCCCGACACCAGCGAGTTCACGTTCAAGCCGTACCACGTCCGCTTCAGCCCCGACTACGTCGCCCGCCCGACCATCGGCTACGAGCGCGACAACTTCGGGCGCGGCATTTTCGGCGGCACGGCGATCTCGCTCTCCGACATGCTCGGGAACCACACCCTCATCTTTTCGGGGGCGGTGAACGGACGCATCAGCGAAGCGCAGGTGCTCGCCGCCTACATCAATCAGGTGCACCGGCTCAGCTGGGCGGCGGGCTTCTCGCAGGATCCGATCTACTTCCCGGTGTCGTTCGGGTACGCGCCGTGCCCCGCTCCCACCTGCAGCTCGAACCCCGCCGACACCGGCATCGTGGTCATCCAGGCCCTTCGCCGCCTGGTGCTGCGCGACCTCTTCGGTGAAGCCTATTACCCGTTCAGCCAGTTCAGCCGATTCGAGCTGTCGCTGCACGCCGTCAACATCGCCGACGACACCTACGAGCTGCTCGATTACTACGGCCCGCAGACCCCCCGGGGGCGCGATTACCTAGGCTCGGATTTCCAGACCTTCCACAACCAGTCCATCGGCTACGTGCAGCCGTCGGCGGCGCTGGTCCACGACAACGCGCTGCCCGGCTACACCGGCTGGTTCGCCGGCAGCCGCTGGCGCCTCCAGGTCTCACCGACCTTCGGCACGTGGAAGTTCACGATGGGGCTGGCCGATTGGCGTCGCTACTTCTTCTTCCGGCCGTTCACGCTCGCGGTGCGCGGCTTGTTCTTTGGTCGCGTGGGCCGCGACGCGGATCTGTTCCCCGTCTACCTCGGCTCCACCGACCTCGTGCGCGGCTATACGAGCGGGTCGTTCCGCCAGAACGAGTGCGTCGCGCCCGTGGGCAGCAATTCGTTCAGCGGCTGCGCCGAGTTCGACCAGCTCGTCGGCTCCCGCATCGCCGTCGGCAACGTCGAGCTGCGCTTCCCACTCACCCGCAGCCTGGTGCTCGGCTTCCTCCCGGTCGGCTTCCCGCCGATCGAGGGCGCGCTGTTCTACAAGGGCTCCTACTGGACGGTGAGCCTCGGTCCGACGTTCTAACTTCGCGTCGTCCAAACACTTGTCCGGGCCTCGCCGGTTTCCTATCTTGTTCCGGCGAGGCCTTTTGCCCACACTGCGACGATCGTGCTTCCTCCTGAGCATCGCGCTCTGGGGCTGCGGCTCCCAAGCGCCCGGCGGAGCCACCTCCCAAGCCAAAGATTCCCAAACAGTTAGAACATCCGGTGGACCCGTCGGCCGGGTCCCCGCCGTCGCCATCCGCCTCCCAGCCAAGGGCGGGATTCCGCGGCTCTACCGCCTCCCCACCCTGGCCGAGGTCCCCGACGCGCTTCATGGGCGGCTGCCGCCGGTCGAGCGGGTGGTGGGTGTGGACCCGGAGGCAGCGTTCCTCTATGTGCGCACCGTGAAGCGGGAGCTGCTCGCGCTCGACCTCGAGAGTGGGCGCACCGACACGGTCGCGACGGACGTGGCGCAAGCCGCGCTCGGCCCCGACGGCACGCTGTTCGCGGTTGACGGCAAGAAGCGTGTGGTCTCGCTCGCGCGCCGCGCCCGACTCGCCTGGCCGCAGCCGCTCGGCGGTGTGCCGCGGGATCTGTTCGGCGCCGCCGACCAGCGCATCGTCGCCGTCGTCGCGCAGGATCCTCCCCGCCTCGTCACCGCGGGCGCCGATCAGCCGCCCGCGAGTCGCACGCTGGAGCTGGGCGGCGACGTCGCGGCCACGCGGTGGGGCGATCTGGTCGCCATCGCCAGCGACTCCGGGGTCACGCTGATCGATCCGCTGGGCCGTCGCGACATGGCGTTCGTGCGCCTCGCCGATCATCCTCGCGCGCTCGCCTTCTCCCCCTCCGGGCACCGCGTCTACGTCGCGCTGCGCGGGGGGCTGGGACTCGCCGTCATCGACCGCTACGCGCGCGAAGAAATCGACGGCGTCGCCCTCCCCTCCTCGGCCGCGACGATCCGCATCGACCCGCTGGGGCGGTGGCTGCTGGCGCGGCCTCCCGTGGGGGACACGGCGTGGGTCGTGGACCTGCCGATCAAGCGCCTGGTGGGCGGGCTGGCGACGACGTGGCAGCTCGACCTTCCGGTGGTGACGCCGAACGGGTCGGTGCTCGCGCGGCAGGGATCCGACGTGGTCGCGGTCACGCCCGATTCGCTCGTGCCGCGGGGCCGGGTGGCGGGCGGGGCCGCCGATCTCTGGGCGGTGACCAATTGGCTGCCGCGCGGCGGCTCCCGGTACGCGGCGGTGGCCGCCCCGGCCATCGCCGCCGCGACCGGCGACTCGGTGGGGCCGGAAGGGCCGCTGTACGTGCAGGTGTCGGTGTCGCAGAACCAGGACTGGTCGCAGCGCCTGGCGGGTGAGTTAGGGCGGGCCGGCCTGCCGGCCAAAGTGCTGGCGCCGGCGACCACGGACGAAGGATACCGCGTAGTGCTGGGCCCGTATCCGACGCGCGAGGTCGCCGAAGGCATCGGCCGCAAGCTCGGCCGTCCGTACTGGATCTACCAGCCGCAACCCCAACCGTGAGGACTCTCCGGGCATGAGACTGAGTCGGCTGGAGCTGTCGGGCTTCAAGTCGTTCGCGGGGACGGTCGAGCTGCCCTTCGAAGCGGGCGTGACCGCCATCGTGGGCCCGAACGGGTGCGGCAAGTCCAACATCTCGGACGCCGTGCGCTGGGTGCTCGGCGAGCAGTCGCCGCGCCTGCTCCGCGGCGGCAAGATGGAAGACGTGATCTTCCAGGGCTCGACCGGGCGCCGACCCGTGAATGTGGCCGAAGTCTCCCTCGTCTTCGACAACTCGGACGGCACCCTCCCCATCGCCTATCAGGAAGTCGTGATCACCCGGCGCCTGTCGCGCTCGGGACAGAGCGAGTACCTGCTGAACCGCGGGGCGGTCCGGCTGCGCGACATCCAGGATCTGCTGCACGGAACGGGGCTGGGCGCCGACGCGGCGGTTGTGATGGAAGCCAAGATGATCGACGCGCTGCTGTCGGAGAAAGCCGAGGAGCGGCGCGCGCTGTTCGAGGAGGCCGCGGGGATCGGCCTCTACCGCAACCGCAAGCAGAGCTACGAGCGCCGCCTCGAGGAAACCGCGGCCGACCTGGCGCGGCTCGAGGACCTGATCGCGGAAGTGCAGACGCAGGTCCGCAGCCTCGCGCGCCAGCGCGGCCGCGCGGAGCGCTACACCAAGATGATCGACGAGCGCTACGGCGTCGCCATCACGCTGGTGCGCCGCGAGCTGGAGGACTTCGACCTGGCGCTCGGGGCGCTGGGGGTGCGCACCCGCGAGCTGGGAGAGACCCTGCCCGGCGCGCGGACCCGGTTCGAGGAAGCGGAGCGCGAGCGGGAGGCCCGGGTCCAGGCGCGGCACACCGCGGAAGTGCAGCGCACCGAGATCGAGCGCCGCCTCGCCGACGCGCGCATCGACGCCGGCCGGCTGGAGGGGGATCTCGCGCTCACCGCCGAGCGCCTGGCCAACTCCGCGCAGCGGCGGGCGAAGGCGGGCGAGGAGCGGGGCGAGAACGAGCGGCGGGGGGCGCAGGCGGAGCGCGAGCGCGAGGCGGCGGACGGCGAGCGCGCCGCCGCCGAGCGGGACCTCGCGACGGTGCAGGCCGAGCTGGAGCGGCGCACGGCCCAGGAGCAGGAGGTCCGCGAGCGCCTCGTGGCGCAGCGGGTCACCGTGCGCGACCTGGAGGCCGAGCTGTTGCGGCAGGCGGAGGGACACCGGGCGCTCGAGGGCGAGCGCGCGGCGCTGGAGCGCGAGCAGGGCGAGCTGCGCCAGCAGCTGAGTGGCGCCGCCAGCGAGCGGGAGCGGCGGGAGACGGCCGAGCGCGCAGCGGGGCGGGACGTCACCACCGCCGCCAAGCGCGCGGCGACGGAAGCGCGCGCCGCGGCCGACGCCGCCGCGGCGGTGGAGCGGGCGCGGCGCCGGGTCGCCGAGCTGCGTGAGCGCGAAGCGCACGCGCGGGCGGGGCGGCGGCAGGCCGAAGAAGCCGTGGCGCAGCTCGCGGCGCGCCGCGACGCGCTCGCCGAGCTGGACCGCGAGCGCGTCGGGCTCGCCCCGGCGGCGCAGGCGCTCCTGAAGGAGAAAGCAAAGTTCGGCGACGCGGTGATCGGACCGCTCTCCGACTTCGTGCGCACCAGCCGGCGCGACGCCGAGCTCGCGGAGCGTCTGCTGGGCGAGTGGCTGCACGCCGTGCTGGTGCGGGACGAGTCGGCCGTCAGCGAGATCCGCCGCTGGCATGACGAAGCGCACCCGGGCCCGCTGCTGCTGCTCCCCTCGGTGCCGGGCCCGAAGCGCGCCGCCGACGGCGAACCGCTGCCGGCCGCCCTGCGGGTGGACGGCCCGGCCGCCGCCTGGGTGCGGGCGCTGCTGACCGGGCACGAGGTGCTCGAGGGCGGCCGCGCCCTGCGCCGGGCCAACGGCGCGGTGTTCCTCGACGGCGCCGCTTCCGGCGGCCCCCTGCAGCGGCGCGCGGAGCTCGAGACGATCGGGCAGGAGTTGGCGGGCGCCGAGGGCGCACGCGAGCGCGCCGGCGCCGAGCTCACGACGACGACGGCGGAGCTGGCGCAGGCGGAGGCCGCGTTCACGGCGGCGGGAGAAGCCGCCGAGCACGCCCGGCACCGCGAACTGGAGGCCGCGGCCCACACGGGCGAGGCCGAGCGGGCGGCCGCGCACGCGCGCCGCGAGGCGACGGACGCCGCCGGCCAGGTCGAGCGCCTCACCAAGCGGCTCACCACGGTCGAGCAACGGCTCAGTCCGCTGCGCGGCGAGCTGCGCGCCCAGGAAGTCGAGCGCGTGCGCCTCGACGAGCGCCTCGGCGCCGAGCGGGCCCGGCTCACCGAGCTCGAAGGACAGCAGGAGGCCGCGCGCGAGCAGCGGGTGCATTGGCAGGTCGAGGCGGCGCAGGTGGAAGCGCGGCTCGGCGCCGCGCGCGCGCGCGCCGACCGGGCCGCAGCCGATGCCGAGGCCGCCGTTGGACATGCCGTGGCGCTCGGTGCGGAGATCTCACAGATCGACCGGGACACCGGCACCCTCACGGCGCAGCGCGCCCAGTGGCAGGATGGTCTCCAGGAGCGGCGCCTCACGCTTCAGGAGCTGACGGCAGCTGCCCGGGAAGCGGAGACGCAGGTCACCGCCGCCGAGACGGCGGTGGCCGGCGCCGAAGTGGCGGTCGAACAGGCACGCCAGGCCCTGGACGCGCTCGGCGACGAAGAGCACCGCCTGCAGCTGGAGCGCTCCGAGATCGAAGGGCGCAAGCGCGCGACGACTGAGCGCGTCGAAGCGGAGTGGCGCAAGTCCCTCGAGCGGCTGCTCGCGGAGGCGCCCGAAGTCAGCGGCGACGTCGAATGGCTGCGGGAGGAGAACGCGCGGCTGCGCACCGCCATCGAGGCGGTGGGACCGGTGAACGCCCTCGCGGTCGAAGAGCACGCGGATGAGGTGAAACGCCTCGAGTTCCTCATGACGCAGCGCGACGACCTCGTCGCGGCGCGCAACTCGCTCCAGCAGGCGGCGCGGGAAATCGATCAGACCGCGAAGCAGCTGTTCCTCGACGCGTTCGGCAAGGTGCGGGAGAACTTCCGCGCGGTGTTCCAAACGCTCTTCGGCGGCGGCGAGTGCGACGTGCGCCTGGCGAACGAGGACGAGCCGCTGACCAGCGAGATCGAGATCCACGCGGCGCCGCGCGGCAAGCGCACCCAGCGCATCCACCTGCTGTCGTCCGGCGAGCGGACCCTCGTCGCCGTGTCGCTGCTGTTCGCCATCTTCCTCGCGCGCCCCAGCCCGTTCTGCCTGCTCGACGAGGTGGACGCGCCGCTCGACGACGCGAACGTGGGGCGGTACGTGCGCCTGCTGTCGGAGTTCAAGGATCAGACGCAGTTCATCGTGATCACCCACAATCCGCGCACCATGCAGGCGGCCGACGCGGTCTACGGGGTCACGATGCAGGAACCGGGCGTCTCGACGATCGTCGGCGTCCGCCTCGGCCAGCTCGATCCCGCCTGACTCCATGCGGCGTCCCCTCCCCGGCTGGGCCGCCCTGGTGCTCGGCCTCGCCGGGGCGGCGGGGATCGCCGCGTCTCGACACCGCTCGGCCGGCGTCACCGCCGACGCCCCGCTGCCACCGGCGCTCGTGACCGTCACTCCCGACTTCCAGTGGACCGCCACCGGCTTCACGCCACCGGTCATCTACCGGCTGCGCGTCGCCCGCGACTCGATGCTCGCCGCACCGTTCGTCGATACCACGTTGACCGACCAGACCGTGTACCCGCTGCGGCGGCCCATCAAACCGTATGGCCCGATTTTCTGGCGGGTGTACGCCACCGACGCCGCAGCCGAGACCGCGTCAACCGGCCGCGTGGGGCCGATCGCCGTGCCCGCGTGGGTCACCCTGACGACGCTCGACAACCCGCAGGGCACGGCGACCCCGGACGTCCAGCCGGCGTTCACGTGGCGCTCGCCCGCCGTCGTCACGCCACCCGGCCCGTTCCGCTACGACCTGTTCGTGTTCCGCCTGGGGCAATCGTTCCCGACGTACGGCGTCGGCGGCATCCTCGACACCGTCTTCACCATCACGCAGCCGCTCGAGCGCAACGTGCAATACCGGTGGAAGGTCGTGGCGCACCTCGGCCCGGATTCGTCCGTCGCTGAGAGCCGCGGCTCGTTCCTCGTCCTCGACCCGTCGGTCCCCGGCGCCACCATCCTGTACCAGAACTTCCCCA
>WNFW01000943.1_pt1 | contig 19351 bp, 21 predicted proteins | sample 5400131 | NCBI WGS metagenome assembly WNFW01 (sample SAMN13153362, study PRJNA577476) | soil metagenome | isolation source: 20 cm soil or saprolite under grassland replicate 1 | place: USA:California | collected 2016-06-15 | reverse complement strand
CCCTCGCCGCCTTCGCCTGGGTAATCCTGAGCCTTACGGGCGTACTGTTGCCGCAATATTATGACAAGGTGTTTAGCTACTCTCAGCCCGCCGTCTTCGGGGAGCTAGCGTTCATGCTGTGGCTCGTCATCAAGGGCGCTAGGCCGCCCGCGCTGGACGCCGTGGCCAGAAACTTGGATGCACACCAGTAGCAGGGTTCTCAGGTCGAGAGATGTCCATATGCCGAGTAGGCCTAGATAACAAGCAAGATGGCCATTGAGCGTGTCGGGCGGCCCTTGCAGGTTTTGCAATGGTGGGGTCTTTCCCTTGTCTCTTTTCTAGTTTCTAATTTCTATTTTCCTGTAGGCCTTTGTGAAGCGGACTCGCACCAGCCAGAAAATCAGCAAAATCAGTGGAAGTATGGTGAGAATCAAATACAAGCTTGTGCTGAATAAAGCCGGGGATAGATGCTTCCCAAGCCCCACTGTCGAAAGCAATCTCAGTGGGCGGTTTGAGGGCCCCAGGAAAAAAGACCCTGCTGCGATGAACAGCCCAAAGCACATGCGCCAGAGATGCCGCGCGATGCGCTTTGCTCCAAGAACACCGCCGCGCACCACCATGCGAATGTCTCCCGCGGCTGCCAGCAGCATCACCGAACCCATGAAAAAGATCATTCCGACGGGAACTCCGTCTTGTGAGTTCGCTCCGCTATGCACGACTTTAAGACCATTCATCCAGGTGAGGATACCGAGCGCCAAGGGAATCAGTAGCGCCACCCAATCAAAACGGCTCGTTTCCCCGTCTCTGCGCCTGGCGGTGAGCCATGCCGTTCCGATCAGATAAAAGGTTAGAATCCCGCCGCCGATGTTATTTGGTTGATGCCTCACGATGGCAAGGTACACCGCGAGGGCGCCCATGGTGAGCATGGATGCGACAAACACCTTTCCCGCCAGCACATGGCGGGGGGAACCTTTGCGGAAAGACATCGCCGCGGTCCCGGACAGCAACCCCAGGCTCCCAGCGCAAATATGCACAATCAGTATGGGCGAATAGGACATTGGCCCTTCTTGGAGATATATACGTGGACTGGTGCCCCGGTGTTTCACCGCACCGCTCTCAAGTGCCGCTCCAACACCTGGGGCTTTTGGATGGTCAGCGATGAGGAAGATCGTGCCGTTTTCAGGGGACCGCCGCAAAAGGGTTCTCGATGCGAAGTCCGGCAATCTTCTGGCCGAGGTTCAAATTTTCCGAGAGGAGACGTGTCGCGCCGCTTCTGACGGCGGCGGCGACAATGAGCGCATCCCAGAAGCCTATCCGCGATTCGTCTTCGGCACGGAATGCCACCGAAAGCTCGGCCGAGTGGTTTCCATGCACCAGCTCGAGTAACTGGTAACCACAAGGCGGGCCGAATCCTTTGGCAGGGGAGAGCGAATCTTGCGAGTTACGTTTACGTAGAATTCCTGCAAGACCTGCATGCTCAAAACACCCGTGTGGTCGCTCCAAAGCTCACGCAGAATGTTTTTGGCCGTCGCATGCTCGGACTTTGAATCCACATCGTGAGCGTAAATCAAGACATTGGTGTCGACGAAGGTCCTACCGTTCATGTAGTTCTTCCCGGCTGACAGGCGCGCCGGCGCCCAAGTGAAAACCCTTGTCGAGGAGTTCCATCGCTTGGCGCTCCGCGCGTTCGTAGGCTTCTTCCTCGCCCACCAGGATTTCAATTTGCTGCGCCAGCAGTCCGCTGATGGAAGTGTCACGCCGGGCCGCAACGATCTTGGCCTTGCGAATCGTTTGGCGGTCCAAACTGATTGCGACATTTTGCTTCATAATACTTTCCTGTTTCACTTCGCAGGCGCTGCCACTGTGGCAAACCCCAGCGCCTGCATCACCGCCTCATGCAACTCGACGCGCACCTTCTGAATCTTCGTATTCTCCCGCGTCGGATGCACGCGATTCGTCAGCAGCACAACAAAAAGCTGCCGGTCCGGATCAATCCAGATTGAAGTGCCGGTAAATCCGGTATGCCCAAAGCTGCGCGCCGAAAAATAATGCCCGCTTGATCCGCCCTCAGTCGGCACCGCCCAGCCGAGCGTCCGCGTCCCGCCGGAAAGCTGCTGCGGCGTCGTGAATTGCGCGATCGTCGCGCGCCGCAAAGTTCTCTGGTGCGCGTAAACACCGCCATTCAGCAGCATCTGGCAAAGCGCCGCCAAATCCGGCGCGGTGCTGAAAAGTCCCGCATGACCCGAAACCCCGCCAATCGCAAACGCGTTTTCATCGTGTACTTCGCCCTGCACCAGCCGGTGCCGCAAATTATTGTCGATCTCCGTCGGCGCAATCTGCGGCCACAACTTTTTCGCCGGACGATACATCGTGTCCTGCATTCCCAGCGGCGAAAAAATATAACTCTTCGCTAAATCATCAAGCGTTCTTCCCGTCAAGCGCTCGATGATCTCTGCCATCAAAATAATCCCCAAGTCGGAATACACTTCCTTTGTCCCCGGCTCATAGTCCAGCGGTTCCGCAAAAATCTTCGTCAGCGTGTCCTGCTTGTTCTTCGATGTCCGCCAATACTCCTTGAACGGCGGCAATCCCGAAGTGTGCGTCAGCAGATGCCGCACGGTAACTTTGTGCCGCCACTCCGCATTCGGCCCGCTCGCCCATTCCGGTAGATACCGCGCGATCTTCGCATCGAGATCCAGCGGCACGGCGAAGTCGCCCTCCGCCAATTTCGCCACCAGCGTCGTCGTCGCCACCACTTTCGTCAGCGACGCGATGTCATACATCGTCGTCGGCACCGTCGCCGCCGCCTTCGCGTCGTAACTCAATTTCCCAAACGCATGCACCGCCACTTTCCCGCGATAACCAACAGCCAGAGTGGCCCCCGGAAACGCCTTGGCCGCAATCGCATTCTCGATCACCTCGTATGCCGGTTGCAATTGCGCGTCGCTGCGCGCATCCATCGGCTGTACCGTCATCGGATTCGCCGGCAACTCAATTCCAAATCCCGCTTTCAGATTCACTCCCGGAATCGTCACTGGTAATTTCCCGCGCACGGGAATTTGTCCAAACAGCGCACGCGCCACCGAAATCTGCGCGACATCGCTGATCCCAAAAGCCGTCAGCCACGTCTCCGCCTCCGGAAACCGCTCGATCAAGTACGGACTCCCCAATCCCACCGTGATCACCGGCTTGCCCGTTTTGTAAATTTGCTCCGCCAGCGCCGCCTGTTCCGCCGGCACATCCACATTTCCTTTGCGATCGCTAACGCGCACGAACAGCGCGAGAATCGCCAAATCATACGAATCCGGCGGCGGCAATTTCAAAGTGCCGGCATTCACAAATCTTGTGTCCGCCCGCAAGGTCGTCACCGAGTCGAATCGCGAACGCAATTCGCGCTCGAAATCTTCTCCCGGATAAGGTTCCGGATCAGCGTAAAACGCAAGCAAGAGCGTCCGCGACGGCTTCGTTCCATCGAGCGGCAATCGGCGAGGCGCATCACGCAACAGCGTCACGCCACGATCCGAAATTTCCTGCGCTTCTTTCTGCCACGCGGTGCTGCCGAATTTCTGATTGATCGCATTCACGTCCACGAGCCGGCTCGTGTTCAGGCCAAGTCGAGCTTTCGCTTGAAGAATTCGCCGCACCGATGCATCGAGACGCTCTTTCGAAATTCGTCCCGACTTCACCGCCGCCTGCAACGCTTCGAACGCCGCGTCCGGCACCGGGGACATCAGCAGGGCGTCCGCTCCCGCCACGACGGCGCGCACCGCTGCTTCTCCCGGCGCATAACGCACGGTGATTCCGCCCATGTCCATTGCATCGGTCACGATGAGGCCCTGATATCCAAGCTGATTGCGCAGCAGGTCGGTGAGGATGTTGTGCGATAAAGTCGCCGGCGTGTTGGGATCAGGCTCAAGGGCAGGAACATTCAGATGCCCCGTCATGATGCTGTCAACCTGCATGGCGATAGCAGCGCGGAAGGGAACAAGTTCAAGTTGATCAAGGCGAGCGCGGTCGGCATGAATCACCGGGAGATCAATGTGCGAGTCGGCGGCCGTGTCGCCGTGGCCTGGGAAATGTTTGGCGGTCGCCAGTCCGCCATTTTCCCGCACGCCGCGAACAAACTCAGAAACAAATTCCGCTACGCGCGCAGGATCTTCGCCAAACGATCGCGTGTTGATGATCGGATTTCCGGGATTATTGTTTACATCCGCGCCCGGCGCATAGATCCAGTGAACTCCAACGGCGCGCGCTTCGAGCGCCGTGATTTTGCCCATCACGTAGGCGTCCTTCGGATTGCCACCGGCGGCGAGTGCCATGGCCGTTGGAAAAGAGGTGCCTTCATCCAGCCGCATCGCCGTGCCGCGTTCGAAATCCGCGCCGACCAACAGCGGCAGTTTCGATTTCGCCTGGAGCTGGTTGTTCAGTACCGCCGTGGGATAAGCCTGGCTTTTCACGATTCCCAGCGGCGATCCCTGCGTAATGTTGATGAAGCCTCCCACGTGCAGATCGGTCACGTCGTGCACGATCTGCCGGTAAGCCGCGGTGTCCGTGGCCGTAAAACTTCCGTGATAAGTGGTGAAAAGAAGCTGCCCAATCTTTTCGTCGACGCTCGTCTTGCGCAGCGTGGTTTCCACCCAGGCGTTCGCGGCGGGCGACAATTTTTTTACCCCGCTCTTTGCGGGAACCGCGCCCTCCTTGACGACGTTTTTTTTTGCCGAAGTGCTGCGGCTCTGGCTGCGTGCGTTATAGGCCATAAGGAGAACTATTGACACGGGAATCAGAAGCAAAAAGCGGACGCGGCGTCCCTCCATCGGATAAAATCCCCCAGCGGCCGCCAACAGTCTGTATTTATACATAGCACACGCACATCGTGCTCTCAACGCAGCTGCGGTCAGCGCGTTCCAGAATATCATTGTATGGTTTCAATAGCGGGGGACCCTTTGACTGGACTCAAGCGCGCGCGTTTTGTGCTCATCGATTTCACCATCTTTGTCGCATTTCTAGCGCCGGGACCCCCGCCGGCGCATGCAGCATCGAAACACTCACGTCACGCCGCGCGCGTGCAAACCGGCCTCGACGTTCTCGAATCGCAGAAGTTCGCGCCCCTTCGCGGCAAGCACGTCGGCCTCATCACCAACCACACCGGCCTCGATTCGCAGGGGCGCAGTACCGTTGACGTTTTATCCCATGCCGGCGGGGTTCAACTGATTGCTCTCTTCAGTCCGGAACACGGCCTCGCCGGCCGCAACGATGAAAAGATCACTTCCTCCAAAGATCCCGCCACCGGCCTTCCCGTCCATAGTCTCTATGGCGAAACGCTCCGTCCCACGGATGAAATGCTCAAGGGCATCGACGCGCTCGTCTTCGACGTTCAGGACGCCGGCGTCCGGTTTTACACGTACACGACAACGATGGCTTACTGCATGGAGGAAGCCGCCAAGCGCCAGATCGCTTTCTTCGTTCTCGACCGTCCCAATCCGCTCGGCGGTGAAATCGTGGAAGGCCCGATGCTCGACGCCGACAAGACAAATTTCGTCGGATATTTTCCATTGCCGGTGCGTTACGGCCTCACGATTGGCGAGCTCGCCCAGCTTTTCAACGCCGAAAATCACATCGGCGCCGACCTTCACGTCATCGCCATGAGGAACTGGCATCGCAACTATTTCTTTGAGAGCACCGGCATCAAGTGGATTCCGCCCTCGCCAAATCTCCGCACCACGAAGGGTTCCATTCTTTACCCCGGCATTGAAATTCTGCAAAACGCCGGTGTCTCCGTCGGCCGCGGCACACAAACCCCGTTTGAAGAATTTGGCGCTCCCTGGCTCAACGGCGACGAAGTCGCCTCCGCACTGAACGGGCGTCATCTTCCCGGTCTGCATTTCACCGCGCAACCCTTCATCCCCATCGTCGGTCTCTATAGCGGCGAACGTTGCGGCGGCGTAGCGGTGCGCATTACAGAGCGCGGCGCGGTGCGCTCGATGCCCATGGGCTTGGAGATTGCCATGATCTTGCATAGGCTCTATCCTCAGCAGTTCGATCCCGAGAAACTCCTGTTGCTCATCGGGAACTCCGACACCATCCAGCAATTGCAGTCGGGGACGCTTTCCGAAAAAATTGTCGCCAGCTGGGCCGCCTCTCTATCCACTTTCGACCAAATCCGCCGCAAATATTTTCTCTACAAATAGCCTTCGCTAGAGTTGTGTTAAAGTTGTGCTCGTCATGCGGATCGTGTCGTTGCTGCCGTCGGCTACCGAGATTCTCTTTGCACTCGGCTTGGACCTCGAAATTGTGGGGGTCAGCCACGAATGTGACTTCCCGCCGCCCGCCCGCACGAAGCCCGTGGTCATTCATTCGCGCATGCCGCACGGCGCTTCCCCCGCGCAAATCGACGCCCTCGTTCGCGAGTACGTTCACCGGGGCGAAAGTTTGTACGCCGTCGACGCCGAGGTGCTGGAGGCATTGGCCCCGGATCTCATCATCACCCAGGACTTGTGCCATGTTTGCGCCGCCTCTCCCGATGATCTCGCTACCGCGCTCACGCGTTTCGACCGGCGTCCGGAAGTTCTCTGCCTCAATCCTCAGGATTTGGGCGACGTCTGGCGCGATATTCTTTGGGTAGGAGAAGAATCCTGCCGTGGCCCACGGGCGGAAGCGTTGCTGGAACAGATCGGCAAGCGTCTCGGCGCGCTCGAGCAGCAGTTGGAAGCGTCAGCGGATCGTCCTCGCGTGGCCTTTATGGAATGGCTGCAACCGTTCTACGTCGGCGGCCACTGGGTTCCGGAAATGATCCACCTTGCCGGGGGCAAAGACGTTTTCGGCCACGCCCGCACGCCTTCCTTTCGAATCGCCATCGAAGATGTGATCGATGCCGTGCCGGAAGTTCTGCTCATCGCCCCGTGCGGCTACGCCGCCGAGCGGGCTCGCGACGAATACAAGTCCATGTCATTTCCTGAGCGGTGGCACGCCATTCCGGCCGTTCGAAACGGCCGCGTCTACGCGCTCGAGGCCAACAGCTACTTTTCACGCCCCGGCCCGCGCCTCGCCACCGGCATCGAAGCGCTCGCCAAACTCTTCCATCCCGCCCTTGAAGTTTCGAGCGAGGCCGGAACAGCCATCCTGCCAATCACCGCGGAAACGCGCTCCGCCCGCGCCGCCCCGATTTAGTCTGTCGCCTTGGACGTTTGCCTCTGGACACCTGTTCCAGAGGCCAGTTGACAATTCTCGCTTCATATATAAGACTCTTATATGTAAGGGAGAGCCCCATGATCGGAACAGGAATCAAACGCGGCACCGCGGAACTTGCGGTTCTCAGCGTTCTCGAACACGGCTCTCTCCACGGCTACGAAATGGCGCGCCGCATCGAGCAGCAAACCAAAGGCGCGCTGCGCTTCACCCTCGCCGCCCTTTACCCCATGCTCTACCGCATGGAACGGCGCGGCTGGATTCGCGGTGCCTGGGAAACCAGCAGCAGCGGCCGGCGGAGGCGCTGTTATCGCCTCACGGCTGTGGGAAAGAAAATGCTATCGCCGCTCCGCCAGGAATGGTCGGAGCTTTTCCGAGCATTGCGCCAGCTCAAGAAGGTGTCCCATGCCTGATTGGGAAAAAGTCGTGGGCGAACAGCTCACAGGTCTCGCACTGGACGCCGCAGACGAGCGCGAAGTGCACGCAGAACTTGCCGCCCACCTCGAAGAAACTTACGAAGCTCTGCTCAGAGAAGGCATGACTGGGTCAGACGCAATTCAGCGTGCTCTCTCACTGGCAGGCGATTGGAACGATTTGCAACGAAAAATCCAGTCAGCACGAACTAGGAAGGACACCATGACAAATCGCATAACGCAATTCTGGCTCCCCGGCTTTCTCACTTTCGCGCTTTCGATGAGTGTGCTTGAGCTGGTGCAGAAGTTCTTTCCGCAGCCATTCATGCTGCGCTTAGATCACCCTCCTGTGCTCCTGTTTTATGTCCCGTGGTTGCTGACCTTGCCTCTGGCCGGCGCCTTGGGAGCTTATCTGTCGAAGCGCGCGGGCGCTTCACCGCCCATGGCGCTTTTCTCGAGCCTGTTTCCCGTGTTGCCGCTTGCGGCCATTTTTCTGATAGCGATTCCCGTGGGGTTGGTGATTTCTCATATGCTCTCACATAGCATCGTTGCCGCCGCTTTTCTGACACTTGGGATTGAATGGGTTGCAGTTCCTGGAGCGGTTCTTCTTGCCGGGGGCTTTCTGATGCGGGTCTTTTTTTCGCGGCGGTTAGTTTCCCGGCGAATTGTGGGCGGCTGAGAGCGACCGGTTCCAGCGGCGATAGAAGGGAAGTCCTGCGAGAATCAGCAGCAAGCCGATCGAGGAGCGGCCGGGACGTTCGAGCCAGATATTGAGCGTGAGCGCCAACGCGCCGGCCACAAACAGGCCCGGGACCCAGGGGTAGCCCCAGCAGCGATAGGGGCGCGGCAGATCGGGTTCGGTCTTGCGCATTCGAAACAAGGCCACCACTGCTGCTCCGTAAAATATCCAGGCGGCAAAAATAAAGAGATTTGTAAGTTCTTCGAATGTTCCGGTAAGGGCCATCAAACTTGCCAGCACGCCCTGGAAAATCAGCGAGCGTCCGGGCGTGCGGAATTTCGGATGGATGCCTTCGACGATCTTGAAGAAAATTCCGTCGCGGGCCATGGCGTAGCCCACGCGCGCTCCGCTTAGCACCGACGAATTCATCGAGCCCAGTGCGGAGATGACCATGGCAAGCGTGATCCAACTGGCCGCGGTGGCTCCCTTGATGTGCTCGATCACATCGGACGCAATGTGCTGCGATGCCGCCACGATTTCGAACGGCAGCACTTTCAAACAGGCCGCGCTGAACAGCAGATAGACCACGGCGACAAATCCAACTCCGCCGACCAGCGCGCGCGGAAAATTCTTCTGCGGGTTTTCTACTTCTGAGCCGACCAGGTTCAGGTCTTCCCAACCGTCGTAGGCCCACAATGCGGCCGCCAGCGCCGCAAGAAACGCCCTGAGGATCGCGCCGCCTCCCATGCCCGCTGCCGGCCAGAAGGGTTGCGCCCCGCTCACCTGGGAGCTCGCCGGCGAAAAAAACGCCACGCCAATCACGACCGCCACAGAGGTGATCTTGATGGTCGTCAAAAAAATCTGGACGGCTCCCCCCAGCCGCACGCCGAGATAATTCACGCCGGTCATAATCAGCAGCCATACAACCGCCAGCGGTTGCGCCCAAGTAAACACAAAATCATATGGTTTGATCCAGCCTGTAAGACCTGGAATGGCGATGTGAACCGTGAAGAGCGGAACGGCGACGACCGGGAGGAGAAAGCTGAGAAAGCGCATCATGCCGGCGGCGATGGAGGCGAGCGAGCTGGGGCGACCGACGATGGAATGCATCCAGCCAAAGACGAAGCCGTAAACCGGTCCGAAGCCGCGGCGCAAATACGCGTACTCGCCGCCGGCTTCCGGAATCATTGAGCCCAATTCGGCGAACGAAAACGCGCCGAAGATCGAAAGAATCGCGCCCACGATCCACGCCGCAAATACGACGGAGACGCTTCGCCCTTCGCGCGCCATTTCCGCAGGCTTCAGGAAAATACCCGTGCCAATCATCGTGCCGACAACGATTGCCGCGGACGCCCACGCGCCCAGACCGCGCACCAGTTCAAGACGCTTTTCGGTCATGTCACCCCACACAAATTTCTTCCGAATCGCACCGTTCACCCCAGCTGGGGCCCAGCATGCTGCGCCCCTATAAGGAAGGAGTTTATCGCTCGCAGATCAGGCCGCGTTCGCCGGATGATTTGTGGTGAACCGGCTCGCGACAAACCCAGTCACAAACGTGACGATCGCGCCAATCATGAAGTACCAGGTATACGCCACGCTCGTAAATTGGAATAGGCATAAAATCGCGGCGAGTCCCACAATCATTCCGGCCAAGGCGCCGCGCGCGTTGGCGCCGCTGTCGAACGTGCCGAGAAGAAAGAGGCCGAGCAGGCTGCCGAAGGGAAGCGAGGCCACGGTCAGCCCGGTTTCGAGCAGCGGGCCCCACTTCACCAGACCGAAGCCCATCAGCACCAGGCCCCACGCGAGCGTCATGCCGCGGGAGAGGCGCAGGAAGCGGGCGGGGTCGGCGCTTTGCCCGCGCAGTTTTGCAAAATCCATCACGCTCGAAGCGGCTAGAGAATTCAATGAACCGCTGGCGTTGGACATGGCCACGGCGACGATGGAAGCGAGCAGCAGGCCGGCCAGTCCTACGGGCATCTCGCGCACCAGAAAGAGCGGCAGGATGCGGTCGGTGCGTTCGCCGGGCGCCAAGAGCGGGGAATGCTGCGCGAACACATAAAGGAACACGCCAATCAGCAGAAACACTGTGAATTGGACAAGCACGATGGCGCCGCTGGCGAGCAGGGCGCGGCGGCTGTCTCGCTCGCTTCTCGCCGCCAGCAATCGCTGGACGATGATTTGGTCGGTGCCGTGGGTGGCCATGGTGAGAAAGGCGCCGCCGATGAGTCCGGACCAGAAGGTATATTTGGTGGCGAGATTCCAGGAAAAATCGAGTAGTTGGAGTTTGTGACCGGCCGCGGCTGCTACCTGGACCACTTCGCTCCAGCCGCCGGGAATGCGGTGCAGCAGAACGAAAAACGTCACTGCGCTTCCGGTCAGATAGAGCAAAAGCTGCGCCACGTCGGTCCAAATCACGGCTTTCATGCCGCCTTCAAAGGTGTACAAGACCGTGAGGGCGATGACGATGACGACCGCGAGCTTTTCCGAGGTCCCCAGAACGACGCTTACCACCAGGGCGATGGCAGAAACGCGGACGCCTTCGGCAATCGCGCGGGTGACGAGGAAAGTGCTGGCGGCGACCGCGCGCATCTTCTGGCCAAAGCGCTTTTCGATCAAGGCGTAAGCGGTGAAAAACTCGCCGCGAAAATAGCCGGGCAGCAATAAGAACACAATGAGCACGCGGCCGATCAGGTAGCCGAAGACCAGTTGAAGGAAGGTGAGGTTTCCGCCGTAGGAAATGGCCGGCGCGCCGATGATCGTCAGCGTGGAGGTTTCGGTGGCCACGATCGAAAAGGCCAGTGCCCACCACGGCGCGGTGCGGCCGCCCAGAAAGTAGTCGGTGACGTTTTGCTGCCCGCGGCGGAAGCGCATGCCCAACGCCGTGACGCCGAGCAGGTACGCAATGACAATGGCAAAATCGAGCGGATGAATGCGCATCGAATGTCTTTTCCGCGGCGCGCATCGGATGCTGCGAAAAAGTGCGTCGAGGATAGTGGCCTCCGGTCACCTCGTCAAGGAGTCGTTGCGCCTTGCGTCAATACTCTTCGCACGCCCTTTGCGGCGAATCGATTCGGGCTCGCCGTTTTTCACGTATGCTCTTTCCATGGATTACGTTCTGGGCTTCGACGGCGGCGGCACTAGGACGGAATGTGTCTTGATGGACCCGGCGGGAAAGATTCTGGCCCGCTGCTTTTCCGGGCCATCGAACCCTTCGCGCGTTGGCGTGGAATCGGCCACAGGTGAAATCGAGAAAGCGGCGGATCTTTCCTTGCAAGAAGCCCGGGTTGCGCGAAATGCGGTCGCTGCGCTAGGTGCGGGATTGGCGGGCACGGGGAAGCCGGAGATGAAGGAGCGAATGCGGGCATCACTTGCAGGAGCATTTCCGGGCGCGGCGGTCAGCATTTTTACGGATTTGGAAGTAGCGCTGGCGGCTGCGGGGGAAGGCCCGGTGATCGTTCTTGTGGCTGGAACCGGATCCGCTGCGATCGGCCGCAATGCACAGGGACAAATCTGGCGCACGGGGGGACAAGGCCCGCGGCTCGGTGACGGCGGCAGCGCGTTTGACATCGGCAGCCAGGCGGTTGCGAGGGCGATGAAAGAACGAGAGCAGCGGGGAACGGACTCGACTCTGGGAATGAAGGTTCTAGAGCAGCTCGGCTATGCCTCCTGGGCGGAACTGCAACGGCGCGCCGCCCTGCAGCCAGATGACGTTTTTCCCTCAGTATTTCCCATCGTGGCTGCAGCGGCCGATGCCGAAGATCCGGCAGCGCGTGAGATATTGCTTCAAGCAGCAAGCGAATTATCCTCTTTAGTGAACACCGTTGCCGAACACGCGATCCTCGGCCGCGAGAATATTATGATTGTGAAAACCGGAGGAACCGTGGGCCGGTGCGTGTTTTTTGATATGCAACTTGACGCGGCATTGAAGCGGGCTTTGCCCCAGGCGCAAATCGGCGGGCTTCGAATGTCGCCCGCAGAGGCAGCGGCACGCGCCGCGCGATCTTGAAATGTCCGAAGAAGGATCAGTCCGCGAACGCGCGCTCCTCGCTACTGGCGAAGAACTTGCCGTGCTCTTGCATCATCCCTCGGCGGATGTGCTCCTCGCGCTGCTCGACAATCCAGCCCTCGACGAAACGCATGTCTGCCTGCTGCTGGAAAGAAAAAACCTCCCAGGAGAAATTCTTGAAGAGGTGGCGCGGCGCAAACATTTGCTCAACAGCTACCGGGTGAAGCGATCGCTGGCTTTTCATCCGCGCGCGCCGCGCCTGATCAGCCTGCGCCTTCTCCGCGACCTTTATTTGATGGACCTTGTGCAGGTTGCGATTCTGCCAGGTGTTTCCGCCGAGCTGAAGCGCAGCGCTGAAGATCAATTGCTCGCGCGTCTGCCGCAACTTCCGCTCGGGCAGAAAATCACTTTAGCGCGTCGCGGCCCGGCGCGCGTGGCCGGGGCGCTGCTCGCCGAAGGTCACGCTCAAGTTATCTCGATCGTTCTCGACAATCCGTACATGACGGAAGCGCAAATCCTGAGAGCGCTCTCCCGAGAAAAGCTTCCTCCTTCCGTGATTCCGGCCATCGTTCGCCATCACAAGTGGTCCATCACCTACAACGTCCGCCTGGCACTGGTCCGCCACCCTTCCGCGCCGCTCGCCACGATTCTTTCCTACCTTCCCGAGCTCACTGTTTCCGATCTGCGGGAATTGGCGGCCCCGGGCATTGTTCCGGAAAGCCTTCGCAAGTATCTGCAGGCGGAAGTGCAGCGCCGCATGCGCGCCAGCGAGAAAGCGGCAAAGGGGAGCGCTCCCGCCAAGAACCCTTCTGCGTCTAATCGGGAGTAAGCATCGGTTTTCCATGCGTAAAATTCGTATGTCAACTGCATGACTTTCTTGGCATGGAAAATCACGTTGCTGGGAACAAAACAGCCCTCTCCGGCGTCGTATGTGTTGTGGCGGAAGAAAAGGTATGCTTTCAAGAGGGAAGCGGCGATTTCGCCCGAGCGCCGTGGTACGTAATCCCTGGCAGGGGGTTGCACCCGATTCATGGGCAATGGGGATCATCCCGCCCGGCGCCTCGAACGCCGCTGGGCGCCGCGTTACTCGTTCCGCGCAGACGTCGAGATCGAATGGGGCTCCGCGGTCCTTCGGGGAAGCACGCGCGACATCAGCGCCAACGGAATGTTTATCGAAGCCGTCGATCCGCTCTGGGTGGGCGCCGGCTTCGCCGCGCGACTGACCCTCGATCGCCCCGTAAGACTCGACTGTTTCGTGAAACGGATCGAACCGGGGTGCGGCATGGGCGTGTCGGTGGCCGTTTCCCGGTCCGAAAGCCAGAAACTTTTTCAGGATCTTCTTTCCGTACTCTCCGTCACTGGTTCTTGATCCCGTTTTATACTAAATGCGATGACACGCTGCCTTGATTGCGGCTCCGAGCGGACCGCGGATCAGTGTCCCTCCTGCGGACTAACTTCCGCTGCCGCTGAAGTCATGTTCCGCCGGCGGCTGTTGAAGCGCACCGCGGTATTTCTCGCCGGGTCGCTGGGCTTTCCCTACATCAGCCAGATTTATCCGCCGCTGGATCTGGACCTCATGCTGGTGTTCTTCGGCGGGCTATTCTTTGTCGCGCTGGCCATCGCCGTGGTGCTCGACCGTCGCGCGCGAAATCGCCGGGAACTCGAAGTGCTCAAGCGCGTCTACTCGGGATTCATTCCGCTGCCGTGGATTCTAGCTGCCACCCTGCTCGTGAACGGGAAGCTGGACTCGCAAAAAAACGTGGCTTATCACCCCACTATCGTGGATAGCCGCTACAACATGCCGGGAATCGTCCGCGGCACGCGCCGACTGTTTGTTCATTCCTGGCGCGAGGGGCAGAAAATCGAGCGGTTAGCAGTAGATTTCGATGACTACGATCGCTTTCGCGCCGGCGATTCGGTCGTCGTGGGTGTGGAACCGGGCGCGCTCGGCATTCCGTGGTATTACGGCGTATATCGCCGCTGAAAAAAGTTTCAGTTTTAAGTTATAAGTTCAAAGTAGAGAAGAAGAAAATTGTGGGTATGGACTGGAACCCTCTTTACCCGCGCTCACGCGGGTATTCTTGGATTTATTGCTCGTCATTTAGCAAAGAGTTGAGGACTTTCCGCGCGGCCTACTTCGATTCGCAGCCTAGGAACGGATAACCAAAACTAAAAACTTAAGACTAAAAACTTAATAATGCAGTTCAGTACGCCGGTTTGCCGTTGACCAGGAGGGGAAGTTGCATCTCCAGGAAGTGGCCATCCTTGCCAAGCCGAAATTTCACCATCTGCATGCTGCGGAGGTCTTTGGTTTTCCAATCGGGAGTTTCCAGCGGTTGATCGGGCTTGCCGGCAAGCGACCATTCCACGTCTTCGCCTTGCTGCTTCACCGTTTGCGGATCGATTTCGTACACCTCTTGCTCCTTCATATTCACGAGCAAATAGCGCTTCCAAAGGTGTACGAGCAGAAGCCCCTTTTTCTCCCTGTGATAAATATTCCAGGATTTCGGGGCTTCGTCATTGAACTTCACAATGGCAAATCCCACGGATTTCCAAAGCAGCTTCTTTTCGCTCGACTGTAATTGAGCTTGAAGAGGTGAAGCGCAGATCGCCGCCGAAAGAATGGCAAGCACGGCAGACAAACTTCTGATTCTCAATTCCTGACCTCGCTGAACGATTTGTCGAGGAGTTTGATGGCTTCGTCGACGTCGGGCTTGGTCGTATTCAGCATGGGGGCAAGACGGAGCGTGTTGCCGTAGAGGCCGCCCTTGCCGATGAGCAGGCCGTTCTGGCGGGCGCGCTCCATGACCTGCGTGGTGGCTTCGGGAGCCGGCTCCTTCGTCTTGCGGTCTTTCACCAGTTCGAGCGCTTGCATGAGCCCCATGCCTCGCACGTCGCCGATGAGCGAATACTTCGACTGCAATTCCTCCAGCTTACCGCGGAAGTAGTTGCCGACCACATCCGCGTTCTCCAGCAAATTCTCTTCTTCGATCAGCTCGATGGTGGCTCTGGCCGCCACGCTCGTCACCGGGTTGCCCCCAAACGTGGCGATGTTCATTCCCTGGAAGCCGCCGGCGATTTCCGGCGTGGTCACCGTCAAGCCGATCGGCACGCCATTGGCCATGCCTTTCGCGCTGGTGAGCATGTCCGGAATGACTTCCCACTGCTCGATGCCGAACCATTTCTTTCCGGTGCGGCCCCAGCCGGTTTGCACTTCGTCGGCGATGAACAACGCGCCATATTTCTTCACGATCTTGAAGACCATCTTGAAGTACTCCTTCGGCGGAGTGATGAATCCGCCGACGCCTTGAATTGGTTCGGCCATGAACGCAGCGATGTTTCCGCTGGTTCCGGTCTGAATGAGATTTTCCACGTCCTCGGCGCAAGCCACTTCGCAATCGGGATATTTCAGGTGCAGCGGGCAGCGATAGCAGTAGGGATTCACGGCATGCGAAATACCCACGCTGATGACTCCACCCTTGCGATAGGGCGCGTGCGCGGTGACGGCTTTGGCGAGCGCCGAGCCTCCGGAATAGGCGTGGCGCAACGCCACCACGTCGTAGCTGCCGGTGGACATGCGCGCAAGCAGAATAGCGGCTTCGTTGGCTTCCGTGCCGGAGTTGGTGAAGAAGCTCTGCTGCAGGTTGCCGGGCGTGATCTGCGCGATCTTCTCGGCGAGCGCCACGATGTGTTCGTTGGGGTAGAGCGTAGAAGTGTGCTGCAGCCGGTTGACCTGCGCGTTCACTTTGCTGGTGATCTTCGGGTTGCAGTGACCCACGGAGACGGTCAGGATACCACCGAAGAAATCGAGGTACTTGTTGCCTTCTAGGTCCCATAGGTGTTGCATCTCGCCGCGGTCGGCGACGAGCGGCTGCTGGAAGTAGTTGGTCACCGAGGGCCACAGATATTTCTTGTGCTTGGCGACGACTTCTTCGCTGCGCCCGCTACGGGCGAGCTGGGATGCCGGAACGAAATGTGCGGGTGTGGTCATGTATGAGTCCTCGCGTGATCGATAGGATATTTTGAGTGTACGATGTGGTGTTGAAGGCGGCAAGGGAGGGGCGAGGAAACAGAGAAGTGAGGACGGAATGAGATAAGAATGTAATGACGCAATGCGGTAATGCGAGACAAGAGTGGTTCCGGGGCGAGTTGAGACCGGGGAGGGCTCAAAATGCCGCTGTAACCAGATCAAGGTTCCTCGATCTTCTTTTTTCGATGGGCGTCCTGCTCCAACATTGTTGCCATCAGCCGGTGCGGAGATCGGAACGTCGTTTGGCGCAAGCGGTTGAAGACTTTCGGCAAATCGATCCATCCGCGGACCGCGGCTTGATCTAACACCGCGAGTGTACCGATCACTGCTATTCCCCGTGAGCGGGCAGCGGTCGTCCCGTCGCGTTCGTCCATCAAGAGGAGACTGTTTTGTTGTTCGGATGCTAGCGCGATGGCTTCTCGCTCGCCAGCATCGAGGTGCAAAAGGGAAGAATTGGCAGGCGTCCGCAGGGAGGCACTACGTACAGCCACGAGGGAGATTGAGCGATCCACCTGCTGACCATGACGGGGGTCTTTGGATCAGACAGTTCGGCCTTTACAGCTGGAGGATCTAGGACGCGTCCGTAGACTCTGGGAAGAATATCAACGGCTTCAATCAGCACAAGATAGTTCAGAGGAGTTGTATCGGCAACGATCGCCTGCATCTACAAACCAAGTTGGTTGTGGGTCTTGCGGTCGCGTTCAAGATCTTCCACGCCGTACTCCAATTCGACCCCATGCTCCTTAAGGAAGGCATCAACTTCCATGCGCGTCTGAAAACCGAGCATGCGGCGCAACTGGGCAGCAGAAATCTTGCGAGTACGATAGGCCTCTAATGACAAGGCTTCAAGGGCAGTACGAGATAATTCTTCGCCGGAAGCGGTGAGAGCTTCCAAGAGTTCGTCAGGAAGAGTGATAGTGGCGTGCCGCATGGTGTCAGGATACCGGAAGTGAATCCCAAAGGCGCGAAAAGAGTAAGATAAGTCCAAATGGACTACGAGGCGTCCGCGGGACGCAACATTTCCACGGAAAATGGTAGTTCAGAGTGCGGGCGCGATGAGCTCCGCCGCTTCTTTCGAACGGCGCACCGGGACAAACTCAAAGTCGACGAGATCCCGCCAGCGGTCCGCCCACTGTTCCAGCAAGCGCACGTCGCCGCACTCCATCAACTGAAAGCAGCGATCGAAGTTTGTCTCTACCCAGCTCTCCACGTAGTCGAGGCCGTCCGGAGCCATGCGCCCCTTCTCGCGGAAGCGGCGATAAACCGCTTTCGCGTCCCGATTCTTGAATCGCTCGATGACCATGTAGAGCATCAGAGATCACCCGCTTCCCTTTGCTCATGCTGCGGGCCGCGAATCGCCCAGCATAGCAGCCCATGATGCCGGACAAGCTGGACAAGCTGAATTCTGTCGCGCTCCTCCAGCACTCGGCGGTAAAATCCACTTCATGGCTCCAGGTTTCGCACGATGATGCAAGCGAACATCCACCTGCGCCTCGCTGTTCCTGAAGATGTTCCCGTTCTGCGCGAACTGATCGACGCTTCGGTGCGCGGATTACAGACGCAGGACTACATGCCGGCGCAGATCGAAGGCGCGCTCAAAACCGTTTTTGGCGTCGATAGCCAGCTCATCGCCGACGGAACGTATATCGTGGCGCAGGCCGAGCCTACCGCTATCGAGCGCACCGGAGCACAGCATGCGCAACCCGAATTGATGATCGTCGGTTGCGGCGGCTGGAGCAAGCGCAAGACGCTCTACGGGAGCGACCATTGGACGGGACGCGAGGATGCACTGCTGGACCCTCTTCGCGATGCGGCAAAGATTCGCGCTTTCTTCATCCATCCCGCTTGGGCGCGCCACGGAGTTGGCGGCAAGATCCTCGAGGCTTGTGAAGATGCGGCGCGCGCCGCGGGGTTTACTCGCTACGAGATGGGGGCAACGCTGACCGGGGCAAAGCTCTTCGGCGTGAAGGGCTATGTCGCTGTCCAACGCATCTCGATTCCGCTGGTGAACGGCGAATTCCTCCCGGTGATCCACATGGAGAAGCAGGATTAGCTTCTACTCGATTCGAATCAGCCGCCGGACGTGCAAGGCTTCAGACAGGCAAGGGCCGTCGCAGGTATAATGACCGGCTATGATTTCAGCGGCGGGGATCCTTCGGCGGGTGTACGGGATGTTTTCGCGGGTATTTCCACGATGCAGCGTGATTTCACAAGCGATTGCCTTCAATCTTTTCCTGGCGTTTTTCCCGACGCTGCTGATTGCCGTGGCGCTGGCGACCAGCCGGATTGGCGGCAGGACGAGTTTGTTTGACCTCATCGAGGATCTCACACAGTTTTTGCCGCCAGGAAGTCAAACGATCGTTTCGGAGTTTTTAGTGAAGCGTGGACCGGAAGCGTGGAAAATCGCGGCGCTGGGATGGACGGGAACGTTGCTCGCAGGCTCGCAGGTGATGAAGCTGGTGATGCAAGGAATTCACATCATTTATGGGGACACTGAAAAATTCGGGTTTCTGCACCGTCAGGTTCGCGGCCTGATGTTACTGCTGGTGACGATGGCTCCGCTGCTGGGGGCGGCCATCCTCGGCGTTCTGGGTAAGCCGTTGCGCCGATGGATTGTCCATGAAATCGGCAAGCACGCCATTTTGCAGGGATGGTGGAATTTCTTTTTTCCCGCCGCCGCGATGTTGCTGGCGATGCTGGCGCTGACGGTGATTTATCGCGTGGCGCGGCCGCAGGAGGACAGCATGCGCAACGTCCTGCCCGGAGCAATGGTCGCGACGCTCTTGTGGTGGCTGGTGGACGTGCTATTTGGAGTTTACGTTCGCCGCGTCCCATACGGCGTCGTGTATGGCGGCCTTGCAGCCGTGATCGGCTTGATCATTTGGATGCAGCTTTCCGCCGTAATTGTTTTCCTGGGCGCCGCCTGGAACGCGGAGCTGGCGGATAGCCGAAGGGGGGCGCGAGCCCATGCGTGAACAAATTGTCCGTGTGGATTGCTATTCCGGATTTAAGGCGGACGAGCGTCCCTTGAGACTGAATCTGAGGGACGGAGCGAGGGA
>WNFW01000942.1_pt1 | contig 19355 bp, 19 predicted proteins | sample 5400131 | NCBI WGS metagenome assembly WNFW01 (sample SAMN13153362, study PRJNA577476) | soil metagenome | isolation source: 20 cm soil or saprolite under grassland replicate 1 | place: USA:California | collected 2016-06-15 | reverse complement strand
AGCCGCACCTGGTCAGGCGAACATCGGCGCGCTCGATTTCCGACAATTTGGATGTCGCCTGGCCACAGATGACGACTTCGCCCGCCGTCGGCGCATCGAGCAGCCCGAGCAAATAAAGCAGCGACGATTTTCCCGATCCCGACGGGCCGGTGATGGCAAGAAATTCGCCCTTCTTCACCGAAAGGTCGATGCCATCGACCAGTGTGTGAGAGATCACGCCCTCGACGCGGCGAACCAGTCCCACCGTTTGCAAGGCAATCTCGGTCACGACGCGCCCCTGATGATTTCGACGGGATGCACCCGCGTCGCCTTGCGCGCCGGAAAGAAGGCGGCGACCGCGCAGCACAGAATGGAAATGGCGCCGGAGGCAAGATAATGCATCGGCGAATAGTAGATCTGAAGCGGTACCGTCGCTCCCGTCAGCGGATTGAATATGGTGATCTGGGACCACCCGTAGCACAGGAGATATCCGAGCAGCCATCCAAACAGGATTCCGACCGATCCCATCATCGCCGATTCAATGATGAATATGCGCCGCACCGCGTATTCGCGCATGCCCAGCGATTTCATGATCGCAATGTCGTGGCGTTTTTCGTGGGTGATGGTGGAAATGATATTATACGTGGCAAATGATGAGGTCAGCAGCATGGCGCCCATCACCGTCAGCACGATGAAATCGCGGGTAGCGAAGGTGGACAGCAGATCGGAATTGGCTTCCTGCCAGGATACCGACTTGTACCCGGTCTGTGCTTCGACCTGGGTGGCCACTTTCTGCGCCACCAGGGGATCGCTCAACCGCAGCCGCAACTGATTGATGATGCCGTTCTGCCCCATCAGGGTCTGGGCCAGGCCGATCAACGAATAGATTTGTCCTTCGTCGACACTTTTTAATCCGGAATGGAAGATTCCGACCACCGTGGCCGAAATCTGCGTCCCCTCGCCGCCTCCGAGCACGACGGTATTGCCATATTTCACCGCGAGCTTTTGTGCCAGCGCCTGGCCGATGATGATCCCATTGGCCGCCTTGGAGAGATCGGACAGCTGTCCCTCGCGCATCTGCGAGGCAAGCTTGGAAACGCGAACCTCAAGCCGTGGATCGATGCCGACCAAGCCGACGCCAACCCGTGCTTCGCCGTGGTTGACGATCGCCGTGGTCTTGACCGACGGCGCCACTTCGCCCGGCAACCACGACCGCAGCGAGGCCATGACCGTATCCGGAGTTTTGATCCCCGGGCGACGATTGACGTTGGCCACGTTGGACATTGCAACGGCAGCATATTCCTGATCCGCCGGCTGGCTCGGAACCGACCGCCGATCATCGCTGACCGTGACGTGCGGCATCGTATCGACCAGTTGCCGAAGAAAGTCGATCTGCGATCCCTGCATCAGGCCCGCCATCATGATGGTGAAGCCGACGCCCATGGCCACGCCAAACATGCCGACCAGGGTTTGTCGAATGCGGGTGCTGACATGGGTCCACGCAATGCTCAGCAGGAGGTTCGTAGCCATGAATTCTCACCTGTATTTGCCGACGTTCCTGCGTGCATCATTAACAACGGAATCGACATGAGCCGATATGGCAGCGGATATCACGGCATTGTCGGCATCGGCCGCGCTGACCGCGACGGCGGCGGCTTCCTTTTCGGGAGCTGGAGCGGGACCAGCAGCAGCAGCAGGAGCAGGAGCGGGATCAGCCGCAGGAGCGACGTCCAAGGGGGCGTCCGGTACCTGCCTGGTCGGCACAGTCTCCATGCGAACCCGCGTGCCATCGGCCAGATCCGGGCGCGCCGGTGACAGCACGGTCATGTCCTTTGACACGTCGCCGATGATCTCAACGTTACGGCTCCCTCGAATCCCGACGGTAACCGGGACACGCCGGACTTTTCCGCCACTGACGAGCTGGACCGCATTGCCGGCAACGGCCTCGGCAGGCACCACCACCGCCGCGCTCTTTTCCCGGTGGATGATGTTGACCTCGACCGTCATTCCGATCCGCAACGGCGTGTCGCGCGGCAACAGCAGATAGACACGAAAGGTTTTTCGCGTCGGGTCGCCCTTGGGCGTGATTTGCGAAACGGTGGCCCGCAACGCCTGGGCGGAGAAGGCCTCGCTGCGCAAGAATGCCTTCTGCCCGACCGCGATCCTGGTGATTTCCTCTTCGTTGATTTCAGCCACCACCTGCATCGGCGCCGGCGGGCCTACCCAGAACAGCACATCGGTCGGTCCGACAATCTCGCCCATCTCGCCGTCGCGGCGCAGCACCATGCCGTCCAGCGGAGCGCGAAGCACGAGTGAATCGATCCGCGCCTTTTGGGCGCCAATGCGCGATTTGGATTGTTCGTACTGGCTCGACCGTTGCTCATATTCGGTCTTCGCGGCGTCGTTCTTGTCGCGATCGCGCTTGGCGCGATCCAGATCGCGCGCCAGCTGTTCATTGTTGATTTCCAGTTCATTGAGCGCGTTGCGCTCCTCGGTATCGTCCTGGCGGGCAAGCACCTGACCAACCTTAACGGCCTGCCCTTCGCAGCGGCAAAGCTCGATCAGCCGACGCCTCTGCAGCGGCACCACCTTGGCCCACCGCTCCGGTTCTACCGTCCCTGTGCCATAGACTGCCTCCGATACCGGACCCAGCACGGCCACTCCCGTGGTTACGGTCGGGGCCTGAAAGAAATCGGGATACTTCCAATAGGCGCCGGCGACGGCTGCGATGCCGAGAACCGCGAGGATCGATCCGGACCAGACAAGACTGCGCGGGGGCATCGGCTTCTCCTCAATCTCAAAAGCCGAACCGCTTGCGCAGTCCGGAGGGCACTCGATCCAATAGCGCGTCGATATCGTTCTTCTTGCCGCCGAAGATGCGCGGCCCTGAGGAATTGTCGGAATCGGCGGAGTTGCTCGCTGAGGTCGCCGGCGCCGGTTTCGACACCGCGGCGGACGGCAGCGGCGCCTGGCTGTCGCGTGTGAGATTGTCGGCTGGAACGGCGGGCTTGGGTTGGCTCGTCACCGCATGCCAGCGGCCAGCGTCGGCCTTGGCCCGATCGACTTCCTCGCGCGTCATCCTGGATTCCAGAACGCCCATGAGCTGGCGGCTTCCGTTGCGGAATTCGTCAACCCGGCTGCCAACTGAAACGATGTAGGCCCACTTGTAGGCGTTGAGATTGTCTTTCTGAGTTCCGCGCCCGACGGCATGGATTCCCGCGAGCACCAACATGGCGTGCGAGTGCCCCTGGTCAGCGGCGCGCGAGAACCACCGGAATGCCTCTTCGTCGGATCTTGGTCGCCCGACACCCGCCGAGTAAAGCGCGGCGAGATAGAACTGCGCGTCACTGTCTCCCGACTGCGCCGCCTGCGAATAGCGATCGGCCATTTCCTTGTCGGAGGCCGGATCGGCAGCACAGGCCATGGAGTTCGCAAGGAGCGCTGCGCCGCAAATGATTGCCAGAAAAGCTCGCCTCATGAAATTCTCCAGTGCCCCGATCCGCGTTGGTCACCGACATCAAGCACCCTTATTCCTTAGCCTACCACCCCGTCTTCCCTGTGTGATTTCTATCACAATCCCCGGCGAAGCGATCTGAGAGATTGATTGCGTCGGAACAAAGGGGAATGTCATGCGACGCTTTCGCGCAATACTTTTCACTATCCGTCTCCTGTTCCTCCTGGGAATGTTGGCCGCTACGCCTGTCGCAGCCGCGATATTTGACGGCGAATGGAAAGTCCAGATTGCCGCAGCCAATTCAGCCTGTGGTGGCGGAGCAACCGTTTCGATCGGCATCAACAATGGCCAAGTCGCGTCGACCAACGCGTCCATGACGGCATCGGGTCGAGTCGCGGATGCCGGCGAAATCTCCGTGACCGTGAGAGACGGAATCAAGCGAGCGATCGGCTCTGGTCACCTCACTGCGACGTCGGGTTCCGGTACGTGGCACGGCGCTTTATGCTCCGGCACCTGGACAGCGCAGCGCATCTAGCCCTCACCGCATCCGGGCGCATCATCCGAAAGTGCGAGCAACCCGCGCCGATCGACGTTGCGCGCGATCAGCCTACGGCAGCGGAATATTCCGCGTCGGTCACCTGCTCCATCCAGGTCGCATAATTTCCGTCCAGCGCTTCCTGCATCGCGATGTGGATCATGCCGTTGGTCGGCGAGCCGCCGTGCCAATGCTTCTCGCCGGGCGGAATCCACACGACATCGCCAGGCTTGATCTCGCGTGTCGGCCCGCCCTGGCTCTGAACCCGACCGACCCCTGAGACGACGTACAGCGTCTGGCCCAGCGGGTGTGAATGCCAGGCCGTGCGCGCGCCCGGCTCGAAGGATACGCGGGTGGAAACCAGCCGCGCCGGCGCTTCGGTTGCAATGATCGGATCCTGCCAGACCGTCCCGGTGAAATATTCCTTGGGCGCCTGGCGTGTCGGCCGCGACCCTGCGAGATGAATTTTCATGGCGTAGCTCCTTGTGACGGACGCAAATACCGCTGCGACTATTTCCTGGTGGCCGCGTAGCGCGCCTTGGTCTCGGCATTCATGGGATAGAGGCCCGGCAGCACCGCGCCGGAGTTCACCTGCTCGACGATCCAGGCTTCCATCCGCTCCTGCTCGGCACCCTCGGCCAGGATGAGGTCCAGGAATGCTTTGGGGATCACGACGGCGCCGTCCTGATCGGCGACGATGATGTCGTCCGGGAAGATTGCCACGCCGCCGCAACCGATCGGCTCACCCCAGCCGACGAAAGTCAATCCGGCAACCGAAGGCGGCGCCGCGAAACCGTCGCACCATACCGGTAGACCGGTGCCGAGCACGCCTTCGAGATCGCGCACAACGCCATCGGTCACCAGTGCAGCGACGCCGCGCTTGACCATGCGGGCGCATAGAATGTCGCCGAAGATGCCGGCATCGGTGATGCCCATGGCGTCGACCACGGCGATGCAGCCTTCAGGCATGGCTTCGATCGCGGTCCGGGTCGAAATCGGCGACGACCATGATTCCGGTGTGGCCAGATCCTCCCGCGCCGGCACGAAACGCAACGTGAAAGCCGGTCCGACCAGCCGCTTCTGTCCCGGCCGCAGCGGACGCGAGCCCCGGAGCCAGACGTTTCGCAGGCCCTTCTTGAGCAGGACCGTGGTGATGGTGGCGGTGGACACCTGCAAAAGGGTCTTGATCGCTTCTGTTGTCAGGGACATCGAAAAGGTAGCTCCGGTTGCGGATAAGGCGGCGCGCGCATCTTGCGGGGTGCGGGCATGGCGTCAAGTGTCGCTGGCTCACGGCTGAAGGCGCGGCATCGCATGGCGTCATCGCGACGCCCTATCACATCTAATTATCACCGCCATGGCGATTAATTTATTGAACTTGCAGGGCCATTTCCACGAAGCGAATTCCACTTGGCCGCAAAACACGCTACAGCATGGCATCCGCCGAAGTCATGAGGCCATGGCCGAGACACTCTCCCCGCCCCGTATTCTGCCCAGCGGCGACTGCGCCATCACGGTGGAATTCAGCCACAACATCGATGACGCCGCGAACCAGCGGGTGCTGGCGCTCGATCGCGCCCTCGCGCGAGAAGCGATCGCCGGCGTGACCGAGGCCGTGCCGACCTATCGATCCCTGCTGGTGCATTATGATCCCGTGCGGATCGGCTTCGACGCGCTGGGCGAGAAGCTCGTCACCCTCGCGCAGCTACCGGTTCCGGTGGCGACGAACACGCGGCGTTGGCGCATTCCTGTGGTCTATGGCGGCGAACAAGGCATTGATCTCTCCGATGTCGCCAAAGCGCGCGACACGACGCCTGACGACATCGTGGCGCGGCATGTCGCCGGCGATTACCGCGTCGCCATGATCGGCTTCACCCCCGGATGGTCGTACCTCAGCGGCCTCGATCATTCGCTGCACATGCCGCGGCGGCAAAATCCGCGCCTGCTGACACCGGCCGGCACGGTCTCGATCGGCGGTGTGCAGACCGGCGTGCAATGCCTCGCCGGTCCGAGCGGCTGGCATCTGTTGGGACGGACCGCGGTCAGGACCTACCAGTTGCATCGCAATCCCATCTTCCTGCTCGAACCCGGCGACCGCGTGACGTTTTCAGCCGTCGATGCCAAGACCTTCGCCGAGCAGGATCGCGCCGCGGAAGCCGGCGAGATCGTCGCCGAGTTGATGGCTTCATGAGCAAGCTTGTTGTTTCCTCCATTGGTCCGGCGAGCTGCGTGCAGGACGGCGGCCGCCATGGCGCCCAGCGCTATGGCCTGACGCCGAGCGGCGCGATGGATCGGCTCGCGCTTGCCACGGCCAATGTTCTCGTCGGCAATGCGGCCTTCGCCGCGGCCGTTGAAATCGGGCCGTTCGGCGCGGCGTTCACCGCGCGCGACGGCGCGGTTCGCCTGGCTCTGGCGGGAGCACCGCGCAACGCCGACATCTCGGGCCGTGCGGTTGCTTTCGATACATCGATGACGCTGGCCAACGGCGAGACCCTGACGCTGGGCTTTGCCCGCGGCAGCTCTTTCAGCTACCTCGCGATCTCCGGCGGTATTTCTGGCGAGCCGATGTTCGGCAGCCTTGCCGTCAATGCGCGCGCCGGGCTCGGCAGCCCCTATCCGCGCCCGCTGCGGGTCGGCGACCAATTGCAGACGGCAGCGGCGAGCGGCGTGGCCGAGCGCCGGATCGATCTTCCTCCCCCGGTGGACGGGCCGATCCGCGTCGTGATGGGCCCACAGGACGACGAATTCGCCGACGGCAAAAATCTGTTTCTGGACTCGGAGTGGAAGATATCGGCGACCAGCGACCGCATGGGCTACCGGCTTGAGGGTCCCATGATAAAACACCTGCACGGGCACAACATCGTTTCCGACGGTACCGTGAACGGCAGTATCCAGGTGCCCGGCAATGGCCAGCCGATCGTCTTGATGCCGGACCGCCCCACCACCGGCGGCTATCCCAAGATCGCCACCGTGATATCGGCCGACCTCGGGCGCTTCGCGCAGATTCCGGCCGGCCGGGGTTTTCACTTCACGGCCATCGGCATGGTTGCGGCGCAGGCCGAGGCACGGAAGTTCGCGGAACTATTGCGCACCCTGCCGGACCGGCTGCGCGCCATCGACAATTTCGATCTCAACGTCGACGCGCTCAGAGATGCTAATGTTGCCGGCAGCGCCGTCAGCGCCGTCGATGCCGGGACATGGCAGATTGCGTCGTCGGCGGACGCATCGGGGCCGGACTAGCCTCACCAAGGATCCACTCACGGGAAGCGGACCAATCATCATGACAACTATCGATCTCAATTGCGATCTCGGCGAAGGATTTGGCGCATGGGAAATGGGCAACGATGCCGCCATGACCGAGCTCGCCACGTCAGTGAATATCGCCTGCGGCTTCCACGCCGGCGACGCCGACATCATGCGTCACACGGTTGAACTGGCGAAGGCGCGCGGCGTCAGCATCGGCGCGCATCCGGGTTACCGCGACTTGCACGGCTTCGGCCGCCGGCCGTTTCCGGGCATGAAGGCGTCGGAGATCGAAAACCTGGTCGCCTACCAGATCGGCGCGTTGCAGGCGATTGCGACCGCGGCCGGTCACAAGGTCACACATGTCAAGGCGCATGGTGCGCTATCCAACGTCGCTTGCGAGGACGACACAACCGCGAAGGCCATCGCCAGCGCCATCAAGGCAGTCGATCCCAATCTGATTTTTGTGGTGCTGGCCAATTCGCGTCTGGTGCAGGCGGGCGAAGCCGCCAATCTGCCGATGGTGCACGAGGTGTTTGCCGACCGCGCCTATGAAGACAATGGCTCGCTGGTGTCGCGCCGCAAGCAAGGCGCGGTGCTGCATGACGCCATGGCGATCGCGCAGCGCGTGGTGCGGATGGTGCAGGATGGCGCGGTCGTATCGGTCACCGGCAAGGTGATCAAGACGCGCACCGATACGGTGTGCATTCACGGCGACACCCCGGGCGCGGTCGATATCGCCCACGGCGTGCGGCAGGCGTTGAAGGATGCGGGGATCGCGGTCGCGCCGTTCAGGAAGGCGGGTTGATCGCTAGAACGGATGAACCGACAGCGTGCCGAAAACCACGGCGGCGATGAGCGCGAAGGCGCTATAGAGCGCAGCGATATGCAACCCCGTGCCGGATTTCCGGGACAGGGAGCGCGCGTAAAGGTGCAGGCGGACTTCCGCCGATAGTTCGCGCATGGTCGATCTCCAACGCCGCATCAGGTGTTAATGGAATACCGATAGCGGGCGGATTCAAGACGACCCCGGAAATAGCGATATTAACGCCTCCGCAGACTCCCGTTGCAGTTGAAAATTCTCTCTGGTGGATTCGCGCGAGAATTTTATTCGTTCGAATTGAAGCAAGTCCGGGGCAGGCCTCGCTGAAAGACACCTTAGTAAACGTCCTGCTGGAACCGGCCTTTCTTTTTGAGTTCCCCGACAAAGCTGACCGCCTCGTCGGTTGAGCGCGCCCCGAACTGGGCGACGATGTCGACCAGCGCCCGTTCGACATCCTTCGCCATCCGTTTGGCGTCGCCACAGACGTAGACATTGGCGCCCTCGGCCAGCCACGTCCACAGCTCGCGGCCAACCTCGCGCATGCGGTCCTGCACATAGAATTTCTTGTCGCCGTCGCGCGACCACGCCAGCGACAGCCGCGTCAACAGGCCCGACGTCTTCATGGCGTTCAACTCGTCGGAATAGAAGAAATCGCAATCGCTGCGCTGATGACCGAAGAACAGCCAGTTCTTCCCCGGCGCGCCGGCGGCGCGGCGGTCGAGCAGGAAGGCGCGGAACGGCGCCACTCCGGTGCCCGGCCCGATCATGATGATCGGCGTCCTGGCATCGGCTGGCAGCGCGAACCCGTGGGCCTTCTGCACATAGACCCTCACCTCGTCGCCGGGATTGATGCGCTCGGCGAGGAAGGTCGAAGCCAGTCCGAGGCGCTTGCGCTTGCCGACGACATAGCGCACGCAATCGACCGTCAGCGACAGTTTTCCAGGCGTCGCGTTGTGCGACGAGGAGATCGAATAGAGCCGTGGCTGCAATGGCTCCAGCGCTTCGACGAAGGCTTCGGGATGCGGCCGCACGCCGGAAAATTTTTGCAGCGCTGCCATGACATCGAGGGTGGTGGCGTCGCCGTCGGGATCTTCGCCTTGCGCCAGCGCGCGGGCTTTCTCGCGCTGCGCGCCGCCGGTAATGAACGAAATCAGCTCGAACAGCGTATCCGGCGCCGGCGCCAGCGACACATCGTCGAGCAATACCTCGCGCAGCGTCTTGCCGTTCACTTGCGTGGTATGCGACGCGCCTAGCAAGGCGATGACCTGATCCACCAGTCCGAGATCGTTGCGCGCGAAAATGCCGAAGGAATCGCCGACGACATAGTCGAGACCGCAACCGGAAAGATCGAACTCGATATGCCAGGTCTCCTTCTCGGACTTGCCTTTGTTCAGCAGCCGCCGCGACACGAAGGTGGCAGGAACCGGATTGTCGCGCGAGCGGCCCGGCTCCGCCGCGACGGCGGGCGCAGGCGCGGCAGCCGGCGCCGATGAGGGTGCAGCGGGCGCCTGTTCCAGTTCCTCGTGCAGCGCTTTCAGCATCCGGGCGGTTTCCTTGCCGCCGGGGACGCAGAGGTTGAGCCGCGCTTCGCTTTTGCTCGCGATCACCTCCGAATAGTCGTTGCAGTTATAGCCGCACTGGCCGCAATCCTGCTGCGCCATCGCCGCCATCATGCGCCGGCGCAACGGACGGCCTTCGGCGAGCTTCATGCGGTCGGCGATAGGCATGGTCTGGTCATGCCAGGGCGCCTCGCCGTCGTCGCCATCGCCGGCCGGGGCGAGCATCGCGCTGTTCTGTTCGGGTGACAGCGGTGTGGTCCCGTCGAGCTGCAGCATTCCCACCAGGAAGCCGTTCAGCCAGGAGCGCTGGCTTTCGGTGAACGGTGCGTTCGCCGGAATGATTTCGAGCCTGGGTGGTGTTGTCATCTGGTTCATGGTCATGCTTCCGAGTCTGCCAGCTTGCGCAGGGCTTCGCCGTCATGGCGGCGTGAGAACGTGAGGAACGTCTCTTCGGGCGAAGTGCGATGGGCGAGATAGGCTTTGAGCAGCCGTTCGACCGTCTTCGGCGCATCTTCCGCCTTGAGGTCGCGATAGACCTCCTGCCCGACATCGGCGTCCGGTCCAAAACCGCCACCGGCGAAGAGGTGATACCCCTCCACAGTGTCGTCATCGCTTGCGCCCGGCACCTTGGCCGCGATCAGCCCGATGTCGCTGATGTAGTGTTGGGCGCAGGAGTGATGACAGCCGGTGAGATGGATGTTGAGCGGTGTGTCGAGTTCGACCCGCGGCTCGCACCAGTCGCCGATTGCAACGGCGTGGCGTTTGGTATCGGAGGCGGCGAACTTGCAGCCGGCATTGCCGGTACAGGCAACCAGTCCGGCGCGCAGCTGGGACGTCTTGACCGCAAGACCGAGCTTCTCGATCGCAGCCGTCGCCAACGCCAGATTGTCGTCACGCACGCCCGATATCAATAGGTTCTGCCAGACCGTGAGCCTGATCTCGCCATCGCCCAGATCCTGCGCGACCCTCGCCAGCCCGCGCATCTGGTCGCAGGTGAGCTTGCCCACCGGCACCACGACGCCGAGCCAGTTCAGGCCCGCCTGCTTCTGCGGGTGAATTCCGATATGGGCCATGCGGTCGAATGCCGGACGCGGCGCGATCGCATCCGCCGGCGCGCGCACCAATTTGCGGCCAAGCTTGTCCTCGACGGCTATCATGAATTTGTCGACGCCCATGCTGTCGAGCACGTATTTGAGGCGCGCCTTCAGCCGGTTGGTGCGGTCACCGGTTTCGATGAACACGCGGACGATTGCGTCGGCGACCTTGGTTGCCTCCTCGGGCTTGACGATGATGCCGGTTTCCCTGGCGAAATCCCGGTGACCGGTGATGCCACCGACGCCCAAGCGAAACCACACGCCGGGCTCGACACCCAAACCGTCCTTCACCTCGACGGCCGAGAAGGCAATGTCGTTGGTCTCTTCGAGCACCGCGATCTTGCCGGCGCCGTCGAAGGCGACGTTGAACTTGCGCGGCAATCCCGTCAGCGAGCGGTCGTTGAGAATATGGTAATGCCACTCGCGGGCGTATGGGCGCGTGTCCAATAGTTCCTGCGGATCGATCCCGGCGGTGGGGGTCCCCGTGACGTTGCGGATATTGTCGGCGCCGGAGCCGCGCGAGCACAGGCCGAGGTCCTGAATGCCTTCGATCAGGGCCACCGCGTGTTTGAATGGAACTTCACGCACCTGCAAATTGGCGCGGGTGGTGACGTGGCAATACGGTCCGCAAAGGCGCTCGGCGAGATCGGCCATTCCGGCCAATTGCCAGTGCTTGAGGATGCCGTTCGGGATCCGCAACCGGCACATGTAGGAATCCTGCGCCGGCGCGACGTAGAACAGGCCGTAATAGCGCCAGCGAAAATTGTCCGCAGGCGACGGCGGCACGTTATCGGCCGCCTGCTGTTTGAGCCGCGGATAGGCATCGAACGGATGCTGTTCGCGTTTGAATTTTTCCTGGTCCGCCAGCTTCTTGCCGGACGCGATGACCTTGGCTTGCGCCTTCAGGCTATCGGCGTCAGGACCAACCGGCTCCGGATCGGATTTCGCAGCCGATCCCGCGCCATTGCCGAGACCGCGGCCCACGCGCGCTACCTGAAGGCCCGACATGAAGCCTTCGAGATAGCGCTTCTGCTCGTCGCTGAAATCGGGTGTTGTGGTTTCAAGTTTCATGATGTGCGACGATGCCGTTATTCTGCGGGGACTTGGGGCGCCAGCGGAGATGACACCGCGGCCAATGGTTTGGCGGGCTTGAAGGTCGTGTAGAGCGCAAGGCCGGTGAACACGAAGCCGCCAACGAGATTGCCGAGCGTCACCGGTATCTGGTTCCAGACCCACCACTCGAAGACGTTGACCTTGGCGCCGAGCAGCATGCCCGTCGGAATGATGAACATGTTGACGACGGCGTGCTCAAAGCCGAGCGCGAAGAACAGAAAGATTGGCAGCCAGGTGGCGACGATCTTGCCAACGGTCGAGGTCGACGTCATCGCCATCACGACACCGAGACAGACCAGCCAGTTGCAGAGAACGCCTTTGACGAAGACGCTGACCATGCCGGCGGTACCGAGCGCGGCGTTGCCGATCGTCTTTGCTTCGGCGACGGCAACAATGCGCGCCGCGACACCGGCCACGTCTGCCTTGCCCATATTGGTCAGGGAGATCGCGATCAGAGCCCCGAACGCGATACTGCCGAGCAGATTTGCAAGAAACACCCATGACCAGTTGGCAATAACGGCGTTCCAGCTCGCCTTGCCTTCGAGACGCGCCAGCGGCACCAGAGCAAAACTTCCCGTCACGAGCTCAAGGCCGAGCAGCACGATCATCACCAGGCTGACGGGAAAGATGAGCGCGCCGACCAGCGGCTGACCCGTTGTCACGGCGCCGGTAAAGGCAAGTGCGGTCGCGGCGCCGAGCAGCGCACCGGAAAGCGCGCCGCGGATCAGAAGATCCTGCGGGCCCAGCGCCAGCTTCTTGACGCCGGCATCGATCATCGAGGCAACAACATCGGTTGGTTTGGTGTAATCCATATCGAAGCTCCAGCTGCCACGCGCAGGCGTGGTCACAACGAGAAAAGGGACGTGTGATCGCTCGGAAATTCGGTTCGATGGGCAGCGCCGTATCGGAGATTTCAGAGCAATCCGATCAGCCTCGTTGCTGCGGAAATCCGTCTTGGAAAACCACCGGCGGGCGTCTGCGGCGACCGGCGTATTCAAGTACTATTCAAATAGTGTGCCAGCGCAGCAATTCGTAAAACCGTATTCTTTTCAAAAGGTTGCATTTGTTGCATTGCAGCATTATTGGGCGCGCCGATGCCCTCGAAGAAGGCATGAGCCCAATAATTGCGCTGCGAATCACGTTGATTAACTATTGATCAGGCCGTCCTTCCGAACTTATGGCGTCCGGCGCGGAACCTTGAACGAGGCCAGGTATCCGGCAATGTCGGCTGGATCGAAGGCCGGTCCGGCGAATGCCCCGATAAAATCGAACGTCGCGCGGTCCGCGTCGCTGCGCAGCCCCAGCGCCGCGTCGTAAAGATCGGGCCTGAATACCGCCCGCGCGGTCTTGAGCGCGTTCGGGGTGATCGCGGCCTGTCCCCAGCGTACCATCTGCGCGTAGAGCCAGGCGGCCTGCACCGGATCGGGCCGCGCCGCCCCTTCCCGTCCCACCAGCAGATAGCGGCTGCTTTCCCGCATGGCGCCGTCCGGCGAAATCTTGAGGCGGCCAGCCAGGGTACGCTGGATAACATCGGCATCGACGCCGATCCGCTCCGGTTGCGCCAGGATAGCGGCCATCTCGGCGCGGTTTTGCGGCTGCTCGATAAACTCGGCAGCGCGCTGATGCGCGCGGATCAACGCGGCCAGGATGTCCGGATTTTTCTCCGACCATTCCTGCCGGGTCGCCAGCACCTTCTCCGCCGCACGCACCAGAATATCCGACACGAAATGCAGGATGTGTCCGACGCCGAGATCGACGGCGACGGAATTCCAGGGCGCGCCGACACAGAACGCATCGACATGACCATTGGCGAGACTGTCCACCATGTAAGGCGGGGGCAGAACCACGAGACGGACATCCTCGTCGGGATCGACCCCGCCCGCCGCCATCCAGAACCGCAATTGATAATTGTGGGTCGAGAACGGAAAGGTCATGCCGAAGGTCAAAGGCTCCGCGCCACTCTTGCGCCGTGCCGCCACCACCCGCGATAGCGCCAGCGCGGTGGCCATCGGATCGAACCGGTCGCCGTCGATCTCCGCCATGATCGCCGCATGCAGCGCCGGCGACACCGTGATGGCGTTGCCATTAAGGCCGAGATTGAAGGAGGCTGTTATCGGCACCTTGACATGCCCGAGCCCGAGGCTCGAGGCGATCGCGACCGGCGCCAGGAGATGCGCCGCGTCGAACAGGCCGATATTGAGCTTGTCGCGGACGTTCGACCACGACACTTCGCGCACCAGCGTGACGTCGAGCCCCTCCGCCGCCGCAAACCCCTTGTCGACGGCGACGATCAGCGCCGCGGCGTCGACCAGCGGGATGAAGCCTATGTGAAGCGGTGTGGTCATTTCAGCAACTCCGACGCGGTCAGGATCGACTGCGCGATCTCGCCGATTTTCTTTTTTTCGCGCATCGCGGTCGATCGCAGCAGGACATAGGCCTCGTCTTCGGTCAGGCCCTTCATTTTCATCAGGATGCCCTTGGCGCGGTCGATCACCTTGCGGTCCTCAAGCGCGGATTTGGCGCGGTCGAGTTCGTCCTGCAGTTTCGAAAAGGCGTTGAAGCGCGAGATGCAGAGATCAAGGATCGGCTTGATGCGTTCTTTCTTCAATCCGTCGACGATGTAGGCCGAGACCCCGGCATCGACCGAGGCCTGGATCGACGCCGCGTCGCTCTGATCGACGAACATCGCGATCGGCCGGCGCACCGCCCGGCTGACCTGGAACATCTGTTCCAGCACGTCGCGGCTGGGATTCTCCAGATCGATCAGGATGACTTCGGGATCGAGCGCATAGATCCTCGCCAGCAGATTGTGCATCTCGCTGATATGCGTGACGCCGGTAAAACCCGCCTCCCGCAGTCCCTCCTCGAGGATCGCGGCGCGGATCGGGCTTTCGTCGACAATGACGATTTTGGGAGACTGGTCGGCGCTCATCGATCTCTCACAACCCGGCAGCCCATCCATAGCACGCCTGAAGCCGGCTCAAAGCCTTGTAATTATGGGCAATTAGGACTAGCTCGTGGCGATCAATCAGGCAGTTCAGAATATGCAGCAGGCCGCCGCGCCCAAAGTCAGCTTTGTTTCACTGGGATGCCCCAAGGCGCTGGTGGATTCCGAGCGCATCATCACCCGGCTGCGCGCGGAGGGATACGAGCTGGCGCGCAAGCATGACGGCGCCGATCTCGTCATTGTCAACACCTGCGGCTTTCTCGACAGCGCCAAGCAGGAATCGCTGGGCGCGATCGGTGAGGCCATGGCCGAGAACGGCAAGGTGATCGTCACCGGCTGCATGGGCGCGGAGCCCGAGCAGATCGAGGCGGCCTATCCCGGCGTGCTCTCGATCACGGGACCGCAGCAATATGAAAGCGTGCTCGATGCCGTGCATCGCGCGCTGCCGCCGGTACATAATCCGCATCTTAACCTGGTGCCACCGCAGGGCATCAAGCTGACCCCGCGGCATTACGCTTACCTAAAGATTTCCGAAGGCTGCAACAACCGCTGCAGCTTTTGCATCATCCCGAAACTGCGCGGCGACCTGGTCTCGCGTGCGGCCAATGACGTGCTGCGCGAGGCGGAGAAGCTGGTCACGGCCGGCGTCAGGGAACTGCTGGTGATATCGCAGGACACCTCGGCCTATGGCGTCGACCTGAAATATGCGGCGAGCTTGTGGAAGGACCGCGAGGTCCGCGCCAGATTTTTCGATCTGGCAAGCGAACTCGGTGAGCTCGGCGCCTGGGTGCGGCTGCAATACGTCTACCCCTACCCGCATGTCGACGACGTCATCGGCCTGATGACGCAGGGCAAGACCTTGCCCTATCTCGATATTCCCTTTCAGCACGCGAGCCCGGAAATCCTCAAAGCCATGAAGCGTCCGGCGGCGCAGGACAAGACGCTGGCGCGCATCAAAACATGGCGCGAGCAATGCCCCGATTTGACGCTGCGCTCCACCTTCATCGTCGGATTCCCCGGCGAGACCGATTCCGATTTTGCCTATTTGCTCGACTGGCTCGAAGAGGCCGAGATCGATCGGGTCGGCTGTTTCAAATATGAACCGGTCGCCGGTGCGTCGTCGAATGCGCTTCCCAATGCCGTGCCTGAGGAGATCAAGCAGGAACGCTGGAACGCGCTGATGGCGCGGCAGCAGAAAATCTCCGCACGGCGGCTTAAACGCAAGGTCGGCACAAGGCAGCAGGTCATCATCGACGAGGTCGGCCCGACCGTATCAAAAGGCCGCTCGAAGGCGGACGCACCGCAGATCGATGGCGCGGTCTACCTCTCCAGCCGCCGCCCCTTACGCGTTGGCGAGATCGTCACCGCGAAAATCGAGTGCGCCGATGAATATGACCTGCACGGCAGCGTCGCTGGATTTTAGGGGGGTCGGCACAATGTTCAAGCCGCTGAAGATCAAGATCTTCATGGAAACGAGCGCAAGCGCGATCGAGGAGAAGATCAATGCCTGGCTCGCCTCTCAGGATTCGATCACCATTATCAAGACAGAAACAGTCGTAACGGCCGCGGTCGAGAAGTCGAACGGCGGCAATCCCTGGATCGTGGTCACGGTCTGGTACGAGCCGCCGGTATCGGATCGGGACCGGCCCGGCTTCCGCCTCGCTTGAACACGGCGGCCACCGCGCAGGACGCTGTCTAGTCTGTCAGCCATGAAGGTACCCAGCGCGCCGGTCGCGGCGCATGACGCAGGTCCGCTCTCGCTCCCGATGCGTCCGCTGCCTTCTCATCGATCGCGGGACGCGTTTAAGGCGCGGCACGAAAAGTGGCCCGCGCTTGACATCACCTGCCCTTCGGCTGTATGGGCCTGCGCCATGAACCTGAACCGGACCAACCGCCGCGCAGCTTTCCGTCGTCGCATCAGCGACGATGACGGGTTGCGCCGTGTCCGACGACAACGCTGAATAGTTAAACAGCAACGTTTTCGAGAAGGCCGCACCCGGGAAAGTGCGGCCTTCTTGCGTTTCGGCCGGCTTTTTAAACCCCACGCAGCAGGAGATCGACATGACCAATGCCATGCATCCGTTTAACGCGCTGATGCAGATCACGGCGCGCCCGCCGACCGTATTCGTGCGCGGCGAAGGCTCCTGGTTGTGGGACGATAGCGGCAAGCGCTATCTCGACTTCATCCAGGGCTGGGCGGTCAATTGCCTCGGTCATTCACCGCCGGCCGTCGCCGCAGCGCTGGCGGAGCAGGCCAAGCTGCTATTGACGCCGAGCCCTGCGTTCTACAACGCACCCAGCCTCAGACTGGCCAAAGCGCTGGTCGACCACAGTTGCTTCGACCAGGTGTTCTTCACCAATTCGGGTGCGGAAGCCAACGAGGGCGCCATCAAACTGGCCCGCAAATACGGCGCCCTGCACAGAGGCGGCGCCTACGAGATCATCGCATTCGAAGGCGCGTTTCACGGCCGGACGCTGGCGACGATGTCGGCATCCGGCAAGAAGGCGTTCGAGCCACTGTTCGAACCCAAAGTGTCAGGCTTTCCAAAAGCAAAGCTGAACGACATCGGTTCGGTCAAGCGATTGATCAACGACAACACCATCGCCGTCATGCTGGAGCCGATCCAGGGCGAAGCCGGCGTCTGGCCCGCCACGGATCAGTTCCTGCGCGATTTGCGGGCGCTGACCCAAGCGCAGGGCCTCTTGTTGATCTTCGACGAAATCCAGACCGGCATGGGGCGCACCGGAAAGCTCTTCCATTACGAGCATGCCGACATCGACCCTGACATCATGACGCTCGGAAAGGGCATCGGCGGCGGCGTGCCGCTGGCGGCGTTGCTGGCCACGCAAGCCGCGTCCTGTTTCGAGCATGGCGACCAGGGCGGCACGTTCAACGGCAATCCCCTGATGTGCGCGGCAGGGCTCGCCGTGCTCGAGCGCGTCGGCGAACCGGATTTTCTCAAATCGGTCCGCGATAGCGGGCTGTTTCTGGCGAGCGAATTGCAGCGGATCTCGGCGCGGCACGGTCTCGGCGAAGTCCGTGGCCGAGGGCTGCTGGTGGCGCTGGATTTGAAGCACCCGATCGGCGCTTCGATCGTCGCGCAAGCGCTTGAAAATGGTGTGCTGCTGAACTCGCCACAGCCCGACGCATTGCGTTTCATGCCGGCGCTCAACGTCACGCGGGATGAAATCGCAGCCATGATCGATGGCCTGGACGCAATCCTGACGCGGATGGGTGCGGCGAGGCGGGTGGCGTAGGAGGTTTCGGGATTTGCTTCGTCATGCCCGGCGCGAAGCCCGGCCATGACGAAGTTGGAAGCCCTCTCACGGCTTCAGGATCGACGCGCCGGTGGTGACCCGGCTTTCCAGGTCGATATGGGCCTTGGCGGCATCCTTCAGCGCATAGGCGTGGTTGATCGGCACGTGCAGTTTGCCGTTGATCACGGCGGCAAACAACGTGTCGGCGCCCTCGAGCAGTTCCGAACGCTTGCCGATGTAGTCGTTGAGTTTCGGGCGGGTCGCGAACAGCGAACCGTGGTTGTTGAGTTCGGCGATCGAGAATGGCGGCACCGGTCCGGAGGCGTTGCCGAAACTTACGAACATCCCGCGCGGCCTGAGACAGGACAGCGATCCCGGAAATGTGGTCTTGCCAACCCCGTCATAGACCACGTCGCATAGCTCGTTGCGGCTGATTTGCTTGACCCGCGCGACAAAATCCTCGTCGTTGTAGAGGATGACATGGTCGCAACCGTTGGCGAGCGCGAGGTCGGCCTTCGCCTTGGTGCCGACGGTGCCGATGACATGCGCGCCGAGCGCGCTCGCCCACTGGCATGCGAGCAGGCCGATGCCGCCGGCGGCGGCGTGGATCAGGACCCGGTGTCCGGGCTCGACCCTGAATGTCTTGTGCAGGAGATACCAGACCGTCAGCCCCTTCAGCATCAGCACGGCGCCCTGCTCGTAGGTGATGTGATCGGGCAGCTTGACCAGTTTCTGGCAGGGAATAACCCGTTCGCTGGCGTAGCCACCGAGATTGAAATAATAGGCGACGCGGTCGCCGGGGTGAAAATTGGTCACGCCGGGTCCAACCGACAGCACTTCGCCGGCAGCTTCGTTGCCGGCGATGAACGGCAATCCCGGTGCCTTGTAGAGGCCGGTGCGATAATAGACGTCGATAAAGTTCAGGCCGACGGCATGCTGACGGATACGGACCTCGCCGGGCCCCGGAGCGGGCACGTCCACGGGCTCATAGACCAGGGCTTCCGGACCCCCTACCTTGTGCACGCGCACGGCCTTGATCATATCAGCCTCTCCCTCGAGGATCCTCGTAAGCTCAAGCGAAAGCCATCAACGCCGCGTTGTCAACTCAGCGGTAGCGCACCACGTTGTCGCTTGCAGCGCGCCCTCCGCAGAAGTGGAAACCGGTTTTTGCAAATAACATTAGCGAACGGCGTTTTTGCGGTTGCGCCTGGCCAGCACATTGAAGGCTTCGACAGCAGCCGAAAACGCGATGGCAAAATAGATGTAGCCGCGCGGGATATGAAATTTGAATCCGTCGGCCACCAGCGCAACGCCGATCAGCACCAGAAATGCCAGCGCCAGCATCTTGGTCGT
>WNFW01000941.1_pt1 | contig 19359 bp, 11 predicted proteins | sample 5400131 | NCBI WGS metagenome assembly WNFW01 (sample SAMN13153362, study PRJNA577476) | soil metagenome | isolation source: 20 cm soil or saprolite under grassland replicate 1 | place: USA:California | collected 2016-06-15 | reverse complement strand
CCGACGTATTTGCCACCTGGCGTCGCGATTTCCTGGCGAAGCGCGCCGCTGGCATGGACATCCGCCTCGAAGTCGAGGAGGGACGTAACCTCTTGGCGGACCTGCGGCTCAAGAGCCTCGAACAGGCACATCTGATTCGGGAGATCTGCAGCAGAGCAGAGCTTGCGAAAAACCCGGCGCCGCTGTTGTCCGATGAGCTCGCAGCGGCGGCCCGCAAAGGCCAGCAGTCGGATCTTACTCGAAGCGCCAACTTTCCGCTGCTGACGGATCGGCCGATTGCGCGGGCAGCCGCTTGGTACGAGATGATGCCGCGCAGCCAGTCCTCCATTCCCGGCAAGCACGGCACTTTTGACGATTGCATCAACCGCTTGCCGGACATCGCCGCGCTTGGCTTCGATGTGCTTTACCTCACGCCCATCCATCCGATCGGTCGCGTGAACCGCAAGGGCCGCAATAATGCCTTGCGCTGCGAAGCCGGCGACCCGGGTAGCCCCTACGCGATCGGCTCCGCCGAGGGAGGGCATGACGCGGTGCATCCGGAGCTCGGGACACTCGAGGATTTTCGGCGCTTGGTGCGAGCCTGCGCGGATCTCGGCTTGGAGGTGGCGCTCGACTTTGCCATCCAGTGCGCGCCCGACCATCCTTGGCTTGCACAACATCCGGAATGGTTCAAACGTAGGCCCGACGGCTCGATCCAATACGCGGAAAACCCACCCAAAAAGTACGAGGATATCGTCAATCCAGACCTTTACGGCCCGGATAACGAAAGGCTTTGGAAAGCATTGCGCGACGTCGTGTTGTTCTGGGTCGCGCAAGGCGTTCGTATTTTTCGGGTCGACAACCCGCACACCAAACCGTTTCCGTTCTGGGAATGGTTGATCCGCGAGGTCCAGTCTATCGATCCCGACGTGATCTTTCTGTCGGAGGCCTTTACCCGGCCTAAGATGATGAAGGCGCTCGCAAAGCTCGGCTTCAACCAGTCTTACACATATTTTACTTGGCGCACGAGCAAGGAGGAGCTGCAGGCCTACGTGAGCGAGATTACCGGCTACCCCGAACGCGAATATTTTCGTCCCAATTTTTTCGTTAATACGCCGGACATTTTGCCGCTTCATCTACAGAGCGGCGAGCCGTGGATCTTCAAGGCGCGGGTGGCGCTTGCCGCCACGTTGTCCGGCAATTACGGCATCTACAATGGCTTCGAGCTCCTGGAGCACGAACCGATCCCGGGAAAGGAGGAATACCTCAATTCCGAGAAATACGAACTGAAAGTGCGGGACTGGAATCAACCCGGCAACATCAAAACTTATGTCGGAGGCCTCAACCGCATGCGCAGGAACAACGCCGCCCTGCTGCAAAGCAAGAATTTGCGCTTTGCCCAAGTCGACGACACCGAGGTGATCGGCTTTGTGAAGGAATCCGCGAGCGGCGACAATGCGGTCGCAGTCGCCGTGGCGTTGACGCCGGCCGGACCGCGCGAGTTCTGGTTTCATTTTGGCGACATCGAGATCGGTCCGTCGACGGAGCGCGGGCGGGTGAAATTTATTGAAAACCTGGTCAGCGGTGAGCGGCACGTCCTGGAATGGGGCGGGGTGCGGTTGCGCATCGATCAGCAGCAGGATCCTGCACTGCTGTTCCGCTGCTTCACGTAAAGGTGGTGTCGTGGATGTGGTGGCCGAGATTCAGGCGGAGCCCAAGCTCGAAACCGACGAGCTGTGGTTCAAGGACGCCGTCATTTATCAGCTCCACGTTAAGGCGTTTGCCGACAGCAACAGTGATGGCATCGGAGATTTCGCAGGACTGACGGAAAAACTCGATTATCTCGAGGATCTCGGCATCACGGCGCTGTGGCTGCTGCCGTTCTATCCCTCCCCCGGCCGGGACGATGGGTATGACATTTCCGACTACCGCACAATCAATGCCGATTTCGGCACGATGGCCGATTTCCGGCGCTTCATGCAGGAAGCGAGGCGGCGCAAGCTGCGCGTACTCACCGAGTTGGTCATCAATCACACGTCGGACCAGCATCCCTGGTTCCTGCGCGCGCGCCGAAGCAAGCCGGGATCCGATGCACGCAATTGGTATGTGTGGAGCGATACCGACCAGGCTTATGCCGGAACCCGCATCATCTTTAACGACACCGAAAAATCAAATTGGGCCTGGGACCCCGTCGCAGGCGCGTATTATTGGCACCGTTTCTTTTCGCATCAGCCCGATCTCAATTACGACAATCCGCGCGTGCTTGCTGCCATGATTCAGATCATGCGGCGCTGGGTCGATCTGGGGGTCGACGGATTCCGTTTAGACGCGATTCCGTACCTGTGCGAACGCGAAGGGACTAACAACGAGAATCTTTCCGAAACCCACGCAGTCATCAAGAACATCAGGGCCGCGCTCGACTCGCACTCGCGCGGTAAACTCCTGCTCGCCGAAGCCAACCAGTGGCCGGAAGACGTCAGCGCCTATTTCGCCGACGGAGATGAGTGCCACATGGCCTACCACTTCCCGCTGATGCCGCGGATTTACATGGCGATCGCCCAGGAAGACCGCTTTCCCATCACCGATATTCTCCGGCAGACGCCTGACATTCCCACCAACTGTCAATGGGCGCTGTTCCTTCGCAACCATGACGAGCTCACGCTTGAGATGGTGACCGACGTCGAGCGGGATTATCTGTGGTCGACGTATGCGACCGACCCGCGAGCCCGCATCAATCTCGGCATCAGACGACGGCTGGCCTCGTTGATGGACAACGACCGGCGCAAGATTGAACTGATGAACTCGCTGCTGATGTCGTTTCCGGGCACACCAATCATCTACTACGGCGACGAGATCGGAATGGGAGACAACATCTATCTCGGTGATCGCAATGGCGTCCGCACACCGATGCAGTGGACGCCGGATCGCAATGGCGGATTCTCCCGCTGTGATCCGGCGCGGCTCTACCTGCCGATGATCATGGATCCGGTCTACGGTTATGAGGCGGTCAACGTCGAGGCGCAGTCGCGCAGTTTGGCATCGCTCCTGAGCTGGACCAAGCGCCTGATTTCGGTTCGCAAGTCGAGCAAGGTATTCGGCCGTGGTTCGTTGAGCTTCATCCGGCCGGCAAATCGCTCCGTGCTCGTCTATGTCCGGCAATACGAGAGCGAAGTGGTGCTCTGCGTCGCGAACCTGTCGCGCTCGGCGCAAGCCGCCGAGATCGATCTTGGGCCCTGGCGCGGCCGCGTGCCGTTCGAATTGCTTGGACGCACGAACTTTCCGCCGATCGGCGAAGGTCCCTATATTGTGACGCTCGGACCCTACGGATTTTTCTGGTTCCTGCTCCGCGAACCGGAGGCATCCGCCATAGAGACGCCGCGGACCTGGGCGGAATTCGAGACGCTCGTCGTCACCGACGGCTGGAGATCGTTGCTGCGCGGCCGCTCCAACTCCGTACTCGAGCGCGATGTTCTTCCGGCATATTTTTCAAGCCGGCGCTGGTACGCGGAACGAGGTAATTTGCCGGGGACCCACATCATCGGCGCCGTGCCGTTCGGTGCCGGCGACGCCGATGTTGGCATCGTCTTGGTCGAGACAAGTGGGAGGCGGGCCAGCGCGAATTATCTGCTGCCGATGACCATCAAATGGACCCGCTTCGATCGCGAGCGAAAAAATCCAAATGCACTGGCGGCCGTGCGCCGGGGGCCGCGCGAGGGCAGCCTGCTCGATGCCACGGTCGATGCGGGCTTTGTGGCTCTGCTCCTGGACAATTTACGCGCCGCGCGGGTGATCGAAGCCGACCAACGCCGTATCGAATTTGCGCCGACTGCGAAGCTTCCGGACGCATCGGGCGCGATCGAGGACGTCCGTGCCGTGGACACCGAGCAGTCCAACACCACCGTACTGGTAGGAGCAGACTACGTCATCAAACTCTTTCGCCGCATGGAGCCGGGCCTCAATCCGGAAATCGAGGTCAGCCGTTTTCTGACGGAAACCGTTCCGTTCCCCCATACGCCGCCGCTGCTTGGAAGCATCGAGCTCGAGGAGAATGGGAAGCGCAGCGCGGTCGCCGTCGTGCATAGTTTCGTCCAGAACCAAGGCGACGCCTGGACTGTGACGAGCGCCTATCTCGATCGTTTCGTGGAGGAAGAGCGCCTGCTGACCGCGGAAGCCGCTGGACACAGCGATGAGCAGGCCGCCTATCTGCGGCGGATGGAACAAGTCGGGCGGCGGGTTGCCGAGTTGCAGCTTGCGCTTGCGAGCCGTGACGACATCGCCGACTTTACTCCGGAACCGATTGCCGCAGCGGATGTGCGGTCCTGGACGGAAGCGCTCCTGCGCCGGGCTGATCACGCATTCGGTGATTTGGCGCGCCGTCGATCAGAACTCTCCGAGCACGATCGGCAGCTGGTCGACGCCCTTCTATCTTACCGAGAGTTGGTTCCCGCACGCCTCCGCGAACTTCTGCCGGAAACCGTTGAGGCAATGAAGATCCGACATCATGGCGACTTCCATCTGGGCCAGATGCTGATCGTCAAGGACGACGTATCCATTATCGACTTCGAAGGCGAACCGCGTCGTAGCATTGAGGAGCGCCGGCGCAAGGCGCCCGCTGCCCGCGATGTAGCTGGCCTCATCCGGTCGATCGACTACTCAGTCACTGCTGCACTCGAGCGTGCGCTAAAGTCCGCGCCCGATGAGCACGGCAAGCTCTCACGCGCACTCGAAGGGTGGCGCGAACATTCCGCCGCCGCCTTTATGTCGGCGTATCGATCATCGTTGACCGATGCGAGGCTCTGGCCGCAATCGCTCGAGGCCGCCGATCGTCTTCTCGACTTTTTCCTGCTGGAAAAGGCGTTTTACGAAATCGAATACGAGCTCGCACATCGCCCGGATTGGCTGCGGGTCCCGCTGGCAGGTACTTGGCGCATCCTCTCGCGTCCGCAAGAGGCCGCGCAATGAGCCCACTCACGCCGGAAGCCTACGCCGTGATCGAGGGTCGCCATTCCGATCCATTCCACTACCTCGGGCCACACGTCGAAAACGGCGCATCCGTGCTGCGCGTCTTTCTTCCGGACGCCGAGGGGGTCGCCGTCGTCGACGAGCACGGTCACGAAAGCGATCTCGAACGCATCCACGATGCCGGGCTCTTCGTGGGGCGTTTGGGTAACGGCGCCCGCCACTACCGTCTGCGCGCGCGCTACGGCGAACGCGAGATCGAGCTTGAGGATCCTTATCGCTTCCCGCCGATCCTGTCCGACTTCGATCTCTATCTGCTTGGCGAAGGGACGCATATACATCTCTACGAGAGGCTCGGCGCGCATCCCATGGTGCTCGACGGCGTTGAAGGCGTGGCGTTTGCCGTCTTTGCGCCTTCAGCGAAGCGGGTGAGCGTAGTCGGCGACTTCAATTTTTGGGATGGCCGGCGTCATGCCATGCGCGTGCGTGGCAACGGCTTTTGGGAAATCTTTGTGCCCGATGCCAAGCCCGGCGCCAAATACAAATACGAGATTATCGGGCCGGATGGCCATCTATTGCCGCTCAAGTCCGATCCGCTGGCATTCGCCGCCGAGTTGCGCCCGCAGACGGCGTCGATCGTGGTCGATCAGAACGTGATCGGACGGCCGCAAGCGTCTCCTGGCGGCGTCAATGCCTTGAGCGCGCCGATATCGATCTATGAAGTCCATCTCGGATCGTGGCGGCGGCATCCGCAACACGGCGGCCGCTGGTTGAGCTATCGCGAGCTGGCTGAGCAATTGCCGGCCTACGCGCATGAGATGGGATTCACGCACGTCGAATTTCTGCCCGTCAGCGAGCATCCCTTCGATGGGTCCTGGGGATATCAGCCGACTGGGCTGTTCGCGCCGACCAGTCGTTTTGGCGCTCCCGCCGATTTTGCTGCGTTGATCGACGCATGCCATCGAAAGAACCTCGCCGTCATTCTGGACTGGGTGCCAGGACACTTTCCCGACGATCCGCACGGCCTGAGCCGCTTCGATGGGACCGCGCTCTATGAGCATGAAAATCCCCAGCAAGGCCGCCATCTCGATTGGAACACGCTCATCTACAATTACGGTCGCACGGAGATCGCAAACTTCTTGCTGGCCAATGGGCTGTTCTGGCTCGATCGTTACAACATCGACGGCTTGCGCGTGGATGCCGTCGCTTCCATGCTCTATCTCGATTACAGCCGGCCGGAAGGAGGCTGGATCCCCAACAAGTATGGCGGCCGCGAAAACATCGACGCCATCAATCTCCTGCGCCGCTTCAATACGGAGGTGTTCTCACGATTTCCCAATGCAACAACGGCGGCGGAGGAGTCGACGGCGTGGCCCATGGTTTCGAGGCCGGTGGAGTGGGGCGGGCTCGGATTCGGCTACAAGTGGAACATGGGATGGATGCACGACACGCTCGAATACATCAGCAAAGATCCGCTTTACCGCAAGCATCATCACGGCCAGATCCTTTTCGGCTTGCATTACGCCTTTTTCGAAAACTTCGTCCTGCCGCTCTCCCATGACGAGGTTGTGCACGGCAAGCGCTCGCTCCTCGGCCGCATGCCGGGCGACGATTGGCAACGCTTCGCCAATCTGCGCGCCTACTACGGCTTCATGTTTGGTCATCCCGGCAAGAAGCTTCTGTTCATGGGAAACGAGTTCGCCCAGGAAAGCGAATGGCGCCATGACCATTCGCTCGACTGGCATGTTATCGAATATCCACGGCACGCCGGCATTCAGGCTCTGGTGCGTGATCTCAATCGCCTTTACCGGACAGTGCCGGCCCTACACGAGCTCGATTGTGAGGATGCCGGGTTCGAATGGCTCGTCATGCATGATGCCGAGCGCAGCGTGTTCGCGTGGCTGCGCAAGGGACGCCAGACGCAGGAGCGTTGTCTGGTTGTGGTGAACTTCACTCCCGAGATTTACCGCGATTACCGGATCAAAGTTCCGTTTTCAGGCGTCTGGCGCGAGATCCTCAACACTGATTCTGCACTCTACGGCGGCAGTAACATCGGGAACGCGGGGACGGTCAGGACGTTGGACGAGGGCGCAATTCCCGAGGTCAGCCTTGTTGTTCCGCCCCTCGCTGCAATTTTTCTCGTTCCGGAGCGGTAGCGTGCGGATTTCGGCCGGCGCGCCGCATCCGCTGGGAACAACTTGGGACGGGCGCGGAACAAATTTCGCGCTGTTTTCGGCGAACGCCGAAAAAGTCGAACTGTGCCTCTTCGATAGCCATGGTCGGCGCGAGATCGAGCGCATAACGCTGCCGGAACGCACAGAGGATGTCTGGCACGGCTACCTGAGCGATGTGGCCCCGGGGCAACTCTATGGCTATCGGGTGCATGGCCCCTATCACCCCGAGCGTGGACTGCGCTTCAACGCGCATAAACTGCTTATTGATCCGTATGCAAAGCAGCTCGCGGGACGACTCGTCTGGAGCGATGCGCATTTCGGCTACCGCGCCGGCAGCGCACGCGCCGATCTCTCGTTCGACCGGCGCGACAATGCGCGCGGTGTGCCTAAGAGTATGGTTGTGGACGAAGCCTTCACCTGGGGCGAAGAACGCCGGCCCTCCATTCCCTGGCGCGACACGGTTATTTATGAAGCGCACGTCAAAGGCCTCACGCAGCTGCGCGAGGACGTGCCGCCTGCATGGCGCGGATCGTATCGCGGCCTGACCGCCCCCGCAGTGGTCGATCATCTCAAGCGCCTCGGGGTCACCGCAGTTGAGCTGCTGCCGATCCACGCGTTTATCGATGATCGGCATCTGATCGAGCGCGGCCTGAGCAACTACTGGGGCTACAACACGGTGGCCTTCTTCGCTCCCGATGCCCGCTACGCTGTCGATGGTCCCCTCGATGCATTTCGATCGACCGTTTCGCGATTGCACGACGCCGGCATCGAGCTCATTCTCGACGTTGTCTACAACCATACCGCCGAAGGCAATCATCTCGGCCCGACGCTGAGCTTCCGCGGGATCGACAACACCTCATATTATTGGCTGCTGCCGGACCAGCCGCGCTACTACGCCGACTGTACGGGCTGCGGAAATGCCCTCAACCTCACCCATCCGCGCGTGCTGCAGATGGTGATGGACTCGCTGCGTTATTGGGTGGAGGTCTGTCACGTCGACGGTTTCCGGTTCGATCTCGCGACCACGCTCGGCCGCGGCCCCAATGGCTTCGATGGCGGCGGCGCGTTCTTTGCAGCCATCCGGCAGGATCCAGTTTTGGCCGGCGTCAAACTGATCGCCGAGCCTTGGGACCTTGGGCCGGATGGTTATCGGGTCGGCGGTTTCCCATCGGGCTGGTCGGAATGGAACGACCGGTTCCGTCGAACACTGCGTCGCTACTGGTCGGGCGAGGGCAATCTCATTGGCGAGCTCGGTCGCCGGATGACTGGCTCCGCCGACCTGTTTGATCACGATAATCGCGGGCCTCGCTCGAGCGTGAACTACGTCACGGTCCACGATGGCTTCACGCTCTCAGATCTAGTCAGCTATGAGCGCAAGCACAACGAAGCGAATGGCGAAGATAACCGCGACGGCTCCGATGAAAATGACAGTAACAATCACGGCGCGGAAGGCCCGAGCGACGATCCGCACATCCTGCAGCTGAGACGGCAAACGCGCCGTAACCTCGTGGCAAGTCTCATGTTGGCGCAGGGAGTGCCGTTGCTGCTCGCCGGCGACGAAGTCGGCAACAGCCAGGGCGGCAACAACAACGCCTACTGCCAAGACAATTCAATCGGCTGGATGGATTGGTCGGGGCTCGGCGGCAAGGACGACGTGACCTCCTTCATGAGCGAGCTTACTGCGCTGCGCCGCGCCTTTCCGCAACTGCGCGCCAGGCGCTGGGTCCAAGGCCGCCGTCCCGACGGGAGCTTTGGCGTGTTGTGGCTGACGCCCCAAGCAACCGAAATGACGGAGCAGGACTGGAATTTCCCCGAAGGCCGTTTTCTCTCCTATGTGCTCGGCCCATTGGAGCAAGCAGACGCGCCGCTCTACGTGGTGCTCAACGCCGCACCGGAGACGATCGAATTTATCGTTCCGATGCTTCCGCAATACAGCCGCTGGACTATTTGCTTGGATACGTCACCGCAGCCGCGGCTCGGAGCGGAGCTGAAAGCCGGCAGCAAGGTCCAGGCACGCCCCCGATCAATTCTGGCCCTTTCGGGCTCCCGATGAATGGCGGCGCGCGGTTTGGCGCCGAGCTCGATCGAACCGGAGTTACGTTCCGCCTCTGGGCTCCGGCCGCCAAGCGCGTGGAGGTGATGCTCGATCGTGCCCACCCGATGCAGGCACAGGCGCACGGCTGGTATCAAACCACGATACCGCAGGCGCGTCCCGGCACACTTTACAAGTATCGGATCGACGGGGAAATGGAGGTTCCTGATCCGGCCTCGGACTTCCAGCCGCAAGATGTGTCCGGGCCGAGCGAGGTCATCGATCACGACCGATTTGAGTGGCGGATGAATGACTGGCGCGGGCGACCCTGGGAGGATGCTGCGATCTTTGAGCTTCACGTTGGCACGTTCACCCCGGGCGGCACGTTTCGCGCAGCAATCGAGAAGCTCGACCACGTGGTGGACGCCGGGCTGACGGCAATCGAACTGATGCCCATTGCCGATTTCGCGGGACGGCGGAATTGGGGTTATGACGGCGTCCTGCTCTATGCGCCGGATAGCGCCTACGGGCGGCCCGACGATCTGCGCCTGTTGGTGGACGAAGCGCACGCGCGCGGGCTCATGGTTTTTCTCGACGTCGTCTACAACCATTTTGGCCCGGAAGGTAACTACCTCTATCGTTACGCCCCAGCATTCTTCGCCTGCGCTCACACGCCGTGGGGACATGCCATCGATTATCGCGTCCCGGAGGTCCGCGCGTTTGCGATCGGCAATGCGCTGCATTGGCTCGAACGGTACCGGTTCGACGGTCTTCGGCTTGATGCTGTTCACGCCATTGTGGAACCAGGAGAGCCATCGGTTCTCCAGGAGCTCAGTCGCGCGGTAGGCCACTTCGCTGCTGTGACGGGTCGACTGATCCATCTCGTGCTTGAGAATGACGACAACCGTTCGAGCCTGCTCGATCCGCTCACCGACCCCGCGCAAGGTCAATACCGCGCACAATGGAACGACGATTACCATCACGCCTGGCATTGCCTGCTGACCGGAGAAGAGCAGGGCTACTATCAAGATTACGCGCCGGATCCGCGCCGTCACATCGCTCGGGTGCTTTCCTCCGGCTTCGCTTATCAGGGCGAGCCCTCGCAGCACCGGCACGATCGAAATCGCGGTGAGGCATCGGGCAGCTTGTCGCCCCTGGCGTTCGTGAATTTTCTGCAGAATCACGATCAGATCGGCAACCGTCCGCTTGGTGATCGTCTCGCGATCCACAGCGCCGAGCCTGCGCTCACGGCGGCGCTCGCCGTCACGCTTCTTGCCCCCATGCCGCCGCTCTTATTCATGGGCGAAGAATGGGGAGCAACCCAGCCGTTTCCCTTCTTTTGCGATTTCCAAGGACCACTCGCGGATGCGGTGCGCAAAGGCAGACGAAAGGAATTCGAGAGCGCCTATGCGGAGCTGGGAGATGCAATTCCGGATCCGCTCGAAGAGGCGACCTTCCGCATGGCCGTGCTCGATTGGCACGCCCCGGCAACTCGCACTGGCCGCAAACGGCTCGGGCTCGTGCGCGATCTTCTGGCAACGCGCCGGCGGGAGATCGTGCCGCGCCTCGCCGGCGTAAAGTTCGCCATCGCGTGCGGCGACGGGCCTATCTTGACCTCTGATTGGCGGCTCGCCGACGGTCAGACGCTCAGACTAGTTGCCAATTTATGCGATGCCGACGCCAAAGCGTCGCGCGCCTGTCGCCCACTGCGCTCGATTTGGGGCGGAGAGCTGCCCGCCGTACTGCCGCCGTGGTCGGTGTTTTGGAGCATCGGAGCGGGCTGATGCCACCCTCCATCCCGCTCGCCACCTACCGTCTCCAGTTCACGCCGCAGTTCGGCTTCGATCAGGCGGCCGCGCTGGTGCCGTATCTCAAGACACTCGGCATAAGCCACCTTTATGCCTCGCCGTTTCTCAAAGCCCGCTCGGGTAGTTCGCATGGCTATGACGTGGTCGACCACAACTCATTCAATCCCGAGCTGGGCGGCGCGGATGCATTTCGTCGCCTCTGCGCTGCGCTCCAGCGGGCGGATATCGGCCTCATTCTCGACTTCGTGTCAAACCACATGGGCGTTCATTACGCCGATAATCCCTGGTGGCTCGACGTCCTTGAATGGGGGCCGAAGTCGCCTTGGGCCGCTTCGTTCGATATCGATTGGCAGACGCTGCCCGCGCATCCTCGCGGTGGAGTGCTGATCCCGGTTCTCGCACGCTCCTATGGCGAGGCGCTGGAGGGCGGCGAAATCGAGCTACGCTATGACGCAGCCGAAGGCAGCTTTTCCGCTTGGTATTTCGAGCATCGGCTGCCCATCGCGCCGAACCGCTACAGCGAGATCTTGCAGAAAATCGTGGCAGAGGCAGGCGCGGGCGAGGAGCCCGCAGGCCGAAAGCTGCTGCAATGGGCGGAGCGCTATCGCGGCCCGCATAATCCGCCGCGTCAGACGGCGCCGGTCTTTAAGGCCGAACTCGCTTCCATTGCGGGCAGCAAGGAAGTGGTCGAACGCGGGCTGCGGGCCTACCGACCCGCTCCCGGACGACCGGATGCCACCCTCGCCTTGCACCACTTGCTCGAACGCCAGCATTATCGGCTCGCGCATTGGCAACTTGCCGGAAGCGAGATCAATTACCGGCGGTTTTTCGATATCAACGCGTTGGCCGGACTGTGCGTTGAAGACCGCGGCACATTCGACGCGATCCATGCTCTTGTGCAGCGTCTGATCGCGGATGGGTCGTTGCATGGCTTGCGCCTCGACCACATCGACGGGCTGCGCGACCCGCATCAGTATTTTCGCCGGCTGCAACGGCTGATTGATCGCAGCCGATCGGCAAAGGCGGGGCCATTCTACGCAGTGGCCGAAAAGATTCTGGCCGATGGGGAGCGGCTGCCGCGCTTCGCTGGAGTTGGCGGAACGACGGGATACGAATGGCTCAATCTCATTTCCCGGCTTTTGCTCGACAATCGCGGGCTTGCCACCCTCGAGCGCACCTGGCGCGACGTGAGTGGCGATGAGCGCAGCTTCGATTCCGTTCTCATCGATGCCAAGCGACGCGTAATCGCCAACATTTTGGCCAGCGAATTCACTGTCTTGACGCGATTGCTCGTGCGCATTGCCGCCGGCCACTATACGACGCGCGACTACAGCGCCGAGCGTTTACGCGCTGCGTTCGAACTGTTCATTCTGCATTTCCCGATTTACCGCACCTATGTCACTGCGTCGGGTCCGAGCCGCGAGGATCGCGCGATCATCGAAGGCGCCATAGCTAAGGCGCGCGACGACTGGTTCGGGGCCGATGTCGGTGTTTTCGATTTCCTGCGCGATGCCCTCACACTCGATCTGGTTGCGCCCGGGCGCTTAGGCCACAGCATCGCACGGGATCGCCGCTTCGCGTTCAAGGTTCAGCAATTCACCGGTCCGATGATGGCGAAGTCTCTGGAGGATACCGCCTTCTATCGGTTTCACCGCCTGTTGGCGCTCAACGAGGTCGGCGGCAATCCTGCCGCCGGCGCGCTGTCGATCGAGAGCTTCCACGCCCGTATGCAGGAACGCGCCGCCAAATGGCCGCATGGCCTGACCGCAACCGCGACCCACGACACGAAACGCGGCGAGGACGCACGCGCGCGGCTGCTCACGCTTGCTGAGCTTGCGGACGAATGGACGCGAAGTGTGCACCGGTGGCGGCAGCTCAACGGCGACCTCGCCGTCTCTTCCGGCGCCGCGCGGATACCGTCGCCGGCGCACGAATATATGCTCTATCAGGCACTGCTCGGCGCTTGGCCGCTCAGCGGCATAGAGGCGAAGTTCATCGAGCGGATGCAGGCCTATGCTGTCAAAGCCGCGCGCGAGGGCAAGCAGCAGACGAGTTGGCTCGCCCCCAATGAGCCGTACGAGGCTGGCCTGACGGATTTTGTCCGGCGTCTTCTCGATCGCGAGCGATCCGCCGTCTTCATTGACGGCTTCGACGCATTCGCGCGGCGCGCAGCGCTGATGGGGGCGCTCAATAGTCTGGCCCAGCTGGTCTTGAAGGCGACGTTGCCGGGAGTTCCCGATTTCTATCAAGGCACCGAGTTCTGGGATCTGTCGCTGGTCGATCCCGATAACAGGCGGCCAGTCGACTTCGCGGCGCGCGCATCCGCGCTCGCATCGATCGGGGAAGCACCGGACTGGCCTGCGCTGGCGAGCACATGGCCGGACGGCCGCATCAAGTTCGCGCTGATGCGCGAGCTGCTTGCGCTGCGACATGAGCTTCCCGATCTCTTCACCAACGGCGGTTATCGTGCGCTCGACGTCGTCGGCCCCAATCGCCGCGAACTCGTCGCGTTCGCTCGGCTCGACGAGCGAGACGCGATCATTGTCGTAACCGGACGGCTGTTTGGCCGCGCGACGCAGAACGCGGCGAGATGGCCGCCTGCGCAAGCCTGGAATGCATCGGTGCTGGCCGAAGGCTTTTCGCAGATCCGCAACGTGCTGGCGGCCGGCAAAACGATGGCCGGACCGAGACTGGCAGCTGCGGACTTGTTCAACGCTCTGCCGATCGCGGTAATGCAGGCCCAGTACACGCCAGCGCGGCGCGAGCGGCCAAAAGCCCGGGTGAGCGTCGCCGCAAAATGAGGACGCGCAAGATTTAAGAGGCCGTCCGGGATCGATTAGAGCCGGACGGCCTCGCGGACGTCGTGCCGACCGACCAAGGGTCGGTTCCCTCCCTCCGCCGAATCACTCTCTACGCAAGAGCACTGATTCGGGCAACCGCCTTGGCCTGTTGGTCTGGGAGCATCGCCGATACGCGAATCCCCAAGCGCCGGCAGTGCTCGACCAGCGAGCGTCACGGCGACAATGCTCTTTCGCGGTGCGTTCGGAACAATTTTCCCGATCGGCGCCTTTGTGGGGAGATACGGTTCGGAAAAAGGAGATCACTATGTCCGGCAGAAGACTCTCTCCACTCGCGCTCCTCTCGGCCTTGGTGCTGAGTACGGCCGTGCTCGCCCAGGGCGGCGGTGGAGGCGGTGGCGCCGGCGGTGGGGGAGCAGGAGGCGGTGGAAGTGCAAGCGGCGGCAGTGCGGCGGGGACCAGCGGCGCCGCTTCGGGCGGCTCCGCTAATTCAGGTGCCGCAACCAGCAGTCCGGGAAACACGACCGGAACCGGCAGCAATCCTGCCGGCACGACAAACTCGAACACCAATCCGGGCTCGAGCGGTGCCAGCAACTTGAATCGCCAAAACGACTCGAGCAATCCAAATCGCTCACCCGGCTCCCGCTGAGCGGCGAGGCCTGATCGGCGCGTTGCGCCGTTGCCTGCGCAATCGTGCTCGCGGCCGCCTAGACTCGCCGATGAAGCCGATGCTCGATCCACAGCAGCAGCGCATTGGCAAGCGCTGCAAATGCAAACAGCACGACCGCAACCGCGACCATCTCCTCGGTCTGCAAGAGTTGCATTGCATTGATGATCAAAAAGCCCAATCCCTGCTTGGCGGCAAACATCTCGGCGAGAAGCACGCCGAGCAGGGTCAGGGTGAACCCGATCCGCAGTCCCACAACGACCTCCGGCAGCGTTGCCGGGAAGAGCACCGTGAGAATGGTCTGCCATCGCGATAGGTGCAGCGTTCGCGCCGACTTCAGATAGACCGGCGGAATGTTCCGGATCGCGCCCATGGTCAAAAGCGCGACCGGTAGTACGCCGTGCATCGCCCCGAACGTCACTCGCCCCGACAGGCTCAATCCAAAGATCAGCAGCACGACGGGATAGAGTGTTACTTTCGGCAGCGTATAGAGCGAGATGAGGATCGGCTCGCCGACCGCCCCGGAGAGTCGATGAACTCCCATCCACACGCCGATCGCAAGCCCGATGCCGTACGACAAGATCAGCGCGTAGAAAAAGCATACGAGCGTAGCCCAGGCGTTTTCGGCAAACCGTTCGCTCGGCACGAGCTTGGCGAGATACGCGAGCGTCGGCACCGGACTGGGGAGCGCTGTCGCGCCGACGATTTGATGCAGCGCCTGCCATGCCAGCAGCAGCACGATTAGAATGATCACCGTGTCGGCAGCGCGGTTGGTCGCAATCATGCCTTGCCAATCCCCCGTCGCTCCGCCAAGTGCTGATCGACCGCGTGTAGAAACATGTTCACGACGGTTGCGACGATGATCAACAGCAGCATTAGCGCGTACATCTTCCGATTATCAAAGTCGGTGTAGGCGTCGGAAATCACGCGCCCTAGCCCCGCGGGCGCAAGAATGAACTCGCTCGCGATGACGCCAATGAATGCGTAGCTGACCGCGAGCTTGAGACCCGTGAAGAGATGGGGCGCCGCCGCTGGCAATTTGAGGAGCAGCGCCGTGGCGATCCTGCCCATGCGGTGCACGCACGCCACCTTGGTGAGCACCTGCGGCACGCGATCGAGTCCGTTCAAGGTTGCGATGATCATCGCCACGATCGCAGTCGCCACACCCATCAGCACGATCGGGATGGCGGATAACCCGAAGATCACGATCATGACCGGATAGAAGATGAAGATGGGCACCGCGTAATAGGTGGCGAAGAACGGATCGAGCGATTGGCGAACGCGCGGCAGCGCGTGTATGATGACACCGAGCGCAAAGCCCCCGATCGCGGAGATCACGGCGGCGAGGACGACAATGCCGAAGGTGCGCAAGATCTGATCGTTGTCCTGTCCCGAGATCAGCAGATGCACGAGCGCATCGGCCATTTCAGAGGGCGGGATGACAACGCGATGATCGATCAGGCCGAGCCGGCAGCTGGCTTCGAGCAGCGCGATCGCGATGGCAATGACCGCAATCCTGATCCAGCCGACCCTGCTCATCCCGCCGCAACCCCGGAATGGCCGAGCGATTTCATCGATTCGCCGCGCAGATTGTCCCACAACCGGCCGGTGATCTCCCCGAACCCCGCGTCGCTGACGATCTTGCTGTCGCGCTCGCGCGGCCAGCCGGTCGCGACAATTTCCATGAATCGACCCGGACGAGCCGACATCGCGCCGATGCGGTCCGACAGCATGGCCGCCTCGTCAAGCGCATGCGTGATCAGGAGAATGGTTGCGCCCGTACGCCGCCACAGCCGCAGCACCTCGTCACCCATGAGCAGCCGCGTCTGCGCATCAAGAGCGCCGAACGGCTCGTCGAGCAGGATAAGCCGCGGCTGAAGCACGAGTGTACGCGAGATGCAGACGCGCTGTCGCATGCCCCCGGAAAGCTGCGCTGGATAAGCGCGGGCGAAATCCGTCAACCCCATGAAGGCGAGCGCATCGTCGACGCGCCGGCGGATTTTCGCGGGGTCGACGCCATTGCGGCGCAAGCCAAATGCGGCGTTGTCCCACACGGTCAACCAGGGGAAGCTCGCGTCCTCCTGGAAGACAACGCCGATGCCGTCGGGCACCTTGCCGGCGATTGGGCGGCCCTCGAATGTCACCGTTCCCGCCGTGGCTTGCTGCAGCCCAGCGAGCACCTCGAGCAGCGTGGTCTTACCGCAGCCGGACGGACCGACGACGGCAAAGAACTCGCCGCGCTTGAGCTTTAGATCGACCGGTCCGAGCGCATGAACCGCCGGCGTACCGGCCGCCCCCGGATAGACCCGCGTCACATCCGAGAGGGAGGCGTGGATGTCCTCACCCGGGACCGCGACGCTCATTTCTGCAGATCAGGCGGCAGGAAGGAGCTGTCGACGATTTTAGTCAGGTCGACATCCTTCTGCAGCATTCCCACGCCTTTCATTGCATGCACGGTCTGCTCGAGTAACGGCATTTCGATACGGCCTTCGCTCCAGAACTTCGCCTCCACGAGCTCTTTCACCATGATGCCGATGTCGTTCGCCGGCAGCGGTGCGTAGACCTTGCTGAGGATCTCGATGGCCTCGCCGGTGTGCTCGTAGATGAACTTGGTGCCTTCGCGGCGTGCTGCCTGGATGCCACGCAGCTTCTCCGGCCATTCCTTCATTGCCTTGCCAGTCGCCATACCGAGCTGCGAGGGAATGAGCGGCAACTCTTTGGGACGGACCAGCACGCGGTACTTGCTCTCGCCGCCGCGGGTGCGGAACAGAATGATCGGAATGGATGTTGCGTCGACCACGCCGTTTTCCAGCGCGGTGAGCGCGCCGCTGAGACTCCCGAGCGCGGTCATTTGCACGTCGCCCTGCTTGAGCCCCGCTTTTTCCATCACCAGCACGCCCATCATCTCGCCCAGCGATTTCGGGTTGCTGATGCCGAACCTCTTGCCCTTGAGGTCGGCGGGGGTCTTGATGGGCGAATCGGGCATGACGATGAGCACCAAGTCGGCGAGCGATCGCGAGGTGATGCCGACGATCTTGACGTCTTGGCCCTGCTCGGCGGCGGCGATGACCGGGGCGGCGGTCACGTCACCGTAGCCGAGATCGCTCGCCATGGCGTTGCGCACCGAGCTGCCGCCGCCGGCGCCGGAGACGATCCCGGTGATGTCGAGCCCGTGATTCTTGAAAAAGCCCTTCTCGAGTGCGATGCCGTAGGGCGCGCCTGAGGGGTCGTTCTTGTATTGGGTCACGAGGAGATCGACCGCGCCTACCGGCGAAGCCGATGCAAGAGCAAGCACTGCGCTGATGATGATGCAATGAACACGCATACCACGTCCTCCGTCAGATAACGTCCGCCGCTTCCCCTGCCGGCATCGGTTACAGCGTAACCCGCGCACCTGCTGCCGCGTAATGGATTATTGCCGCAGGAGCCCTGCAAGTTCCCCAGGCTGAGCTTTTTACGCGTCGGCGCGGAGCGAATTACCGGTGACCTCCTGAGACGACGATGGTCGTGTCGCTCATTCCCCTCTGCTTGACCACGGCGAACAGCGTGGCGGCATTCGCGGGATGCAGCCGGATGCAGCCATGGGAAGCGGGGCCGCCGAGGCGGTGGATCTCGTAACTGCCATGGATCGCGTAGCCGCCATGGAAGAAGATCGAATGCGGCATCGGCGAATTATAATATTCCTTCGAAAACCACGTTCGCTCCATTCGCTGCGGCCGATAGGTGCCGCTCGGCGTGCCGTAGCCGGCGCGACCAGTCGAGACCGCCCAGTGATAGCGCGGCACGCCATCGACCGAAACCGACATCCGCTGCGTGCTCTTGTCGATCGAGACGAGGACACTCGCGCGGGCAGCTCCTGCGCTCAGGCTCAGCACACCCGCGGCAAGCAGGGCGCGCAGCAGCGCTCCGGTCCGCGGTCGCGGGTTTGCGCCCAGCGGCCGCGAGCGTCTCGGGATCGCGCCGGTGCGGGAATTGCGGTCCATGCCACAGTCCTTCGTCAGGCTATCCTAACACAAAGCCACTCAATCGGCATGGACCGCGACCGTTCGGTGAAGTAGGTGGAGGGCAAACCGCGAATTTTGCTGCTTTGAAAGGGACAGACCAATGAAGGCTGCGTTTATTGAGCGATATGGCGGACCGGGCGAGCTGAAGTATGGCGAGTTGCCGGATCCCGTCGCGGGGCCGGGCGAGGTCGTCATCGATGTGCATGCCGCCAGCATCAATGCCGCCGATTGGAAGGTGCGCGCCGGCCAGTATCAACAAGCGAAGTTTCCATTGATCCTCGGGCGCGATTTTTCCGGCGTGATCAGCGCCGTCGGCCAGGGGGTCACCGACCTCAAGGTTGGGGACGCCGCGTTCGGCGTTTGCGAGGCGGGCCAGGAGGGTGCTTACGCCGAGAAAATCGCAGTCAAGGCCGCAATCGTCGCGAAGAAGCCGGACGCCCTGTCCCATGTCAACGCCGCCGCCTTGGCGCTCACCGGCCTCACCGCGCTGAGCGCGATCGAAGACACGCTGAAACTCAAGCCGGGCGAGACGATTCTCATCCAGGGCGGGGCAGGCGGGGTTGCCGGTTTCGCCATTCAGCTCGCCAAGCATATCGGCGCCCACGTGATCACGACCGCGAGTGCCGCGAACCACGATTATGTGCGTGGCCTCGGCGCCGATGAAATCATCGATTACAACGCGGTCGATTTCACGCGCGCCGTGACCAATTGCGACGCCGTCTTCGACACCGTCGGCGCCGAGGTGGCGCAGCGCTCCTTCGCGGTGCTCAAGCCTGGCGGGCGGGCCGCCTTTATCGCTTCCGGGGCGCAGGCGCCGAAACCATCACGCGATGATGTGACCTCGCTTCGGCCTCCGGTTGGGCGTGCCCGGCGGCATCTCGAACGCATCGTCGAACTGGTTCAGGCAGGGGCTGTGCGGGCTCCTGAGATCAAGCTCT
>WNFW01000940.1_pt1 | contig 19359 bp, 14 predicted proteins | sample 5400131 | NCBI WGS metagenome assembly WNFW01 (sample SAMN13153362, study PRJNA577476) | soil metagenome | isolation source: 20 cm soil or saprolite under grassland replicate 1 | place: USA:California | collected 2016-06-15 | reverse complement strand
TGATGCTGGCGCGCGTGCGACGCCTGGTTCGAGCCGGGTTCGGACACCGGGAATTGACCGACGCGCTGCGGGCGGAGCTGTTTCACCGGCGCGAGGAGCTGGCGTTTCTGTACGGGGAAGGACCATCGCGGCTCGAGCGGGTGTCGCGCCGCGTCTGTTACCTGGCGCTCGCTGTTTCGGCCGGCGTCGTGGCCGCGCTGCTGCGCACGCCGCCGCTCGCCGCCGGGCCGTTCGTCCCGCTGGTGTGGGGCGCCGCCACGCTGGTGGCGCTGTTCGCCGCCGTGGTGGCGCGGGGCCGCACGGAGCATCGCACCGACCCCAAAGGCGAGCGCCGGCTGCGGTTCTGGAGTGGACCGCCGGGGCGCTGGCTGTTCGCCCTGGCGCGACTGCGGCTCCCGCCCCTCACGCCCCCACCGGGCGCGCGCGGTGCCTGACCTGCGACAGCCGCTGCGCGGCTTCCTGCAGCAGGTCCTCCGTTTTGCAGAAGGCGAATCGCACTACGCGGCGCCCCAGCTCGGGGCGGCTGAAGAAGCTCGATCCCGGCACGGGCGAGACGCCGATCTCGCGGGTGAGCCACACGGCGAACTCGTCGTCCGGGAGCGGTGAGATGCCCGAGAAGTCCGCCAGGACGTAGTACGCGCCCTGCGGCGGCGCGCAGCGAAAGCCGGCGTCCACGAGCGCGCGGCACAACAGGTCGCGGCGGGCGCGGTACTCGCGCGCGAGTGTGGCATAGTACTCGTCGCCCAGCGTCTCCAGCCCCACAGCGATCGCCTCCTGCAGCGGCGCCGGCGCGCCCACGGTCAGGAAATCGTGCACCTTGCGGATCGCATCGCTGGTGGCCGGGGGGGCGACGATAGTTCCCACGCGCCACCCCGTCACACTGAACGTCTTCGACGCGCCGCTGATGGTGATGGTGCGGTCGCGCATCCCGTCGAGTGTCGCGATCGGGATGTGCTCGCCCTCGTAGTAGATGTGCTCGTAGATCTCGTCGGTCACGGCGTAGGCGTCGTGCCGCCGGCACAGCCCGGCGATGGCCTCGAGCTCGTGCCGGGTGAGCACCCGCCCGGTGGGATTGTTCGGCGTGCACACGATGATGGCCCGCGTACGCCGGGAGAAGGCGGCCGCGACCCGATCGAGGTCCAGCCCGGCATCCGCCGGCATGGGGACGTACACCGGCTTGGCGCCGCACAGAATCGCGTCCGGGCCGTAGTTCTCGTAGAAAGGCTCGAACACGATCACTTCGTCGCCGGGGTCGACGATGGCGAGCAGCGCCGACGCCATGGCTTCGGTCGCGCCGCACGTCACGGTGATCTCGGTCTCGGGATTGACCGTCATGCCGTACCAGTCGGCGTACTTCCGGGCGAGCGCGTCGCGCAGCCGCTTCGCGCCCCAGGTGATGGCGTACTGGTTCACGTCGTCGGCGATGGCGCGCGCCGCGGCCTGTTTCAGCACGTCGGGCGCGGCGAAGTTCGGGAATCCCTGCGCGAGGTTGATGGCGTCGTGCTCGCTGGCGAGCCGCGTCATCCCGCGGATCACCGACTCGGTGAAGCCGTGCGTGCGCCGGGCGGTATGCATGCGAGGGAACTTACAACGAGAAAGGCCCCGGCGAGAATGCCGGGGCCTTGCCGTCTCGAACTATAGCAGATTGCCGAACGAAATGAAGTCGGCGCCGCCCCCATCCATGATGGGGAAGGTGAATCCAAAAACGCGGCCGCCGCAATCCGCCCCGCTCGTCGGGTCGGTCTCGTGCCACGTCGTGTTGGACGGCAGCTCCTCGCACACGGTATAGGTGCCGGGGAGGACACCGGTGAAGATGTAGTTGTTCCCCTCAGAGTCGAGGGCCGTGCCGCTGGTGACCGCGGTGGCGATGACCGCGCCGCTCGCGTCCCGGAGCTCCACACACCAGCCCGCGAGTAAGCTCTGAGTCCCATCATCCACGAACACCTGCCCCGTGATCGACCCGGTGCCCGTGCCCGGTCCGGAATTGACGCAGCCGGGCGGCGGTGGCGGGGGTTGCGGTGCGCATAGCCCCTGATGGGCATGCGCCTCCCCCGAGTCCGAGCGATGCTCGTCACCTTGACCGTTGTCGCAAATGGAGCCTTGCGGACTTTGGGACACGCCGACGAGGAACGGCGTCGTCGCCAACGCAAGCACGACTATAAGGGCTCGCATCGTAGTACCCCTCCCGTTAGGGCTGAGGAGGGGCGCTGCGGCCTCAGCGGGTCTGTTCGACTTGGGCACCCGAAACTCGCGACGGGCGGCGCAAGAGACTGTGCCGCTCGTCACGCTGTCCCTGGTAACATGCGGCGACAGTTACTTCCCTAGAGCCTTGGCATCACGTCACTTCAGCAGCTGCTTCGCGATGGTGTTCAGCTGCATGTTGCTCGTCCCCTCGTAGATCGCGCCGATCTTCGCGTCGCGGTAGAACTTCTCCACCGGGTACTCCTTGGTATACCCGTATCCGCCGAACAGCTCCACCGCGAGCGACGTCACCCGCTCGGCCACCTGCGCGGCGAACAGTTTGGCCATCGCGGCCTGGGTCGTGTAGGGTTGGCCCGCGTCTTCCAGCCGCGCCGCGTTGTATACCATGAGCCGGGCCGCTTCGAGCTCGGTGGCGGCCTGGGCCAGCTGAAACTGCACTCCCTGGAACTCCGCGACCGGCTTGCCGAACTGCTTGCGCTCCTTCACGTATTTCAGGGCCGCGGCGAGCGCCCCACGGGCCACGCCGATCATCTGGGCGCCGATGCCGATGCGGCCCGTGTTGAGCGTCTCGATGGCGACCTTGTAGCCCATTCCCAGCTGGCCGACCAGGTTGGCCGCCGGCACCTCGCAGCCGTCGAGGATCAGCTCGCACGTGCTCGACGCGCGGATGCCGAGCTTGTCTTCCTTCTTGCCCACCGAGAGCCCCTTGCACCCGCGCTCCACCGCGAACGCCGTGATCCCTTTGTAGCCCTTGGTGAAATCGCTGTTCGCGAAGATGACGAACAGGCCCGCCTCGGCCCCATTGGTGATCCACAGTTTGCGCCCCTCGAGGATCCACTTGTCGCCGGCCCGCGATGCGCGGGTCTGGAGCCCGAACGCGTCCGATCCCGACTCCGGCTCGGACAGCGCATAGGCGCCGAGCAGATCGGTGGCGAGGCGGGGCAGATAGCGGCTGCGGATCTCGTCGCTCGCCCATTTGATGAGCAGCGCGTTGACGAGGGTGTTCTGGACGTCCACGAAGATGGCGAGCGAGGCGTCGACCGCCGACAGCTCTTCCACCGCCAGCACGGTCATCAACATGTTGCCGCCCGCGCCGCCGTACGTCTCCGGGATCTCGATCCCCATCAGACCCAGCTCGAAGCATTGCGCGAGCAGACCCCGGTCGAGGGAGCCGGCCTGCTCCATGGCGGCGACGCGCGGGCGGACGGCGCGCTCGGCGAAGTCACGCACCGTGCGGCGGAACAGCTCTTCTTCCTCGGAGAGCGTGGTGAGGGGGGGATGGGTGATCGCTTCGGGCATCAGGGCCCCAATCTAGCGGTGTGCCTGGCGGCCCGGGCCGGGCGCTACCGGGCGGTCCGTTCCATATTGAAACAGTTCCATGCAATCTAGCGGCGGCCAGCGGCGGACGATATAAGCATCAGGACAAGTGAGCGCGGCCGTCAGCTCGCGCCCGCCAGACGCACGAGTTCTTTCGAAACTCGCGACGCAGCAAATCGATTGCGGTGAGTGCCGCCGTCGGCGTGTCTCCACGCCCGGCGCTCACCGGCTTCTCATTTCCACATCAGGAGGCGACGTGCAACATTTGCGTCCCGTCATTGCAGCGCTGCTCTTGAGCGCGGCGTGGACGACCCTTGCGTTGGGGCAACGGTCGCTCCGGGGAACGGTGACAGATGCCGAGACGGGTTTGCCGATCACGGCGGCCCGCGTGTCCGTCCACGGGACCCGCGTTTGGGCGACGACCAACGCAGAGGGTAGGTTCACGCTGAACGCCCCCTCGGGGGCCGTCACGCTCGAGGTACGGCGCATCGGATTTCAGCCGGTCAGCATTCCCATCACGGCGGACCAGAGTGAGGTCGACATCAAGCTCAAGGCTACGGCGCTCCAGTTGAGCGAGCTCGTGGTGACCGGCCAGGCCACCAGCATCACGCGGCGGAACCTTGCGAACGGGGTGCAGTCGGTCAGCGCCGAGGAGCTCAACCGCACACACAGCCAGACCGTGGAGGACGCGCTCCAGGGGAAGGTGGCGGGCGCCGTGGTGACGGCGAACTCGGGCGCCCCGGGCGGCGGGTTGCAGGTGCGGATGCGGGGGGTGACGTCGATCTTCGGCCGCTCGCAACCGCTGTACGTGGTCGACGGCGTGCCGGTCGCGAACACGGCCATTTCGAACGGCCTCAACGCGGCGACGCAGGCGGCCGGGGGCTTGAACTCGTCGAGCCAGGACAACCCGGTGAACCGGATCGCCGACCTGAACCCGTCGGACATCGAGAGCATGGAGTTCCTCGAGGGGTCGTCGGCCGCGGCGATCTACGGCTCGTCGGCGGCGAACGGCGTCATCATCATTACCACGAAGCGCGGTGCGCCCGGCCCGACGCGGTTCTCGGTGACCCAGCGCGTCGGCACGCACGCGCTCTCCAATACGCTCGGCCTGCGCCGGTTCCAGCTGGCCGATGCGATCGCCTACGACTCCGGCTGCTGCAAGATCGCCGCGGAGAGTACCACGGCGTGGTTCCAGCGCAGCGGAGGGTTCCAGGACTTCGAGCGGCAGGTGTACGGGGACAAGAGCCTGTCGTACGAGACCGACGTGCAGATCAGCGGCGGCGGCGAGAACACCCAGTACTTCTTCTCCGCGCTCAACCAGCACGACAACGGCATCATGTACGGCACGGGCTACGACAAGCAGGGGATCCGGCTCAACCTCATCCAGCTGGTCAGCTCGAAGCTGCAGGTCAAAGCGAACACGAACCTGGTGCATTCGCTCACAAAGCGCGGCATCAGCAACAACGACAACGTCAACATCACGCCGTACTTCGTGATCGGGGAGACGCCCAGCTTCTTCGACCAGCGCCCGGTGAACGGTGTGTACCCGTTCAACCCGTTCACGTTCGGGAGCGGGACCAACCTCCTGCAGACCCTGGGCCAGTTTCAGGCGCCGGAAGACCTGTTTCGCCTCATCGGCACCGCCAACGCGACCTACACGTTCTTGAGCGGTGAGTCGCACACACTGCGCGCGTCCGTCGACGGGGGCATCGACGCCTACACGATGAAGTCGAACCTCTACGCGCCCGCTACGCTGTACTGGCAGCAGACCAGTCTGCCCGGTCTGGCGAGCGACCTCACCGGGACGGAAACGCAAACCACGGTCGCCGCGACCGTCACCCACGGCTATTCCCCGGTCTCGAAGGCCTTCACGGCCACCACGTCGGCCGGCGTGCGCAGCGGGTACGATTACCTGAGCACGACCAACAACGTGACCCAGAATCTCCTGCCGGGTCAGCAGAACGTGGATCGCGGCTCCGCCGGGAGTGTGTTCGAGAACCGGCAACGCACCCGCACGCTGGCGATGTTCGGGCAGGAAGAGCTGCTCCTGCTCGACGAGCGCCTGTTCGTGTCGGGCGGCGTGCTGGTGCAGAAGAGCACGAACAACGCCGACGTCAACAAACTGTTCTCCTATCCGAAGGTCGCGGCGTCGTTCCGCTGGCCGACGCTCGGCCCCTTCGAAGAGGTCAAGGTCCGGGTAGCGTACGGCCAGACTGGAAACGAGCCACTGTACGGCCAGAAGTTCGCGTCGCTGTGCGGCACGACCTATACGGGGCAGAACGCCCTCGCCATCCAGGCGCCGTGCAACGTGGTCGCCGATCCGACGCTCCACCCGGAGCGCAACCGGGAGATCGAAGCCGGCATCGACGCGGGACTGTTCAACTCGCGCCTGGCGGTCTCGGCCACCGTGTATCAGAAGAACAACACCGACCTGATCTTGCAGCAGACCCTGGGGCCGAGCACCGGCTTCGCCCAGCGCATCTTCAACGCCGGCGACACCGCCGAGATCCGCAACCGCGGCATCGACGCGTCGATCCTGGCCCTCCCCATCAGGACAAAGGACGTGAGCTGGGTGGCGCGCGTCACGTTCGCGAAAAACGTGGGCGTCATGTTCCTGGACACCGTGGCGGTGCCGGCGTTCACGCCTCCCAGCAACTTCGGCTTTTCGTACGGCGCCGGCTTCATCGACGACAACACGTCTCCGTCGCAGATCCGGGGGCGTGACGGCAAGGGCGGGCTCGCGACGATGGGCGACTACGAGCCCAAGTTCACGATGGGGTTTTCGACCGACATCACGTACAAAAGCTTCCGGCTGTACGGGCTGTTCGATTGGCGGCACGGCGGCGCCGTCGTGAACGTCACGCAGAACGTGTTCGACGAAGACGGGATCGCGCCGGACTCCGCCGCGTCGGCGGCCCGGCTGGCCGCCTTTCACGCTACGGGCAAGCGCAAGTCCGTGTACATCCAGGATGCCTCGTTCGTGAAGCTCCGGGAGCTCACCCTGTCCTATCAGCTGCCCGACAACATCGTCCGCTCCCTGTTCGCGGGGAATGTCACGGCGGTGCGCGCCGAGCTCAGCGGTCGCAATCTCGTGACGTGGAGCTCGTATCCCGGGCTCGACCCGGAAGTCTCGAACTTCGGGAACCAGAACATCAATCGCGGCCAGGACCTCGCGCCCTATCCGCCCTCGCGCAGCTTCTTCTTCACGCTCGCCGTGGACTTCTGATATGGCCCCGCGAACTCACACACGGACTCCCATCCTTTCGCACGGCAGGAGAGCCATGAGCATCAGACATGTTGCGCTGGCGCTCGCAGCGCTGGTCGTCGGGGCGTGCGATCTGCCGAACGACCCCAATTTGAACAACCCGAGCGTCACCGACTTCTCGACCATCGCCGACCTGCCGCACCTGCAGGCGCTCGTGACGGGCGTGCTGCGCGGCGACCGGGTCCAGAACGAAAACGAGATCATCTACGGCGAGACCCTCGGGCGTGACGCCATGCGACTCACGGGGTCCGAGCCGCGCTTCGTCACGGAGCTGCTCGGGCCGAGCAGCATCGACCCGAGCGATTTCCTGGGTGGCGCCTTGTGGCCGTATGCCGTGGTCCGGCTCGCCAACATCGGTCTGCACGGCATCAGTGGCGCACCCGCAACGCTCCTCGACGCACAGGGCAAACCCGCGACCCTGGGGTTCGTCCAGACGATCAAGGCGCTGGTTGTGCTGCGGGTGATCGAGATGCACGACACCACGGGCGCACCCGTCGATGTGGACATCGATCCCACCGGTCCACTGGCGCCGCTGCGCTGCAAGAACGACGTGCTCGCGTACGTCGCGGCCCTGCTCGACACTGCGGCGGCGAATCTCGCGGCGGGAGGCTCCTCGTTCCCCTTCGCGCTGCCGGACGGCTTCTCCGGATTCGATACGCCCGCCAGCTTCCGCACGTTCAATCGCGGGCTGGCGGCCAAGGTCGATGTGTATCTGGCGTTCCGGGGCTATGCCCCGCTCGGAACGGTCGTAGGGACCATCGATGCCGCAGAGCTGGATTCGGCTCAGGCGGCGCTCACCGCGTCGTTCATGGCACAGGACGCGGCCAAGCTCGACATCGGCCCGGCGCATAGCTACAGCACCGGGACGGGCGATGCGACGAACGGCCTGTGGGATCAAGGCATCGCCAAGACCGCGTATCGTGCCAATCCGCGCGTCAAGGCGGAGGCCAAAACCGGCGATCTGCGGGTCGCGCGTAAGCTCGTCACCGGAGATCCCATCGGCGTGCAGGGGTACACGTCGGATCAAGTCTTCACATTGTATCCCGACCCGACGACCCAGACGCCAATCCTCACCAACAAGGAGCTGCTGCTGCTCCAGGCTGAGGTGAACTGGGGGAAGGCAGCCTATGCGACGGCGCTGGGGGAGGCGAATTTCATCCGCACCAACGACGGCGGGTTGGCGGCGGACACGAGCGTCGCTGCGGACTCGGTGCTCAACACCATCCTCTATGACAAGCGCTATTCGCTGCTGTGGCAGAGCGGGAGCCGCTGGCTCGATGCCCGGATGTTCGGCAAGCTGAACGCCAATCCGCCGCCCGCGGGTGTCGGGGTGGAGCAGGAGCCCGCTCCCGGGCAACCCTACCGGAACTTCCCGATTCCGTTCAACGAAGCCGCGGCTCGGAAGAACAATCTGAGCAAACAGGCCTGCACGCTGCCTTGATCAGGAACCTGCGAAAGAGAGTACCCAGCGGCCCCGGCGCATCATGCCGGGGCCGCTGGCTTATCGGTCCGCGAGCCGCCTTACGAACTTCAGCCCCGACCACACCTCGTCCACCGCCGCCACCTTCACGTCCACGAGCCCGTGCGCGAGCCCGATCGCGCGGATCCGGTCCTCCGTGAGATCGGTCGCCACGCCGGATGCCTGCTTGGGCCAGGAGATCCACAGCATGCCGGCCGGCGCCAGCGCGCGCTCGAGCACCGGGAATCGACGCTCGAGCTCGCGCTTCGAGTCCGTGAAGAACTGAATGAAGTCGAGCGTGCCGACGACGCTCGGCCGGCGCGTCACGCGCGGCGGCAGTTTTCCGAGAACACGATCATAGCCACGAGGCGCTTTGAGGATCGCGATCCGCGTGTCCGGCTTGATCCCCAGCTTGGCGACCAGCGGCTTGCCCGAGTACCCAGCCACCTCTACCGCCCTCTACCGTCCCCTACCGTCCTCTACCGCCCTCTATACATCACCCGCCAGATCGTGCCGCCCGCATCGTCGGTGATATACAGCGACCCGTCCGGCCCCACCGCCACACCTACCGGCCGGTGCTTCGGTCCCGCGGGGTCCTCTTTCCAGAAGCCGTCCGCGAACGTCTCGTAGCCGCCGACCGGCTTGCCGTTCGTGAAGGGCACGAACACCACGCGGTAGCCCGCCTGGGGGAGGGGCGCACGGTTCCACGAGCCGTGGAACGCGATGAAGGCGCCGCCCCGATAGCGCTCGGGGAACTGGGTCCCCGTGTAGAACGTCAAGCCGTCGGGCGCCCAATGCCCCGGGAACGCGACGAGGGGCTCCTGCTTGTCCTTGCAGCGGCCCACCTGTTTGCCGTCGCCGCCGTACTCTGGCGCGAGCACCAGGTGGCCGAGCTCCGCGTCGTGGTAGCAATAGGGCCAGCCGAAATCGGCGCCCTCCGACAGCTTGAAGAACTCCTCGGACGGCTTCTCGGCGCTCTGCTCGATCGTGAACAGCTTGGACCAGTTCTGTCCCAGCTGGTCGCGCCCGTGTTGCGTGGCGTACAGCTCGCCTGAGGGTGCGAAGGCGAGCCCTACGGCGTTGCGGATACCCGTGGCGTAGTGCGTGCCGCTCAGCCTGGTCTGGTCCAGCTTGGTGGCATCGAACCGCCACACGCCGGCGCGATAGGCGAGCTCGGGGCAGGGATCCTCGCCCGGCGACTCGGTCGAGCGGTCTTTGACCTGGCACGAGTTCGTGGCTGAGCCGAAGTTCACGAACAGGGTCCGGCCGTCGGGAGAAAGGGCGAGGTTCTTGGCGCTGTGCCCACCGATGGGCAGGTCCTTCACGAGCACGTCCGGCGCGCCGAGCGGCGTGAGGCTGCTCGCGCGCAGCGCGTAGCGATACACGGTGGACGACGTGCTGGCGTACAGCACTCCTTTTCCGAGTGCGATGCCGGTGCCTCCCTCGCTGCCGAAGCTCTGCCGCACGTCGGCCTTGCCGTCGCCCGTGGTGTCCCGCAGAGCGAGCACGCCCCCGGAACCCGAGCGCCCGCCGGCGATCGCGACGAACAGGTCGCCGTTCGGGGCGACGGCGAGGTGCCGGGCAGTCCCCACCTGGTCGGCGACCACGACGGCGCAGAATCCTTCGGGCAGCGTGAGGCCCGCGTTGCCGGGATCGCAGGCGGGCAGCCGAGTGGCTGGGTGGACCGACAGTGACAGCGCGGCCACACCGGCCGCGGCGATCGCTTTACGCATCATGCCTTTTTCCCTCCGACGGGCCCGCCAGCATCTCCCGGATGCCCCCGAGGGACGCCAGCACGCCCGTCGCTTCGTAAGGTAGGTAAATGACCTTGTTGCTCTGCGGGCTCGTGACCATCTCCTTGAGCGCTTCGATATAGCGGATGGCGATCAAGTAGCGTGCCGGATCGCCGCCGGTTCCCTTGATGGCGGTGGTGATCCGCTCGATCGCCTGAGCCTCCGCTTCGGCGACCTTGAGGCGGGCGTTCGCTTCGGCCTCGGCCGCGAGGATCTTCGCCTGTTTTTGACCCTCGGCCTGATTGATCTCCGACTGCCGGATACCTTCCGACTGCAAGGTACGCGACTGCTTCTCGGCCTCGGCGGTGAGGATCGCCGCGCGCCGGTCGCGCTCGGCGCGCATCTGCTTCTCCATCGCGTCGCGGATGTCGCGCGGTGGGTTGATGTCCTTGAGCTCCACCCGGCTCACCTTCGCGCCCCACTTGTGCGTCGCCTCGTCCAGGATCTCGCGCAGTTTGGCGTTGATCGTGTCACGCGAGGAGAGCACGTGGTCCAGCTCCATTTCGCCGATCACGTTTCGCAGGGTGGTCTGCGTCAGCTTCTCGATCGCGTCGGGCAGGTTCGCGATCTCGTAGGTCGCGCGCACCGGGTCGGTGATCTGGGAATAGATCAGCGCGTCGATCTCGACGACGACGTTGTCTTTCGTGATCACGTTCTGGCGCGGGAACACGTACACCGTCTCGCGCAGGTCGATCTTGTCCGTGCGGAAATGACGCGCGAACGAGTCTCCCGCCGGCGTGACGATCACCTGGTGCCAGTCGATTGGACGCGGTCGGTCGAGCAGCGGGTTGATGAAGTTGAGCCCGGAGTTGAGCGTCCGGTGGTACTTCCCCAGCCGCTCGATGATCATCGTCTGCGCCTGCTGCACGATGCGGATGGCCTTGGACACGTACACCAGGACGACGAATCCGCCGACGAGAATGACGAGCGGAAAGAGTGAGAAGGGCATGGCTCACGTCTCCTTGTCGACGTACAGGGTTGTCCCTTCCACGCGCACCACCATCACCCGCGTGCCAGGCTCGAGGGGCGCATCCATCAGCGACGCGGCGCGCCAATCCTCACCCTCCACCAGGACGCGACCCTTGCCGGTCGCGGGGTCGATGCGGGCGGATACGATCCCGACTTTCCCCGCCAGGGCGTCCACGTTGGTCCGGATGTCCCGACCGGCGGGGTGCAGGTAGCGCAGCAGCAAGGGACGCACGCCCACGAGCGACAGCAGCGTGCCGCCGGCGAAGGCCAAGGTCGGCGCCACCACGCCCGGGAGCACCAGCGAGACCAGGCCCGCCGCGAGCGAGCCCACGGCCACCGAGAGCAGCCAGAACCCGGGTGCGATCATCTCGGCGACGCAGAGCAGCAGGGCGGCGACGAACCACACTTGCCATTCGTGCATGGGGAGGGAAGTTAGCGCCCGTCCCCGAAGCTGGTAATTGCGACGTCGGCAGCCCGTGGGAGCGACCCCGAGTGGCGGTCCCGAAGGCGAAGACGCAAGGGGTGGAGGGGATGGGCTGTCAGGCGTCCCGAGCCGGAGGGACCGCCACTCGGGGTCGCGACTCCCGTCAATCCGCCGGCGCCGGAGCCACCGCCCTGACCTGTTGCGGGGCACGGCGCCCCAGCCACTGCTGCAGCTCGTCCAGGTAGGTATAGATCACGGGCGTCACGTACAGCGTGACGAACTGCGAGAACGCGAGCCCGCCCACCACGGCGATGCCGAGCGGCCGGCGCGACTCCGAGCCCTGGCCCACGCCCAGGGCGATGGGCAGCGTCCCCATGAGCGCCGCCATCGTCGTCATCATGATGGGCCGGAACCGGATGCTGCACGCCTCCAGGATGGCCTCGCGCGCCGACTTGCCCTCCAGGCGCTGCAATTCGAGCGCGAAGTCGATCATCATGATGCCGTTTTTCTTGACGAGCCCCACGAGCATGATGATGCCCACGAAGGCGTATACGCTCAGCTCGATCCGGAACAGCATCAGGGTGAGCAGCGCGCCGAACCCGGCGAACGGCAGGGCCGAGAGAATGGTGAGCGGGTGGATGAAGCTCTCGTACAGGATCCCGAGCACCATGTAGATCACGAACACCGCGAGCACCAGCAACACGAGCAGGCCCGACTGGCTCGACTGGAACGCCTGGGCCGTGCCCGCGAAGGAGTAGTTGATGCTCGACGGCAGCAGCTGCCGCGCGAGCCGGTCCACCTGGGCCGACGCCGGCCCGATGGAGACGCCCTGGCGCAGGTCGAACGAGATCGTCACCGCCGGCAGCTGCCCCGAGTGGTTCACCGTGAGCGGGCCGACGGTCGTGGTCAGGGTCGCGAGCGACGCGAGCGGTATCAGCGTGCCGGTGTTGGAGCGGATGTACAGCAGGCTCAGCGCCGACAGGTCCTGCTGGTACTGGGGCAGCAGCTCCATCACCACCCAGTACTGGTTCGTCGCCGTGTAGATCGTCGACACCTGGGCGGAGCCGTAGGCGTCGTACAGGGCTTCCTCGACCTGCCGCGCCGTGACCCCCAGCGCCGCGGCGCGGTCGCGGTTGATCTCGACGCTGGCCTGCGGGTTCGAGATCACCAGGTCGCTCGTGACGTTGATCAGATCCGGCAGCTTGCGCAGCTCGGCCGTGAGCCGGTTCGCGTTGTCGTACAGCGCCACCCGGTCCGGGCCCTGCAGCGTGAACTGGTACAGGCTCTTGGTCCGACGGCCGCCGATCTGGATCGGCGGCGGGTTCTGCAGAAACACCTGGATGCCGGGGATATCCGACAGCTTGCGGTTGAAGTAGCGGATCAGCTGGTCCACGCTCATGTCCCGCTGCGAGCGGGGCTTGAGCTGCATGAACACGCGGCCCTGGTTGATCTGGCCGCCGCCCAGAAACGACATCGTCGCATCCACGTTGGGATCCGCCTGCAGCACCGCCATGACCTGCTGCTGATGGCGCACCAGGTCGTCAAACGACGTCCCTTCGACCGTCTCCGTCGTGCCGAAGATCTGGGAGTTGTCCTCGCTCGGGAGGAACCCCTTGGGGATCGCCCAGAACAGCACCGCGGTGGAGACCAGGATCGCGACCGAGAAGACGAGCGCGGCGGGACGCCGCGCCATCACCCAGTCGAGACTCCCCTCGTACCAGTGCAGCACGCGCTCGTACACGCGCTCCGACGCCTCGTAGAATCGGCCGTGGTGCGCTTCGCGCGACGGCTTGAGGAACCGGCTGCACAACATCGGGGTCAGGGTGAGCGATACCACACCCGACACGAGAATGGCGGCGCCGATGGTGACGGCGAACTCGTGGAACAGCCGGCCGATGATCCCCCCCATGAACAGCACGGGAATGAACACGGCCGCGAGCGACAGCGTCATGGAGAGGATGGTGAACCCGACTTCGCGTGACCCGGCGAACGCGGCCTCCAGGGCGGGCGTCCCCTTCTCCATGTGACGCACGATGTTCTCGAGCATCACGATGGCGTCGTCCACGACGAACCCGACCGACAGCGTGAGCGCCATCATCGACAGGTTGTCGAGGCTGTAGTCGAGCGCGTACATCACGGCGAACGTGCCAACCAGCGAGAACGGCAGCGCCAGGCTGGGGATGACGGTGGCCGAGAGGTTTCGCAAAAACAGGAAAATCACCAGCACGACGAGGGCCAGCGTCAGGAACAGGGTGAATTGCACGTCGTGCAGCGAGGCGAGGATCGACACCGAGCGGTCGGAGCGGAGCTGCAGATCGACCGACCCCGGGAGCTGCTGCCTCAGCGTCTGCATGACGTCGCGCACCCGGCCCGCCACCGCCACGGTGTTCGTGCCCGGTTGCCGCTGGATGGCCAGCACGATCGCCCGGTTGCCGTTGAACCACGCCGCGCTCTTGTTGTCCTGGATGTCGTCGAGCACGAGCCCGAGGTCCTGCAGGCGCACGGGAGCACCGTTGCGATAGCTCACGACCAGCGGTCGGAACTGCTCGGCGTTTTGGAGCCGCCCGTTGGCCAGCACGGTGAACGCGCGGTGCGGCCCCCAGAGAATGCCGGTCGGAAGGTTCACGTTGCCCGCGTCGACCCCGTTCGCGACCTCGTCGATGCCGATGCCGCGCGTGGCGAGGGCTTTGGGATCGAGCTGGATGCGCACGGCGTACTTCGCCGCGCCGTACACATTGACCTGCGCCACGCCGTCGACCATCGACAGGCGCTGCGCGATGAAGGTCTCGGCGTACTCGTCCAGCTCCGACAGCGACAGCGTGCCCGAGCTCAAGGCGTAGTAGATGATCGGCTGATCGGCCGGGTTCACCTTCTGGTAGGAGGGCGGCACGATGCCGGTCGGGAGCTGGCGCAGCGTCTTCGAGATCGCCGCCTGCACGTCCTGCGCGGCGGCGTCGATGTTGCGGTCCAGGGTGAACTGCAGCGTGATGTTGGTGCTCCCCAGACTCGACGAGGAGGTCATCTGGTCCACGCCGGCGATGGTGGAGAACTGCTTCTCGAGCGGCGTGGCCACGGCCGACGCCATGGTCTCGGGGCTCGCGCCGGGGAGACTGGCGTTCACCTGGATCGTCGGGAAGTCGACGTTGGGAAGATTGCTCACCGACAGCAGCCGGTAGGCCATGAGGCCGAACACGAGGATCCCGAGCATGACCAGCGTCGTCATGACAGGCCGCTTGATGAACAGCTCGGAGATGCTCATTTGTCGCCTCCCAGCTCGCGCGCCGCCTCGGCGACGCCCTTCACCTCGACGGCCGCGCCGGTGACGAGCCGGACCTGGCCGTCGGTCACGACTTCGTCGCCCGCGCGCACCCCCTGCGCAATGACCGCGTACGCACCCGCGGTGCGCTCCACCGTGACGGGCTGGGAGCGCGCGGTACCGTCCTGGTTCACCAGGAACAGATAGGTTCCCTGTTGGCCGTTCATCACGGCCTGCGACGGCACGACCACCGCGCTGTCTTCCACGTAGAGCTGCAGCCGCACGGTCAGGAACTCGCCGGGCCACAGAGCGTTGTCGCGGTTGGGGAACTCGCCCTTCAGGAGCACGGTCCCGGTCGTCGTGTCGACGCTGTTGTCCACGAACGACAGCACGCCCTCCGTGAACACCGTGTCGGTCTTGGACGGGCTCACCAGCACCGGCAACCGGTTGCGATGGTAGCGCTGGATAACGGCGAGGTGCTGCTCGGGTACGGCGAAGCGCACCAGGATCGGATGGATCTGGTTGATGATTACGAGGGGGTCGGGGTTGTTGGCGCGCACCAGGTTCCCCTCGCGCACCAGCAGACGTCCGGTGCGCCCCGCGATGGGGGCCCGGATGGTGGCCCATTCGAGGTTGAGCGCGGCGCTCGCGACGGCGGCGGAGTCCGCGTGCAGGGTCGCCCCGAGCGCATCGGCGGCGGCGCGCTTGGCATCGTAGTCCGACTTGGTGACGTAGTCCCGCTTGACCAGCTCCGCGTAGCGCTGCGCGTCGAGCTCGGCGGCCTGGTGCTGCGCCTGGTCGCGCGCCAGCATGGCCCGGGCCTGCTCGAGCGCGGCCTGGAAGGGCCGCGGGTCGATCTCGAACAGCACCTGGCCGGTCGCGACGTCATCGCCTTCGTGAAACGTCACGTGGGTGAGCACGCCCGAGACCTGGGCTTGGACCGACACCGTCTGCACCGGCTCCGCAGTCCCGGTTGCGGGGATCTCGAACGGCACGGCGCGTTGCTCGGCATGGGCCACGGTGACCGGGACCCGGGCCACACCGCCCGCGCCTTTGCGCGAACAGCCGACCAGGGTAGACACGACGAGGGCCGCGATCGGCATCAGAGAGAGCTTCATCTATTTGGGCGTTCCCGTCGAGTCGGTCCGGACGTGGAGCGGGGTCCCGCCGTCGAGGCCGAGGACGCCGGTGTCGTGCGCCAGCTGGGCCAGCGCGAGGTACCATGAGAACCGCGCCGCGATCGCGTCCGCCCGCGCACCCGCCAGCGCCGCCTGCGCGGTCAGCAGGTCGAGCAGGCTGCCGGCGCCCGCGCGGTAGCGGCCCAGCGCCACCTGCTCCGACTGCGTGGCGCTCGTGAGCAGATCAGCGCTGGTGCGCACCTGCTGCGTGGCGGTGCGCAACGCGTAGAAGGCATTGAACACCTCGTAGATCACCTGCTGCTCGAAGCCGTGGGCGCGCCGCGCGGCCGCGTCGGCGGCGGCCGCCGCGGCCTTGACGTCGTAGATCTGCGCGCCCCCGGAAAACAGCGGGAACGACAACGTCAGCGTCGCCGTGTAGCTGTTGCGGAAAATGGGCCTGCCGCTCAAGAAATCGGTCTCCGCGGTGGTGCCGCCGACGCTGAGCGACGGCAAGGCTTGCGAGCGCGCGACGCTCACCCGCGCCCGCGCGGCGGAGACCAGCGCGCGCGCCGCGGCGAGGTCGGGGCGCTCGCGCACCGCCCGCTCGATCAGCGCGTCCACGCTGTCGCTGATCCCCGGCGGGACCGTGGTGTCGGACGGGACGGCGAGGTCGTAGGGGACGGTGGCCGGCAGCCCCATCGACAGGGCGAGGGCGCCGCGCGTCGTTTGGAGCCGCCCCTCGGTCGTCTGGAGCGCCAGGCGCGTCTGCGACAGCGCGGTGCGCGCTTGGAGCACGTCGGCGATGGTCGCGAGCCCGACGTTGTGGCGCTGCTCCGCCGCCTCGAGGTTGCTCTGGGCCTCCTTGAGCGTGGTCTGCTGGGCGCCGAGCAGCGACTTGGTGCCGAGGTAGTCGAAGTATGCCTGCTCCACGTCCAGCACCACGCTCTGGAGCGTCGCGTTGTGGGTCCAGTCGGCGGCGAGCAGAGCCGCGCGCGCCACGCCGACCGAGCCCGACCGTCCGCCGAAATCGAACAGCAGCCACGACAGGTTGAGCGTGGGATTGAGAAACTGCTGCTTCGTCGCCAGCCGGCCGGCGGAGGGCACGGTCTTGATGGCGGTCACCGTTCCGTCGAGCGTGAGCGAGGGGTAGTATTGCCCCAGCGCCGCGCCGTAGCTCGCCGCCGCGGCCCGCGCGTCGGCCCACGCCGCGCCGGTCGCCGCGTTGTTCCGCAGCGCGATGTCGATCACATCGGCGAGATTGAGCTGCGCCACCCGCTCGGCCACGTCGGGCGGGAGCAGCGCGGCGGCGGGCTCCGCGGCCCGGAGCTCGGGCGCTGGCGAGGGGGGGGGCGTCCAGAACACGTTCGGCGCCGGCGCGGTGCCCGCGACCCCGCGCACGCCGGGCGTACCGCACGCCGCGAGCAGGCCGGCGCTCATGGCTGCGAGCGTTTCCAGACGGAACGCCCGCGACCTGCCGCGGTTCGGCGGGACGTCTGGCTGGCGAGTCGGCATCCGAGCGGGCATTCGGCTCTGGGGAACGGGTGTCGGGGACGACCGTGGGTACGGAGTATACGCACGACCGGCCCCCCGTGTGGAGCTTGCAGGAGGATGGCGTGTGACGCAACCGACTCGGGTCCGGCTCGATCGCTGGCTGTGGGCCGCGCGCTTTTTCAAGACGCGGGCGCTCGCGGCGGCCGCCGTCGGCGGCGGGCAGGTCGAGGTCAACGGCGAGCACGCCAAGCGGGCGAAACCGCTCGCCGTCGGCGACCGCTTGCGGATCCGGCGCGGCCCGTTCGAGTACCTGGTCGTGGTACGCGCCGTCGCGGAGCACCGCGGGTCGCCCGCCGTCGCCGCCGAGCTGTACGAGGAGGACGCCGAGGGGCGACGGCGGCGGGAGCGGCAGGCCGAGCAGCTCCGGATCGCGCCGTCGCTGCGCTATGAAGGAAAGGGGCGGCCGACGAAGCGCGAGCGGAGGGAGATCGAGAAGCTGAAGGGAGAATAGATCACGGCAGAAACTCGCTAGGAATCGGGTGCGCCGGATCTTCCTCGAACCAGATGGCCGAGGCGACCCACCACCGCGTGCCGTCCCAGAACAGCTGCAGCGCGTTGATGCCCCGGCCCTCGACCGGCCCGTCGGCCGTGCGGTGCTCCTCGTAGGTGCTGAACACCTGCACGATGTTGCCGTACGTCCGCGTGACGCGGTGGATTTCCCGCTCGAAGAACCCGTCGTGCACGAAGCTCGAATCGGAGCCGTCCACGAAGTCCTGGTGCGTCATCACGCGTGCGTACGGCCGGCCTTTCGCCACGCCGGTAGCGACGAAGCGGAGGTCGGGAATGTAGAGCGAGCGGTCGCGCGACCACTGCCGCGGCTGCCCGGCGGGACCGGTGATCACGTCGTAATACGCTTTCACGACCCCGTCTACCGTGGCCACGTCGGCGGGGCGAGGCGCGACCGTGGGGACGACGACGTGGCGGCGCGCCGGCGCCTGGGCCGGGGCCGGGGCGGGGGCCGCTGCGAGAACGAGCAGTGCGCTGGTGAGCAGACGGCGTAGTAGGCGGTGTGAACGCATGGACTCTCCTGGTGGGTGTTGCGGTTGCCAACCTACTGGAGCCCGAGCGCCACGCCCAGCCCGAGTCCGGCGGCGCCCAGCACGAGCAAGGCCGCGAGCAGGGGCAGCGCGAACCGCAGCCATTCTTCGTAACGCACCTGGGCCGCGGCGAGGATCGCCATGAGCGCGCCGTTCGTGGGCGTGAACAGCTCGCACAATCCACCGCCGTACTGATAGGCCAGCACCGTCACCTGGCGCGACAGGCCGAGCAGGTCCGAGAGCGGTACGAGGATCGGGAGCGTGAGCACCGCGTGTCCGGTCGGGCTCGGCACCGGGACGTGCACCAGCGTGTGCACGACCATCATGCCGACGGCGGCGAGCCCGAGCGGCAGGTGCGCCACAGGAGCGAACAGCCCGTGCACCAGCGTGTCCACGATCCGGCCCTGTTCGAGCGTCACGAAGATGGCCCGCGCGAAGCCGATGAGCAGGCCGGCGTAGGCCATGGACCGGAACCCCGAGACCAGCGCCTCGGCCGTGCCGGCCACGCCCAGCCCGCCGACCAGCCCAGCGGCCACGCCCATCGTGAGGAACAGGGCCGCCATTTCGTTGAAGCCCCACCCCAGCCGCAACACGCCGACCACGAGCGCGACGAACGCGGCGAGCACCAGACCGAGCACCACCGCGCGACGGCCGTCCAGCGAGCCCGACACTGAGCCTGACGCGCTCACCGGCGCGGCGCGACCGCGCGCCGCGTAGCGGGACGTCCCCCAGATCCAGATGCCCAGGGCCGCGACCAGAAACGCGATGCGAAACAGCGAGCCCGAGAGCAGGGGCAGCTGCGCGAGCTGCTGCGCGATGCCCACCTGGAAGGGATTGATGGGGCTGAAGGCCGCGCCCACGGCGGCGGCGCCCAGGCTCGTGGCCACGGCGATGACGGGTTGCAGGCCCAGCCGGCGGGTCAGCAGCAGCATCACGGGCACGAGCGCGATGATCTCTTCCTTCATGTT